>Ga0308400_1000210_pt1 | contig 24920 bp, 20 predicted proteins | sample HotsprSampOS1265_FD_203451 | JGI IMG/M metagenome (GOLD analysis project Ga0308400, IMG submission 203451) | Hot spring phototrophic mat microbial communities from Octopus Spring, Yellowstone National Park, Wyoming, United States - 20060914_OS12-65 ...
ATGGTTCGACGACGAGATCGATAGCTTGCGGCGATTTGATCCTGCTACCCAACGGAGTGAGCAGCGTTTAGACCAGGCAGAGATTGGTCCGGCACACGAGATACCGTTCTGGCGACGTGAAGCGGCACTGCGCCAGATCGATCTGCTTGATCTGAGCACGCTGCGTCGTGAAGTACGCGACGAATGGGCGACTGCGCGTGAGCAGCTCGCCAGCGGTCAACGCTTTGAAGGGCGGGCGTTTTACGCTCCTTTCTTTTACGCACAGCCGGTCACGCTGTTAGATTATCTTCCCGCCGGGAGTCTCGTGGCACTAGCGGAGGGTCATCTTCTCGCGCAGCACGCCGCAGAGATTGATGCTCAGGCCGCAAATTATCGCTCGCAACTACAGGCGCTCGGTGAACTGCCGCCTGATTTTCCACGTCCTTATGTGCAGTGGAACGAGTTAGGTTTAAGCGATTCGTCCAGACTGGCGATCGTCGATCTCAGTCACAATGAGTACCCATACGCGCTTACGCCGCCATCGTTCGGAGTACCACCTCTTTACGGTGGTCAGTTGCGCCGTCTCATTGATACGATTATTCAGCAAGTCAATGCCGGTGAGCTGGTTATTGCAGTAACAACGCAGGCGGCCCGTTTACAGGAGTTGGTCAGTGAACGATTAGGGAATAAAACTCCACCCGGACGCTTCGTACCAATTCATAGCGGATTGGAAGCTGGGTTTACTCTTGCCGATCTCAATCTGACGCTGCTTACCGACAGCGAGATTTTCGGCATTCGGCAGCGTCGGTCATTGCGCGAGCGGCGGCCCAAAAGCAGCACCGCTGATCGTACAGCGTTTCTGCGGGCCCTGAAACCTGGCGATTATGTGGTGCATATCGAACACGGGATTGCGATCTTCGACGGCATGATCCGGCGTACAGTTGGTGAAGTGGAGCGGGAATATCTGGTCTTACGCTACGCCGGTGAAGACAAGATTTACGTGCCGGTTGATCAGATCGATCGTGTCACCCGTTATATTGGCGCTGGTGACGGTCCACCAACGCTTACCCGACTCGGCACGCAGGATTGGGAACGTACCAAGCGCAAGGTGCGGGCCGCTGTACAGAATCTGGCTGAAGAACTACTACGACTCTACGCCCAACGCCAGCTTACCTCCGGTTACGCCTTCTCGCCTGACAACGAGTGGCAACGCGAGCTGGAAGCCAGTTTTCCTTATCTTGAAACTGAAGACCAACTGCGGGCCATTGCCGAAGTGAAGGCCGATATGGAGAAACAAACCCCGATGGATCGGTTGGTTTGCGGTGATGTTGGCTTCGGCAAGACCGAGGTTGCGCTGCGGGCCGCATTCAAGGCTGTTCAGGATGGCAAGCAAGTGGCGATTTTGGTGCCGACCACAGTGCTGGCGCAGCAACATTTCGACACCTTTCGCAAACGCATGGCCGCCTTCCCGGTAACCGTTGAGATGCTCTCACGCTTTCGCACGCCGAAAGAACAAGAGGCAATTGTGCGCGATCTGGCACGGGGGAAGATTGACATTATCATCGGTACCCATCGCCTACTGTCTAACGATGTAGCCTTCCGTAATCTCGGTCTGGTAATTATTGATGAAGAACAGCGTTTTGGGGTACGCCATAAAGAACGGCTCAAACTGTTACGCACCGAGGTCGACGTACTAACGCTCACGGCGACACCTATTCCGCGCACGCTGCACATGGCGCTCGCCGGCATTCGTGATTTGAGTGTGATTGATACCCCACCCGAAGATCGTATTCCAATAAAAACATACGTTGTTCCGGCGGATGATCATCTTATCCAGGAAGTCATCCGACGCGAACTCGAACGCGAGGGGCAGGTCTATGTCGTCCACAATCGGGTGCAAAGCATTTATCACGTTGCCGAACGGTTACGGCGGCTGGTACCAGAAGCGCGGATTGCGGTCGGGCATGGTCAACTTGCCGAACGCGAACTCGAGCAGGTGATGATGGATTTCTTCGAGGGGCGCTACGATGTATTGGTATGCACCACCATTATCGAGAGCGGTCTTGACGTTCCGAATGCGAATACGATCATCATTGATGATGCAACTAATTACGGCTTGGCCCAACTCTACCAGTTGCGAGGCCGGGTTGGGCGGGGTGCGACTCGTGCGTATGCTTACCTGCTCTACAATCCGACCCGACCACTCTCTGCCGATGCCCGTCTACGGCTGGAAGCAATTCAAGAAGCCACTGAATTAGGGGCAGGCTTTCGAATCGCAATGCGTGATCTCGAAATCCGTGGCGCCGGTAATCTTCTCGGCGCCGAGCAATCCGGTCATATTGCTGCCGTTGGGTTTGATCTCTATTCACGCCTGCTCGAACAAGCGGTGCAGAAGCTGAAACAAGAGGTTGATGCGTTGACCGAACAGCATGCAGGGACAGTGCAGGGGGTACCGACAACAATAACCGAGAGTCTACGGGCACCAACGGTTTCCGAACGAGTTCTCGTTGCGCCGCTGGTGACCATTGATCTGCCACTCACGGCCTATCTGCCACCGGAGTATATTCCCGATGAAACAGTACGCCTGGCAGTGTATCAGCGCATGGTTGACGCCACAACTATCGCTGAAGTTCGTGGTTTGCGTCAGGAATTGATCGACCGTTTTGGCGCGCCCCTTCCCGATCCGGTGCTGCACCTTATTCTCTGGTTGCAGATTCGGTTACTGGCCCTACAGGCTGGCGTGGTCTCAATTACGACCGAAGGCGACATCTTTCTCATCCGTATGGCGACACCCCTCGCACCGGCAATCCGTGACCGATTACGACGACGGCTCCCCCGTGATGCGTCAATAACGTTTGGTCCGCAATCCATTCGCCTCAATCGGCGCATCCTCGGTCCTCAGTGGCCTGAACGATTACTGGTCGTTGTAGAACTACTTGCAAACAGCGATCATGCGTGAACAGAATTAACGTCTTACCTGTACCAACTGGCTGCGACGAAACACAACCACAACCCGATCGTACTGATAGCGCTGGCGGGCATTCGTGAAGATCACGCCATCGTAATTGTACCGATCTAACCACCACTTAACCACTGCATCGGTCTCTACATCAAGCCCTAAACTCGCTGCTTCCTGTTTCATCTGATTTACCTGGTGCCGCCATTGGTCAAATGCCACGGTGAGCGGTTGTTCGATGCGCGCCCGATAGTGATTGGGGGTAAGAGCAAACAAGCGTTGCAACCAACCTTGCCGCTCGGTCTCTTCAACTTCAACCAGGAGGAGACCTCTTCCGGCGGGCGTGCGTTGTTGAACATCACCCCCTAGCAGACGATACGTGCCCTGTATTGCACTACCGGTAAGCCACCGTCTGGCTTCATCTGCACGCATAACGTTGATCGTCTCCCGAACGTCGGAGACACGCGGAACGCGCGGTGGCGCCATGATCTGTATTTCTGGAATTGGATGCTGAACTGGTTCGCCATCCTGGTTGCGCCATTCAGCATGGATAACCTGCATCGGAGGATCGTCCCCTTCACGGTAGCGAAAGCCAAGCCGACTACGCCCCTCTGCGGATTCAGCAATCGCGGCAATAGTAATGTGCAGGCGTATACCACCACCACACCCCGGAGCAGGGAACCAGACTCGCTCGGCGGTGAAGGTATACGCCATTCGTGAATCGCGCAGCGCAGAGCGATCACCACGGCGCCAGCCATGACCGCTCAACCCGCTCCAACCGCCGACAACTGCTCGTAAGGGGGCATAAATGGCAACAACGGTTTGTGGACCGGGTGGTTCATCGAGCACCCACATGCCCGGCGGAATGGCACCCGAGGAAGGCAATTTGATCGTGCCGCCAATGACACTCTGTTCAACACGTGCATTGGGCAGACGAACGGTAACCTGCCCTCCTGCCGCTGGTTGGGGTACAGCTTCCGGCTGAACTACGTCACTCAGGCGGTGACCGCATTCGATACAAAAGCGTGGGTTTCCTTCTGGGAGCATGCTCCCACAATGGGGGCAAAAACGAGGCGAACGCTGCCTGTGATTCATACTGACCTCGGCACGAGTGATTTCTGTCGCTACCTGTATTGTCGGGAGCTATCTTATGCAGTGTTCTCCCTGTGGTCTCTGTATCGCAATTATACGGGTAATCCGTCTCGTATATCGTGATACTCAACAACGCCCCGATAACGAATCTGAAGCATACGCACCGACATTTCACTGTTGGTTGGGATGAACATGTCGAACATCTCTATTTTTCACTTTCCAGACTTGACGCCGCTGTATCTATCCTCTACCATACCAAACAGTGCAGGATCGATGCACCGGATACTACCCTACACGGAGAAAGACTACATGGGGCAAATACTGGAACAACTCGGACTCTGGATTGAAAGTATCATTCTGGCAATTGGCTATCCAGGCATTACACTGGTAATGATGGCAGAAAACCTCTTTCCACCTATTCCGTCAGAGCTGGTAATGCCGTTCGCCGGTTTTCTGGTTGGGCGCGGTGAAATGAACCTGGTGCTGGCAATTGCTGCTGGGACGCTAGGATCGGTTCTAGGAGCGATTATTCTCTACTACATCGGGATGCTGGCCGGTGAACCATTGGTGCGACCCTTCTTCCGCCATTATGGCCGTTTTTTCCTGTTGTCAGAACAGGACCTAGATAAAGCGCTCAACGCCTTTACAACTCATGGCGACATTATCGTGCTAGGTGGTCGGGTCATTCCGATCATTCGGAGTCTGATCTCGTTACCGGCTGGAATGAACCGCATGCCGCTCGGTCGATTTCTCCTCTTTACGACTATCGGTTCGACGATCTGGACATCTTTACTCACGATTGGGGGCGTTATTCTTGGTGCCAATTGGGAGTTTGTGATTGAAATTGTTGACCAGTACCAAAAGCTGGTGCTAATTGTGCTGGGCATTGCTGCTGTAGTTTTTGTTGTGCAGCGATTGCGCGGGTTGCGAAAGATGGCATTTAGCCGTAGTGAATAATAAACGTGCCGATTTTCGTTTTTATGAATCAAGCTACCGATAGTTCAGCGGCTAACCGCTCGGTTGGTCTCGCTCATCTTTCGCCACTGACGGTAACTGAACGAGAGTTGTGTCATGCCTTAGCTTCTTTCGTACCAGTGACCACCTGGCTGATTATTGGTCCTACTGCCTGGCTAGTGCATCATCGATCTGTCCGGCCAACGCCGATCTGGCCGTTACCGACAACAGTGATGCCGCTCACCGAGGAACCAGCATTTGAAACCTTGACCTCCGTTCAGGGTTCTTGGGTGCCGTTCAACGTGCGTGGCCGTGTGGTTGGGGGGCTGGTCTTGCCAGACGAATGGTCGGTATCGTCAACCCTCCTTGAGGGCTTGGCATCGTTAGTCGAAGGAGTTTATATTCGCCGTATGGCGATACGGCAGACGATCTGGCAGCATCTGCTCGAGCAACTTAGAGTGCGGTACGCTGCTGGGGAAGAACGGCAGGCGCTGCTCAGTGAAGTATTACTGCGCAGTTTGAATCTCGTCCCGCAATCTACAACCGACGCACCGATTACGCTTCCCTACACCTTTGGCAAAGAGAGTGATCGGTACGGACGTTCTTACCCTTTTTGGCCCGATGAGCTTCATTTTATTGAGTTGGCACTAGCAATTACTCATCCGGCCATTATGCAGCTTCAGGTTGTAGGGCTAGCAGCAGCGGGTGTTGCGCATGACATCAATAATTTGATGACGGTTATTTTGGGTCGTGCGCAATTGCTTGAACTTGACGCCGGCGAGGATCAGCTCACCGATCTACAGATGATTGAAACGGCAGCCGAGATTAGCGCCGGTAGCGCACGTCGCTTGCAGCGTTTTACCCAAGTTGAACATACCGTTATCCAACCGGTAAATATGACAACCGTCGCTTTGGCCGCAGTAGCTGAGGCCAAACGAGAACTCTCCCTACTGGGAAACATACAGCTTGAGACGAGTCTTCCTGACTTGCCACCGGCAGCCGGTGCAAGTGGATTGATCTATACTGCCCTAAAGAATCTCATCATATCAGCCGCGCGGTCATTACCAGATGGCGGCATTATTCAGATCGGTGGTGCGGCTGACGAACACTATGTCTGGATCGAGGTAACCGATCCAGCTCTGCCACCAAGTACCGACTTACAGGCAATTTCGGCACAAATACAACGAGCGCATGCGCTTGAACTGATTATTGCCCGTCAGACCGCACGTGTTCATGGTGGGCAAGTTCGCATCGATGCCAATCAGGCCGGGGGAACGTGCATGCGGTTCATCTTACCGCGCTGGGAAGCACAGAATGGAGTAACACATGCCAGCATGGAAACTTCTTGAGCGAGAAGTATTGCTGCATCAACCACCATTTTTAACGGTTGAACGGCATCATCTTGTCTTGCCTGATGGCCGCGAAATTCCGAACTGGCAATGGGTGATCACGCCGGAGTATGTCAATGTGGCAGCGATCACGGTTGATCAGCAGTTCGTGCTCTTCAGACAAGAGAAATATGCGGTCGAAGGTCTGTCACTAGCGCCGGTGGGTGGGTATCTCGAACCGGGCGAAGATCCACTGCAAGCGGCGCAACGTGAATTGCAGGAAGAGAGTGGCTACGTCGCCACCGAATGGGAAGCGCTAGGAAGATATGCGGTCGATGGCAACCGGGGAGCTGGCATCGCTCACCTCTTCTTGGCCCGTCAGGCCAGGTTTGTTGGTAAAGGCGAGAGTGACGATCTAGAGGCGCAAGAACTGGTTCTCCTATCGGCTGACAACGTGCGTAGAGCATTGTATGCTGGTGAGTTTAAGGTACTGGCATGGGCAACAGTGATAGCATTGGCACTGCTGCGCCTGGCTGCGTGAGGTTTCGTGCTCACGGCGCACCCCGTCTGTTACCTGGCAGGGCTTTGCAAGGTTTTTTCCGGCGCCGACAAGTGATGATAGAGAAGAAACTGGAACCTCATTCTACCCACGCATCGCAGTGTGGGCCGGAAGCTGGCGTTTCCAGATAAGGCAACGGCCCAGAGCGGGGATCGCTCTGCGGATGTGCATGACATTCAAAATGGAAAACGTTGCAAGCCCTTCCCGTACAGACGCGATATAATTATCCTGACATTCATTCTTTATAAGCGGTATCGGAAGCTATGGGCAGAGGACGCTATCCTGCACGCTTACACGTTACTGCGCCGCCACCTGAGATTGCAGCCCGTTACTACCGTTCGTGGCCGGCGCATGAACTGTACCATACGCCAGAGCGCTTTCCACCACTCAGCGCCGAAGGGTTGTTTGGTCGTGTCGCTCCCCTAACCCTCGAATTTGGTTGCGCTACCGGTGAATACCTGTGCGCTCTGGCAGCAGCACAGCCGACCACATACTTCGTTGGCATCGACATTGTCGCGAAACCGCTCTACCGTGCTGTTGAACGTGCCGTCGCACTTGAGCTGACAAATATCCTGTTCATTCATGCCGATGCGCGACTACTCTACCAGCGCATTCCCGATGCAGCGTTATCTACCATCATTTTGCATTTCCCGCCACCACTCCTGCGGAATCGCCAGCGCAATCAGTTGCTCGTCTCACCACAAATGCTGGCGTGTGCCGCTCGAACCCTCGTTCCCGGTGGTTATCTCAGCTTTCTTACCGACCATCCTGCCCTCTTTGCGCTGATGCGAGAACTCTTGCCCGCTTTTCCTGCGCTGCGTGCTATCCCGGCTTCACCGGCTGAACTGGCAGTCTTCGAGTCGCACTATCACCGACGCTGGGCTGCACGTGGCCGTACTATTAGTGGTCTGCGGATCGAGCGGGTAGACGGAGACAATCCATAACACCAGTGCGACTGCGCTGGTCTGTCATCGCACCCCACCCGCTACCCGCCCACCAGATTATCTCTGGAGATAGCCTATGGAGTGTCGAGTCGGTTGCGGCGCCTGTTGCATTGCACCCTCGATCTCATCACCTATTCCTGGTATGCCCAACGGTAAGCCAGCCGGCGTGCGCTGTGTCCACTTGACTGCTGACAATCGTTGTGCATTGTACGGCAAGCCAGAGCGACCGGCAGTATGTATGAGCCTGCGTCCGCATCCTGATATGTGCGGTCGCACCTTTGAAGAAGCAATGTGGTTGCTCACAAGGCTCGAGCTGGCAACCCAACCTGAAAAATAACTGAAATTTTATCTCCAGCGGTCGCCAGGTGAAACACAACTGGGTCAACTTGCGTTATTATTGCAGTGAGAGAAAATCGCAGCCAACCCCCTATGTGGAAAGGATTCTGTAACAAAATTGGAGTATGATACATATGGGGGGAAGGTTAGCAACCAACGCACACCGCAGTGCGTGCTACCAATCCCAAAGATTCTGTTTATGGGTGTCGAGGCGGGCCGGCAAGAGCGTACATGCTGTAAACCGGATCGACATCCCGGAAAGGAAGCCGCAGTGACTGACTTCGATCTGGAAAGTTTGAGCGTACCTGAGCTCGAACGACTGCGGGACGCTATTAATCAGCGCCTGCTCCAGTTGCGCTACAGTACACCCCGGTCATTACCGGAACTGCTGCGCATGTTGGAGGAGGTTAAGATCGTCCTGAGTGATCAGGGCAAGGAATGGCGCTCGCTCGAGCGCTGGCAATGGATGGATGGCCAGATTCGCTTCTGGCTTAATCCAGCCGATCAGGTGCGTTATCGAGCGGGATGGTATACAATCGAAGAACTCATCCTCTGGTCGCAGGATCGAGGCCCGGTACTCGTCCCGCAGGAGGAAGAGGAAGAGGATCTCGAAGGCTGGACGGAGATCAACGGCGTTCGTATTCGCTGGTTACCAGACGGTACGATGGAGCGTCAGTGAGTAATCCGGACTCTCCCCTTGCTTTTGAGGCAAGGGGAGAAGATGGTGATGTTTCATCATGACACCCTGCTACAGTCCTAGCCAGGGCACGATGAGAGGGGCCAGTAGTGACGTTACGGCTCCGTTGAGGCCCATTGCCAGTCCGGCCAGTGCCCCGGCTACGCTACTAAACTGCAACGAACGTGCTGTACCCAGGCCGTGAGAAGCCAGCCCAAGCGCGAAACCCCGTTCTCCATCGTCGTGGATGCCGATCAAACCCAGCAGTTCCCAACCGAACAAAGCGCCGACCATGCCCGTCACAATCACGATGACTGCGGTCAGCGATGGTAATCCACCGAGTTGTTCGGCCACACCCATCGCAATAGGTGTCGTGATCGATTTTGGAACAAGCGAGCGCAGGGTTATGTCAGATAGACCAAAGAGCCGGCCAACCACTACCGCAGCCGTTATGCCGGTTATTGAACCGATCAGCAAACCGGTAAGGGCTGGCCAGAAGATTCTGCGCAGCGTTCGCTCAGCTTCGTAAAGCGGAATAGCCAGGGCAACCGTTGCCGGTCCTAGCAGAAAGTGTACAAATTGCGCTCCGTCAAAGTAGGTTGGGTAGGGAGTATCAGAAACGAGCAGGATGATCACAATTGTCACAATAGACAATAAAACCGGATTCAACAACGGCGGCGACCCCAACCGTCGGCTGATGATCGTCATAAGTCGGTATACAGCAATCGTTGTCGTTAGCCAGAGTAATGGCGTTTGGGCCAGGTAGACCCACAGTGAGAAGATGCGTTCGTCCATAGTATTGTTTATCGCTTTCGTTTAGGTAGGATGCTCATTGTGAAACCAGTAACCAGCAGGGTGATCATCGTCGATACTACAATTGTTGCCAGGAGTGGCAATCCTTCACGGTTCAGGAGCGGTAAATGGACGATCACTCCGACCCCTGCCGGTACGAACAGCAGCGGTAAGTGATCCAGAATGGTCTGGGCAGTTGTCCGCAGCTGATCTGGTATACGGCCTCGCCAGCGTAAGATGGTAAACAGGAGTAACATGCCAACAACTGGCCCTGGTATTGGTAGGCTAAGACCACGGCTCACGACTTCGCCGATCAGTTGGCAGAGTAAAATACCCAGCAGTGCATCGATCATACCTTGCTCCATACTATTGTGATCATTCTTGCCTCTGACTGCTCCATCTGCAATCCCTACTATAATATTAGAGGACGCACGTATGTCGGCGTCCAGGAGGAGTTATGGCAAAACCGATTGTGGCCATTGTTGGTCGCCCAAATGTTGGTAAATCGACGTTCTTTAATCGCTTAATTGGCGAGCGGCGGGCGATAGTTGAAGATATTCCCGGTACCACACGCGACCGTCTCTACGGAGATACGTTTTGGAATGGACGCGAATTTACGGTGGTAGATACTGCCGGAATCCTTTTCGGGGGCGAAGATCCCACGTTACCTGAAGCCGAGATCAGTCGCCGTACTCGTGCTCAAGCTGAACATGCGATTGCTGAAGCCGACGCTATTATCTTTATGGTTGACGGACGTGATGGCTTAACGGCTGCCGATGCCGATGTAGCGGCGATCCTCCGCACAACTGCAAAGCCGGTCGTGTTGGCCGTCAACAAGTGTGATAGTCAGGAACGCATGCTCGATGCGGTCGAGTTTTATGCTCTTAATCTAGGCGATCCGATTCCAATGAGTGCTTTCCACGGTCTCGGTACCGGTGATGTGCTTGACCGGCTGACCGAGCATTTTCCCCCAAAGACCTTTGATCAAGCAGAAGAGCGTCATTTACGGGTCGCCATCGTCGGTCGTCCAAACGTCGGCAAGTCCTCGCTGTTGAACCGGCTGCTAGGTCAAGAGCGGAGTGTTGTCAGTCCGATTCCAGGGACAACCCGCGATCCGATCGATACGACGATTGTGTACCACGGTGAACCAATAACCCTGATTGATACGGCTGGGATCCGGCGGGCCGGTAAGATTGAACGTGGTATCGAAAAATATAGTGTGTTACGAACCCTACGGGCAATTGAGCGATGTGATGTGGCCCTACTGCTCATCGATGCCAGCGAAGGTGTCACTGCCCAGGATACACACATTGCTGGCATGGTCATTGAAGCGAAAAAGGGTCTGATCCTGGTAGTGAACAAGTGGGACGCTATCGAGAAAGATTCACATACCTATTACGAATTTCAAGATCAGGTTCGTGAAGCGTTTAAGTTTGCTGATTATGCGCCGATTATATTTGTCTCGGCGCTAACCGGTCAGCGAGTGTTGCATTTGCTCGACTACGCCCGCGAGGTGTATGTACAACGGCAGAAGCGGGTACCTACCGGCGAGCTAAATAATTTCTTGCGCGAAGTGATGTTGCAGCAACCACCAATGGCCGTAAAGAAGGGTGCTCATCTGCGGTTGTACTATGCAGTCCAACCACAGGTTGAGCCACCAGTTTTTCTGTTTTTTGCTAACGATGGTGAGCTTGTGCATTGGTCGTATGCCCGCTATCTCGAGAATCGCCTGCGTGAACGGTATGGATTTCAAGGCACGCCAATCGTGATCGTGTTCCGTTCACGTGAACGTAAAGATGATTGATTTCCGAACTACGCACACTTAGAGACTGCTCGAATTGTTCAACTGAATCTTTTCGCAGAAACGTTATCGCAAGGCAGCGTATCGTTGGCTATGCAAAAGTCAACATTTCGCTGCCTGTCATTTTCCAGGAGGCGCTCTGTTATGCAGATTTCCGACATCTGGCCGGGTCGTCCATATCCACTCGGGGCAACGTGGGACGGCGAGGGCGTGAATTTCGCCATCTTCTCTGCGCACGCTAGCCGGGTTGAGTTATGTCTGTTCGATAGCCCTACCGCAGCTCGCGAAGCAGTACGTATCGTGCTGCCTGAACGGACGGACGATGTCTGGCATGGGTATATTCCTGGTTTACGGCCTGGACAACTCTACGGCTATCGGGTTCATGGACCTTACTTACCCAAGCAGGGCCATCGCTTTAATCCGTATAAGCTGCTCATCGATCCGTATGCACGTGCACTCTATGGCGAACTGATCTGGGACAAAGCGAACTATGGGTATCGGGTTGATAGTCCGTATGGCGATCTCACTATCGGCAAGCGTGACAGTGCACCGTATGTCCCCCGTTCGGTAGTAATCGATCCTAGATTTGATTGGGGCGATGATCAACCACCTGATACGCCGCTAGCCGACTCGGTGATTTATGAACTACACGTGAAAGGTTTTACCAGACTCCATCCCGACGTGCCAGAACCGTTGCGGGGAACCTATGCTGGTCTGGCATCGCCAGCAGTTATTGCGTATCTGAAAGAACTCGGTGTGACAGCCGTTGAACTTTTACCGGTACACGCATTCATCACCGACCAGTTCCTCGCTGACCGTGGGTTGACGAACTACTGGGGGTATCAGCCGATCAATTATTTTAGTCCAGAACCACGGTACGCCAGTACATCTGATCCCCAGGCTCAGGTCAATGAATTCAAAGCGATGGTCAAAGCCTTACATGCTGCCGGGATCGAAGTCATTATTGATGTAGTGTACAACCACACCGGCGAAGGGAACCATCTTGGTCCGACCCTGAGTTTTCGCGGGATCGATAATGTTGCTTACTACCGGTTAGTGCCTGATCAGCCGCGGTATTATCTTGATGATACCGGAACCGGGAATAGTCTTGATCTGAACCATCCCCGCACACTCCAGCTTGTCCTCGACTCGCTACGCTATTGGGTGACCGAGATGCACGTCGACGGCTTCCGGTTTGATCTCGCCCGCACGCTTACCCGTGGCCCGGTCGGCTCTGAACAGACCAGTCCTTTTTTGGCAATGGTGCACCAGGACCCTATTCTCTCGCGAGTCAAGCTCATCGCCGAACCGTGGGATGTCGGTTTTGATGGCTATTGGGTCGGTCGTTTTCCACCGCCTTGGGCCGAGTGGAATGGTCGGTATCGAGACACGGTGCGTCGCTTTTGGAAAGGTGATCCCGGTCAGGCTGCCGATTTCGCTTCGCGTTTTATGGGGTCAATGGATCTCTACCAGCACAATGGTCGTCGTCCGTACCATTCGATTAACTTCGTGACGGCCCATGATGGTTTCACACTCCGTGATCTGGTTTCATACAATGAGAAGCATAATGAAGCAAACGGTGAAGATAATCGTGATGGTGATAACCACAATAATTCGTGGAACTGCGGCGTAGAGGGGCCTACCGACAACCCGGAAATTCGGGCACTGCGGCTGCGGCAGATGATGAATTTTATTGCTACCCTTTTCTTATCGCAGGGTACACCGATGCTGCTTGCCGGTGATGAACGTGGCCGTACTCAGCAGGGCAATAACAACGCTTACTGTCAGGATAATCCAATCTCTTGGGTTGACTGGCGGTCTGAGCCAGAAGCTGATCTTCTGCATGCGTTTACTCAGCGGCTCATCGCATTCCGACGCAATCATCCCGTGTTACGCCGTCGTCGCTTTTTTACCGGTCATCTTGGTAATGCCGAATACGACGTCGAATGGCTCAGCCCCGATGGTCAAGAAGTTGGCCCCGAACTCTGGCAGCAGCCGGAGTTACGCTGTATTGGGGTTTTGCTGAATGGAGCTGTGATTGATGATCGCGATGAACGCGGGAACTCGATGCGCGATGATGTTCTGCTGGTGTTAATTAACGCTGGCGACGAGGCCGTTCCATTTATCTTGCCTGATTGGCCAGACGATGCAAGCTGGCACGTCGTCATCGATACCGCTCAACCTGATTTAGATCAGCCCCTGCCCGTTACCGATCAGATGTATCACATTCAACCGCGAGCACTGGCTGTCTTGATCGAGCAGGTTGCCAGTGTACCGCCCATGCAGATTACAGCGGTGACAGGGAATTAGGATGGCTTCTCGGCACTTTCGGCTTCGGTACAGGTATTAAGAGCCTATCCGAAACATCGTCTCACGATACGGCGGATGAAACCTAATCGATGTACGGGCACAGCGCCGCTGTGCCCCAACCGAGTCTTCTTCTGCGACAGGGTATTCCGGACAGGCCTTTAGCAGACAGTGTTGACAGTTGGAGTGAGCTATGCTAATCTGAAATCGTCCCACCGCGCAATCTGCTGACAAGGAAGTCAATGTGACATAGAGGAGGAATAGCGATGGCAAAGAAGATCCTCTTTCTGGTCGGCGACTACGTAGAGGACTACGAGGTTATGGTTCCTTTCCAGGCCCTCGCCGCTCTCGGGTATCAGGTCCATGCTGTTTGTCCAGGCAAGAAAGCTGGTGAATTCGTTCGAACTGCCGTACACGATTTTGAAGGAGATCAGACGTATAGTGAGAAACGAGGTCACAACTTCACGCTCAACCAGAACTTTGACGATGTAAACGAACACGAGTACGACGCGCTGGTGATCCCTGGTGGGCGGGCGCCTGAGTATATTCGGCTAAACCCGCGTGTGCTCGAAATTACACGCCACTTCTTCACCGCCAATAAGCCGGTAGCAGCGATTTGCCACGGTCTTCAGGTGTTAGCTGCTGCTGGCGTCCTCAACGGTCGTCGCTGCACGGCGTATGCAGCCGTTGGACCTGATCTCCCGCTGATCGGAGCTGAGTACCACGAATTGCCTGCCGATCAGGCAATCACCGATGGCAACCTGGTGACAGCACCAGCCTGGCCGGCTCATCCGGCATGGTTAGCGCAGTTCTTGAAGGTTCTTGGCGCGAAGATCGAGATTGAACCGCAAAGTGAGGCTGTCGCCGCTTAAGCTACCTTTGTCAATCGTGCGTGGCGCATCCTGTCTATGGATGCGCCATTTTTTCTAAAGGGGAACCCTCACAGTGATCGTGACGTCTAAAAAAAGAGGTCATGTTGTCTTGTCAGCACCGTTCATTACCGGTACAATGAAAGCACGAACACACATCAGTCGTAAATAATGCCGCCTATGCCGTATATTTCTTTCATTTATCCTGAAGCCCTCTGGTTGCTCCTCGTGCCGGTTGGTATGGTGGTGATCGCCCTGTTTGCACCGCGTCGCTTATCACCGCTGCGGTTTTGGGCCAGTCTCACTGTACGTACCGTGATTGCGGTGATGCTAATCTTCGCATTTGCCGGCGTTCAATTTGTGCGTCCAGTTGATCGACTGACAACCGTCTTTCTGTTGGATGGGAGCGATTCGATGCCGGCATCGACGAGGGCCCAGGCAGAGGCGTTTATTCGCGATGCGCTCCAGGCGATGCCTGCTGATGACCAGGCAGCAATTGTTGTATTTGGCGACAATGCTCTGGTTGAGCGTACCCCCGATAGTGATCGACGATTGGGACGGATTACGTCTATTCCGATCGCACATCGCACCAATATTGAAGCGGCAATTCAGCTTGGTATGGCACTCTTTCCGGCTGATACCCAAAAGCGATTGGTACTCCTTTCGGATGGCGGTGAAAATAGCGGACGGGCAATCGATGCTGCTCGTCTGGCAGCCAGTCGTGGTATTCCCATCGACATTGTTGAACTAACGCTGGTAAATACCGATGCAGAAGTGCTGGTTGCCAGTATTGAAGCTCCTAACAGTGTCCGCGACGGTCAAGAGGCAGTCATTGTTGCCAATGTCGAAAGCAATGTCAGCCAGTCAGCCGTAGTCCGACTGATTGACGACACCGGTATTGTTGAAGAACGTGAGCTTGAGCTTTCACCTGGTGTCACTCCGGTAGAGTTTCTAGTGCCGGTGGAAGGCAATGGTTTTCGCCGGTATCGGGTGCAGGTCGAAGCGGCAAATGATGGACGAGTTCAGAATAATGAAGCTGCCGCGTTGATTCGGGTGCAAGGGCCACCGCGAATTTTGCTCATTGCACGAGAAGCTGCCGATGCGCGACCGTTGGTCACGGCCCTCACCGCCACCGGTATCACCGCCGAGCTGATCTCACCCGAAGCAGCACCGCGCACACTGGCCGATCTGAGTACCTACGATGTATTGGTACTGGTCAATACGCCGGCACGCGCCTTACCGGTTGGCCTGATGCAAGCAATTCCCGGCTATGTGCGTGATCTAGGCCGTGGTCTCTTGATGATCGGCGGCGAAAACAGCTTTGGCGTTGGTGGGTATGGTCGTACTGCGGTGGAAGAGGCGTTGCCGGTCTACATGGATGTGCGTGATCGTGAGCTACGACCCGATCTAGCAATTGTCTTTGTCATCGATAAATCAGGCTCAATGGATGCCTGTCACTGCGCCGATCCTGACCGTGGTGTACCAGTGACTTCTTCGAGCGAACGGAAGATCGATATTGCCAAAGATGCGATTGCTCAGGCTACCGCTTTGCTTGGCCCACAGGATACGGTCGGCGTTGTCACCTTTGATGGGGCAGCGTCTGCTCCATTTCCGGCCACTCGTGGGGCGACGGTTGAACAGGTTATGAATGCAATCGCCGGTCTCGAACCTCGTGGGCCAACCAATATTCGGGCAGGTTTGCTACGGGCTGAGGAGGTACTACAACAGGTTGATGCCCGTATCAAGCATATTGTCTTATTGACCGATGGCTGGGGAGGTGGCGGCGATCAACTTGACGTAGCAGCGCGGTTGCGTGAACAGGGTATTACGCTGACGACGGTAGCCGCCGGGAGCGGTTCGGCGAGCTATTTGCAGCAACTGGCTGCCGAGGGTGGTGGACGTTACTATCCGGTAGTTGATATGGCCGACGTACCACAAATCTTCGTGCAAGAGACAATTACGACGATCGGGAATTATATTGTTGAACAGCCATTTATTCCAATACGCTACAGTAGCAGTCCAATCCTGGCCGGTATTAATGCGACACCACCGTTGTACGGTTACAACGGCAGCACACTGAAAAGCACTGCCCAGTTGGTGCTGGCGACTGAAGATCAACAACCGATCCTAGCGACCTGGCAGTTCGGGCTGGGGCGTAGTGCGGCCTGGTTAAGTGACACTAAGGGTAAGTGGGCGCACGACTGGATCACGTGGGATGGGTTTCCGCGGTTTGCTTCGCAGCTTGTTGGTAATCTTATCCCACGTGGTGGGCAAAATGTCAAGGCCGAGGTAGCGGTAACCGGTAGTGAAACGGTCGTTCGCCTGGTTACCGACAGTGGGCAAAATGATTTGAATGTGGTTGCAACCTTAATCGGCGGCGATGGTTCACGGCGTGAAATCCCACTGACTCAGGTGGCACCCAATCAGTATCAGGCCCGATTGGAAAGCCCTAATCCTGGCACCTACCTGGTACAGATTGCCGGCATGAGAGGTGATCGGGTGGTTGTGCAAGAAACTGCCGGGATGGTTGTCCCCTACTCTTCTGAATACCGCAGCGCGCAGGCTAATCCGGGATTACTAAACGAGCTGGCGACAACCACAAATGGTCGGCTCATTAGTGACCCGACAGCAGTTTTTGATCGCCTTAATCGGGTTTTTTCGGCTCAGGAAATTGCTCTGCCGTTGCTCTGGTTGGCACTCATCCTGCTCCCGCTTGATATAGCGTTGCGACGATTGATGATTCGGCGTAGTGATTTTAGCGCGCTCGGTACACTACGACACAGGAAGTCGGTGTCAGTAGCGCCCGATCCAGTGCTCAGTCGCTTGCGAGCCGCTCGTGATCGGGCTCGGCGGCAGATGGTTGCAGATCGCGTTCAGCTTCCACTAGAAGAGACACCACCTGCGCAACCATCGACGCCACCGCCATCAACACCGGTTCAGTCAGAAGATGCGCTGACCAGATTGCGCGCCGCAAAAGAGCGAGCGCGGAAACGCATAACCGGTGAGGGGGAACAGTAGGATGGTTGCGCATAGCTCTACTTCCGACACGTTGCAGGCCTGGTTGGTACGGCTGTTATTAGCACTTCTGATCGGTACCCTAACTGGCATCATTGCGTACCTCTCCGCCCGTGCAATTGGAGCGGCCTGGTTATTGCTTCACCAACAGGAACTTATCGAAGCGACACGACAGGCGTTGCAACAAGGGGTGATGGGACTGGCCGACACCAATCTACGCGCACTCCGACTTGCCGCAGAGGCTGAGCAGAACCGAATTGCTGAACTGAGCGCCTGGTTTAGTCTAGGTATGGCATTCCTCGCCGCAGTAGTGACATTTGTTCGCTTGGAACGGTTACAGCAGTAAAGAGACTGTCAAAGAGCACACCACAGGAATAGGAGTGATGGATTATCGACCTGACCACATGGATGCGCGATAGTGATTTCAGAGTGGTTTATACGGGCCTATACCCGCACTACAGAGGACACCAATCTCCTTATTTCTCTGGGGCTTCTCAAAGGTTTTTTCACGCTACGCGGTAGATGAAGGTGAGAGGAGTGCGAGCGAAGAGATTCTCCACTCATCTGCTGTGCGTGTAGCGGTACGCAGCTTTCTATTCCAACGGTGATCTGCGACTAAGCCTTCCCCGATTGCGTGCTAATGCGCTGAACGATAGGTTCTAACCGCGACCCACACAATGCGCGCCAAAGGCTCGCGCTCCCTGGCGCTTCCCATACTATGCGAGCCAGAGGCTCGCGCTCCCTGGCGCTTCCCATACACCAGCGTATCAAAACACAACCCGGAGACTTTGAAAAGCCCTACCGCAAGCGAGTATGAAAACAGCCATACTCATCAATGTAGATAATCACCATCAAGCCACATCAGTCGTTCAGCTCAACCTGATCACCTCTTGTCATAAAAATAATCTTTTCGACCATATTCAATGCTCGATCCGAAACCCGCTCGAAATTATGGGCGATAAACAGCAGATCGGCTGTCTCTGGTGGTGTCAGTTGTGCTACCATAGCCTGCTTAAGCTGTTTATAATCGTGGTCGATCTCATCTTCGCGAGCAACGATATCCTTAATTGTCTCGTCGTCGCCATTGCTTAGGGCCTGCAATGTACGCTCAAGATTAGCTCGCGCTACCTTACCGAGAGCGACCAACTCTGCTGGTGCAACCAACGGCCCACGATTGGGATCGGGGCTGCCGATTACCATTTTGGCGGTACCCTTGGCATAATCAGCGATGCGTTCTAGTTCATAGCTGATTGCCATTGCCGCGACAATCCGGCGCAAATCGCGAGCTACCGGTTGCTGGGTTGCAATAAGCTGGATAGCGTGTTGCTCAATGGCGTTTTTCGCCTCATTAATCTCGGCATCATTACTAACGACCGCTCGTGCCAATTCGACATCACCCCGTTCGAGAGCTGTGATTGCTCTAGCGAGCGCCTCACTCACTGCACGTCCCAAATTCACCACCTGACTGCGTAGCGCATTGAGCTCCTGATCAAAGTGTTCACGTGGTCGCATGAAGATTTCCCCTCCACGATAATCTACCCTCCACACTTCCAGGATACACGTTTTGGTACGATTTTGCTAGGGGGTGCGCAGGTCTTTCAAAAATGTCCGGCGGTTGTCTTTATCCATCGATCGGGCCATAGACAGAAGAAGTTGATGAGGTAAGATACAGAGGAACGGAAGAAGACTTTCAGACTTGCTTCAAGAGGGAACAACTATGCAGCAACGAGTATTTACAATCCTGATATTACTCCTATTCACAATCGGCTGTAGCCAGTCTGGAGGATCAGAAACAACCCTTTTCGACTATCCACCGCTGCCCGACAACCTCACCCGCGCTCGAGTTGTGCGGGTTGTTGACGGCGATACCATTATTGTCCGTATCGATCGACGTGAAGAGCGAGTTCGACTGATCGGTATCAATACCCCCGAGTCGGTCGATCCGCGACGAACGGTCGAATGTTTTGGTAAAGAAGCGGCCGCCAATGCCCGCGCTCTCCTCGACAATAAAACCGTGCTCCTTGAAGACGACCCCAGTCAAGACTCACGGGACGGGTTTGGTCGGCTACTGCGATACGTCTGGCTCGAAGATGGTCGGATGGTTAACCTGGAACAAATCTGGCAGGGGTACGCTTACGAATACACGTACAACGTTCCATACCGCTACCAGGCCATTTTTCGCGCAGCAGAAGCCGACGCCCGTGCCGCAAAGCGTGGTTTGTGGGCACCTGAAACGTGCAATGGGCAGCGTTGAGAACATAACCAAACGCGCTGCCGATCCGCATCGGTGAGGTCACCGGTTGACAAAACGCTCATCTTGCCAATGAAAAAACTGTCATCAAATGGATGTGTTTCATATCCTCCGCTTAACATCGACTTCAAAATCCCCTTTTATTATGAACAACACCTGACCACTCAATATTGCGGCTCACCTTGCTCCTGCTCTCCTCTCTAACCGTAGAGTGCTGTTGCTGGTTGGCGAACACGTATTTGTGAACTAATGAGGTGAAGTATGCCTGAGATGTTTCGTTGGACACGTCACTGGGTAAGTGTGTTGCTTGTCGTTGCGTGTACCTTCATACCGTTCGGCACCACAGTACCGATTGTGCGGGCGATCAGTGCAGACCTGGTAATCAGTCAGGTGTACGGTGGTGGTGGAAGCAGTGGTGCGCCGTATACGAATGATTTTGTTGAGATTTTTAATCGAGGAACGACGACCGTCAGTTTGAACGGGCTGTCGATCCAGTATGCCAGTGCAACCGGAACGGGTAACTTTGGCAGTAATCCGATAGTGCTGTTAAGCGGATCATTAGCGCCTGGTCAGTATTATCTGGTGCAGTTAGCCGGTGGGACTACCGGTAGCCCGTTGCCAACACCTGATGCAAGTGGTTCTATCAATGCCAGTGCCTCGGCCGGCAAGTTTGCCCTGGTGAACAGTACCAATGGCCTGGCATGCAACGGCGGTTCGACGCCATGCTCTTCAGCACAGCAGGCATTGATTATCGATCTGGTTGGCTATGGAAATGCCAATTTCTTTGAAGGCGCCCCTGCACCCTCTCTGAGCAATACGACGGCTGCATTCCGTAACGGGAATGGTTGTGTTGACACCGATAACAATGCGAGCGATTTCAGCATTGGGGCACCAAATCCTCGTAACAGCAGTAGTCCTACTAACCCGTGCAGTACGCCCCCGCCGATGAGTGGAAATTGCCCAGACGTACCCAATCTGACGCTGATCCACATTATTCAGGGAACGACCGACATCTCGCCCTGTGTGAATGAGGAAGTGTTGATCGAAGGGATTGTCATCGGCGATTTTGAAGGTCCTACTCCGAATCTACGAGGATTTTATGTTCAGGAGGAGGTCGCCGATCAGGATGACAATCCACTGACCTCGGAAGGCATATTCGTCTTCAACGGGAACAACAACAATGTCAGTTTAGGCGACATAGTGCGGGTGCGCGGATTGGTTAGCGAGTTTCAAGGTCAGACCCAAATCAGTGCAGTTCAGATCACGGTTGTTGGGAATGGTACCCTCGATCCAACTGATGTAGTGATGCCTTTCCCAAATCCCGACTATCTCGAGCGCTTTGAAGGGATGCTTGTGCGTTTCCCAATGAAGTTGGTCGTAACTGAACATTTCCAGCTCGGTCGTTTTGGACAGGTCGTGATGTCGGCGGCGGACCGTCTCTATCAACCAACCAGTCTCTACCCACCGGGACCGTTGGCTCAGGCGTTACAGGCGGCTAATGATCTTAACCGGATTATTGTTGATGATAACTTGCAAAATCAGAACCCTGACCCGATTTTATTTGGCCGCGGCGGTAATCCGTTGAGCGCTACTAATACCCTGCGTGGAGGTGATAGTGTTACCGGTTTGATCGGTGTTATGACATACACCTGGTCAGGGAATGCAGCGAGTGGGAATGCTTATCGTGTGCGTCCGGTCGGTGATTTAAGTGACCTGAGTCCGGGGGTGGGGTACCAAACTTTGTCGCAGAAAATCCCCGACCAACGGCACCACCTAACGTCGGTGGCAGCATAACTGTAGTCGGAATGAATCTGCTCAACTACTTTAACACCTTTAACGGATGTACCAACGGCCTGACCGGTGGTACCACCAATTGTCGTGGCGCGGAGAATGCCACTGAATTTGCGCGGCAAACAGCCAAGACGGTAGCAGCCATTGTTGTGCTCAATCCGACTGTGTTAGGAGTGATTGAAGTCGAGAATGACGGTTACGGTCCGACAAGTGCAATCGCCGATCTGGTCAACCGACTTAATGCTGCAACTACACCGGGTACCTACACATATATCGATGTTGATGCCGCCACCGGTCAGGTTGATGCACTAGGCAATGATGCAATTAAGGTTGGCATTATTTATCAGCCGGCCCTGGTTACGCCAGTTGGGCGAACGGCAGTGCTCAACAGTGCCACATTCGTTAATGGCGGTGATAGCACACCGCGGAATCGAGCAGCGCTGGCACAGGCCTTTTCGATCAACGCAACCGGTGCTCGCTTTGTCGTTAGTGTCAACCATTTCAAGAGCAAAGGAAGCCCCTGTGATATACCTGATGCCGGTGATGGACAGGGCAACTGCAATATTGTTCGTGTCAATGCTGCGAATGCGTTGGCTGCATGGTTGGCAACTGATCCAACTGGCGTGAACGATCCCGATGTCTTGATTATCGGTGATCTGAATAGCTATGCGAAAGAGGATCCCATTCGCGCTCTTGAAACGCAGGGGTATGAGAACTTAATCGAGCGTTTTGTAGGGGCGAATGCCTATTCGTATGTCTTCAACGGCCAGTGGGGGTATCTCGATTATGCACTGGCAACGGCGAGTCTCAGTGCGCAGGTGACCGGTGTGGCTGAATGGCATATCAACGCTGACGAGCCGCCAATACTCGACTATAACACTAATTTCAAGTCGCCAGGCCAGATTAGCAGCCTGTATGCATCGGATTTCTATCGCACCTCGGATCACGATCCGGTGATTGTCGGTCTTGATCTTGACGGTACACCACCTACGACGATCGCCACCGTTAGCGGGACGACAAATCCGCTGTGTCCGAGTAATTGTTATGTCGGAAGTGCGACAGTTGCGCTAACTGCTACTGATGATCGTTCAACAACGGTTGAAATTGCTTACCGGGTGAATGGTGGCACCTTCCAACCGTACAGTGGGCCATTGACGCTCAGTGGTGAAGGTACGTACACAGTAGATTTCTTCGCCCGCGACAGCGCCGGTAATGTTGAGCCAACCCAGACCGTGACGGTCAAGGTAGTCCCTTTCCGGTTATATCTCCCCTTGATACATTCAACCGTGCTGATGGCAGGCTAGGCCGCAACTGGAGTGGAGCGACACAGAGCGATCAGTATCGGATCGTGAATAATGTTGTGACTGTCGAAAATGGCGGCCTGACGTGGTGGCGTCCGACCGTCTTCGGACCGGATCAAGAAGCCTTCATGCGCTTGACGTCTATCAACCCTTCTGGTCGGTATCACACATTGGCGTTGAAGGTGAACGGAAATCGTGGTCAACACGGAGCCATTCGAGTGAGTTACGATGCAGTTAACCAGCAGGTTGTGGTTGAGGCCCTCGTTCCTGGTCGGGGTTTCCTGACGGTTGGAACGTTCCCCGCTGTGCTTCAACCTGGTGATACACTTGGAGCATGGGCAAAGGCCGACGGCACGGTAGAGGTCTTTGTACGCTGTGAGTCAATAGGCGCTGCCGATACTCGAACGGTGGCCGGAAATCGTTATGTCAATACTGGTGGACGGATTGGGGTCTGGTTCCACAACACGGCTGGCGCTGCATTTGATGACTTCGGTGGAGGGACGCTAACGCCTTAACCAACACCTCCTACCAACAAGATGGGCGGAAGCGGTACTTTCGCCCATCTCGTTTCAGCGATGCGACCGACGTGCTCAGGCTGTGGTGAAACGACCGAAGGCGAAATACCCGCGATACTACCCACATTTCCATCACAGCAGAGTAATAAATCTTTCCGCTTCCCGCAAAACTGCCAGCGTGTTACATACGCCGAGGTGGCCAATTAGTGCACATTCGTGAACTACAAACCAGCGTCATCCGCTATCTGACCCTCGTCACCGAGACAGATGCGCCGCCTGGACCGGGCACAAAGGCGGCAGCCTTTGCACTCAGCTCACGAAACGGCGCTGCGACCGAATTCAGTCGGTCGACCCACTCTGGGCTAGGCGTCTGTCCTTCGATGGCTTTGAAGTAGACTTGCACAATACACACCATTGCAAAGGGATCAATCAGCGCCGCTTTAAGTGCATACGCGGCGATAATAGCGATTATCAGCGTCCAGAAACCACCCAGCCCTGGCATCACACTCACGAGAGCGGCAACCGGGGCGAGAACGACGAGAAAGATCACAAACGACACAATCCAAGCGAAAATGGTGAGGAATACCGCATTTTTGAGCATCATGCGGTAGTTTTGAGCGTAGAATATCACGCCGTCGCGGGCGCCGGCCCAGGCATTCTCAGGGTTGGTGCGGATCATGTAGGCGAGAATCGCTTCATCCACGTAAGTAAGCGAGAAATTGATCACGGACGTCACAAACTCCATCACATTTGTCAGTCCGGGGATGGGGAGAAAGCTACTGATGGTTAGAACGGTTGCGTTAAAGGTGCGGAGGATGCTCTTAATGATCTGGTCAATACCAAACAACACCGATGCTTCGGCGAAGCGAGACTTGACAATCTGGGTAGCATACCCGATTTGTCCTGTCCCCTCTGGTATCGGCTGATCGTCGATCAGGCGCACCAGAACTGCGATGTGGCCTGCCTTGACGATATACAGCAGGTACTCACGAGCGAAATACAACACTCCCGAGACGATGCCAAATCCGATCAGGCCTCCCCAAAACGCAACACCTCCTGAAGGATCACTTTCTGCATCCCGAAGGATGCTGCCAATCATATAGCCAATGCCAGCGCCGCCGCCAGTAGCAATGAGATACGCGAGCGTGATAGCGAAGTAGATAGCGAGACGAAAGCCGATGAACGGTAGAGTACGAAGCATTAAACCAAACACCTTCCCAAGACTAAAGTCCCACATGTCCTGTTCTCCTTTACCCCATGTAGACGTAAGATACATTCCTGATCGGCCACCAGGATGAGCTACCCACGTCTCCGCCGCAGCAGAATGATGCCGAGTAATCCAAGCAATCCCCCCCATTTCAGCAGAACCGCCAGCGCGTTGAGAATGGCGAGGATGCCGATCAGCGCAAAAAAGCCTCCCACCCCGATGACGATGCTTGACGGCAGCCAGAGTT
>Ga0308400_1000215_pt1 | contig 24813 bp, 22 predicted proteins | sample HotsprSampOS1265_FD_203451 | JGI IMG/M metagenome (GOLD analysis project Ga0308400, IMG submission 203451) | Hot spring phototrophic mat microbial communities from Octopus Spring, Yellowstone National Park, Wyoming, United States - 20060914_OS12-65 ...
TCCACTTCAGGGGCGCTATCGGGTGCATTCCTCCCGCGGGATGGTGCGTGCTATCGTCTCCATCTTGTCACGTGGGTTCGCCTGCCGGATGCTTCCTCACGACATCCCGCCACGGCAGACGGTCTATTCTTCCGTTCGTCGCCGGCGGCAGGACGGGACCTGGACATGGTGCACTGATGCGCTCCGAACGGAGGTGTGCCGTGCATCGGGACGTGAGGCGGAACTGCGCGTTGCCATGCTGGTCTTTAAATACATAATCCGCCATAGCTCGTACAGGCGGGCTTCGCCTTGCACAGCCGAGGGCTGATCGTAGCCGATAGCCAATGGTTGATGGTCGATGGGGTTGCCGTTGGAGTTCGCGTTATGCGCAGACAGGCTTTGCCCCAGAAGCTGGAATAGAACACGGATCGGCACGGATACGACGGAGCAACGCGGGTGGAGTTTTGTCTGGAATAGCCCGCGCCAGTGGGCTTCGCCTTGCATAGCCGAGGACTTTAGCCCGACGGCACGCAGCGCATACGGGGAGCACAGCGCTGCTGCGCCCGTACAGGGGGCGCGGGGGCGCAGCGCACCTCACATGGACTTTGAAGAAATACTCCGCTCTCGCCCGCGCCGGCGGGCTTCGCCTTGCCTGGCCGAGGGCTTCAGCCCCACGGCTCGTGCGGTAGGAGCGGATTTCTAGCAATTCCCATAAAGGTTGAACCAATTATAGATGTTTATCTCCTAATAAGCTTTGCTTACGCAGTTTACCTTGATTGCCAGTTGACGACCACCGACACCACTGGCACGATCGCGGGTGCCAAACCACCATCATCGCCAGGAGGAGCCGATGGACGCCTATTGGATGATACCTGCTGTTGTCGTGATCGACACGCTGATGGAACACCTGGGGCAGCGCCGTGATGGGCGGGCGCAGGTGCCCGACTCCGCGATGCTGACGATTGCGGTCGTCGCCGCCACGGATGTTGGCGGTCATCACGAACGGGCGGTGCAGATCATGCACGGGTGCGGCTCTCGGTTGGGGCGGATCAGCGTCGCACGCGTCCATCGTCGTCTGCATCAGCGCGCCGATTGGATGGCCTGGATTCCTGCGAACGTCGGGGGAGCGTCGCCACGGGCGACGGGTTCATTATCGATAGCCTCCCCCTGCCAGTCTGCCGTCGCGTGCGCGCCCGGCGCTGGCGGAAGGTGCGCGGGCGCGCATGCGACGGGTAGTGCGCGGCGAAACGGGAGACGTTCGTTGAATGGCGTGTGCATCTGGTCTGCCGTCCGGATGGCGTGCCCGTGCGCGTTCCGATGCTGCCCGCAGGGGTGCGTCTGGCCTGCCCGCCGGGGCGCGGCGGTTGGGCGATACAGCCTCCAAGAGCGCGGCTGATGAGGCCAGCATCCTGGCGGAGACGGGGGTGCGCAGCGGCGCTGCGCCCGTACAGGTGCGCTGGGCGACCATGCGTCCACACGCCTGGGGTATGGACGCCATCGAAGTGCGCGCGTATCGTCATCCGATTGAGACGGTCAACCGTCACCTGGAGACGATGGGCATTGAGCGGCTTGACGCACGTCCCAATGCCGGGGTTGAACTGAAGGTACACGCAGCGCTCATTGCACTCATCTGTACGAACTTGAACTAGCAATCAAGGCAACTTAGAAAAATATCCGCGTCTTTACATGTGCATAGAGGCGAGGCTGTGATGGTTGAAAACTGGGTTAATCCTTTTGATAACCCCGAACTGGTTGCCGGTTATGAAACCTGGTACGAGACCGACGGACGTTCTGCCGACATCGCCGAGCGTCGTTTGATCCGATGGTTACTGTCGGGGCTACCACAGGCGCAGAGACTGTTAGAGATCGGTGTCGGAACCGGTCACTTTGCGCGCTGGTTGGCCTCGGAAGGGTATCATGTTACAGGTGTGGATCTGTCTGCGCCTATGATTGCTGAAGCTAGTCGCCGTGGCGGTGTGTACCTGGTACGTGCCGATGCGGAAGCACTGCCTTTCTCTGATGATACCTTCGATGGGGTGCTACTCATTACTGCACTTGAGTTTCTGCCACATCCTGAACGTGCGTTGCAAGAAGCAGCGCGTGTCACTCGCCACGGGATCGTCTTAGGTGTACTCAACCGCTGGCATCCAATGGCCTGGAAGCGAAAACGTAGTGGTTTGCCGGTCTGGCAGATTGCACGTTTTTACTCTCCATTTGAGCTTGAACGCCTGGCCCACAAGGTGTTGTCTCTCCACAACCCTCAGACGACGTGGCGCACCACATTGCTTCCCGGTTTGTGGTGGTATTATTCGCAGCTACCGCTGGGTGCTTTTATCGGAATGCGTGTGCTTTTTTCACAGTAAAATATTCTCATAATAAAAGGAGTGAATTCATGGTGAATAAAGAATTGTCATTCACATCTGGTGGTCTGACAGCGCAGGTCAGTATTTACCCCTTGCGACAGCAGCACCTTGGCCCGGCTATTGATACGGCGCTAGCGATCTGGCGTGATCGCGGCTTGGATGTGCAACCAGGTGCGATGAGTACTCTAATCGCTGGTGATGAAATGACAGTATGGGAAGCACTGCGTGCGGCGTTTGCGGCTGCAACTGCACTCGGTGAGACAGTTATGGTAGTTACAGTATCGAATGCCTGTCCCTGGTCACCATCTACGCAGGGGTAACGACTGCTACGACAGCAACACGTTTGTTCGTTCATCAATATCTTGATCTAGCTCACAGATAGAGAGTTTTCTTGGTGCCATCTGCCCATAATGAAAGTATCAAGAAGTATTACATCTTTACCTCTGTCGTACAAGGGATCAAAGAACTGCTCTCAATGAGAGGCTTTTTACTGCGCTGATTGTGAAGAATAAACCGGCCGGATCTGAACCTAATTCGCAGTGCCCATCTGTGCCGATAATAGCTCGATATACCTCTCCTTCCTCGTACCTCTATCATCTCTGTCTGCTACGTGGTGGGAATAGCCAGCGCGAGACTCATCAGCACATCCTTAAGGGCGACTTCCTAACCCGTCTTTCCTTGTTTGGCACCTATCCGAATGATCGTCTCACGATACAGCGGATGAAACCTGATAATAGAGGTACGGGCGTAGCGCCGCTGCGCCCCGACCGTTCTTCTTCTGCGACAGGGTACTCCGGATAGGCACTAAGCCGTTTTCCCCGCCTGCACCTCACCGAGCGCGGCAATCAGTTGCTGGACTGCACTGACAACTGGCAGCGTACCCTCAACGACCGCCTGTTCAAGGGTCGGCAGACGCTCACGCACGATCGGATGAGCAAAGAACAGCGTTCGTAATTGTTCATCGATTAATGTGTACAACCAATCGCGCGCCTGCTCACGACGGCGATTGGCGAATACACCACTGGCAGTTAGTTCATCACGGAATCGCTCAATCTCCTGCCAGATTTCGGCGATACCGGCGCCAGTAAGCGCCGAGCATGTCCGTACCGGTGGTTTCCAGCCCGGTGTAGCCGGAGTAAGGTAGCGTAGCGCGTGGCGATATTCAGCTTGCGCAGCCAATGCCCGTTGTCGATTGTCGCCGTCTGCTTTAGTGATGAGGAGCGCGTCAGCCAGCTCAATGACTCCTTTTTTGATCCCTTGCAGTTCATCACCGGCGCCTGCCAGCATCAACAGCAAGAAGAAGTCAACCATGCCGCGCACCGCAGTTTCGCTTTGACCAACCCCCACCGTCTCAACCAGAATGATGTCAAATCCGGCTGCTTCACATAGCAACAGCGTCTCGCGTGTTTTACGGGCTACCCCCCCTAGACTACCGCCACTCGGTGAGGGACGAATGTAGGCATTAGGATGTCGTGCCAGCCGTTCCATACGGGTTTTATCACCCAGGATACTGCCACGCGAAATGCTACTAGAGGGATCGATGGCCAGCACTGCGACTCGATGCCCTCGTTCACAGAGCATAGTACCGAGTGCCTCGATAAAGGTGCTCTTGCCAACCCCAGGCACGCCTGTAATGCCGACCCGTAACGAGTTGCCGGTAAAGGGTAAGATTTCACGCAATACCTCTTGCGCCTGAGCGATATGGTTTGGAGCATTACTCTCGATCAATGTAATCGCACGGGCCAGAATAGTTCGATCACCGTTACGTACACCGGCAACGTATTCCTCAACCGTCAACTGCCGACGACGTGGGCTAGCAGGTGGTATCGATGCAGTAGAAGCGCTACCGGGTAAACCGTCGTGACGGCTGGCTATTCCGGCCAACACCGATAGCGCAAATGGTAATTCGTCAGAATTGGTAGGCCGATGTTCGCTGGTCATGATACTTCTTTACCTCTCCTCACGACGCCGGGGCGGCGACACTATCACCATGAAGTCGCCGTTGCAACTCGCGCAGCAATTTTTCAGCAGCTATTGGAATAATGGTACCGGGACCAAAGATCAGGGCTGCGCCATGAGCACGGAGAAACTCATAGTCTTGTGGCGGAATAATGCCACCAATCACCACCATAATGTCCTCACGACCTAGTTTGCGCAACTCTTCTACCAGTTGTGGTAAGAGCGTTTTATGACCGCCGGCCAGTGAGCTGATCCCGACCACGTGCACATCGTTTTCTACCGCCTGGCGCGCCACTTCTTCCGGGGTTTGGAAGAGGGAACCAATATCCACATCGAAACCTAAATCGGCAAACGCTGTCGCGACGACTTTTGCCCCCCGGTCGTGGCCGTCCTGACCGATTTTGGCAACCAGAATGCGTGGGCGGCGGCCTTCGATTGCCGCGAAGGCATCGGCCATTGCCCGTACATGGTGTATCTGCTCGACGTCACTATATTCGCTACTGTACACACCCGATACAGCACGAATCTCAGCCTTAAAGCGCCCAAAGACCTTTTCCATCGCCAGCGAAATTTCACCCAGCGTAGCACGGGCCCGCGCTGCTTCGATTGCTGCCTCTAACAAATTACCCTCACCAGAAGCTGCAACCCGCGTTAGCTCGTTTAATGTTGCCTGCACTCGTGCCTCATCACGTTCAGCCCGTAGTTTTTGCAAGCGTTCGATCTGCTTCTGGCGCACAGCGGTATTATCGACTTCCAGAATCTCAATCGGCGCTTCGTAGTCGAGGCGATATTTATTGACGCCAACAATCGTCTCGCGCCCTGAGTCGATGCGTGCTTGCCGACGGGCTGCTGCCTCTTCAATTCGTAGTTTGGGTAGGCCGGCCTCGATAGCTTTAGCCATACCGCCCAGCTCTTCGACTTCCTGAATGTGCGCCCAGGCCCGGCGGGCAAGCGCATCGGTAAGCCATTCGAGGTAGTACGAACCTCCCCACGGATCAATGATCTTGCAAATACCGGTCTCTTCCTGGAGATACAACTGCGTATTACGTGCAATACGGGCCGAGAAGTCGGTTGGCAGCGCGATTGCCTCATCAAGCGCATTGGTGTGCAACGACTGAGTATGACCGAGAGCGGCAGCCATTGCTTCGATGCATGTGCGGGCAACGTTGTTGAACGGGTCTTGTTCGGTCAGGCTCCAGCCTGAAGTCTGGCAATGAGTGCGCAGCGCCATCGAGCGCGGATCTTGGGGATTGAACTGTTTGATAATCTTCGCCCAGAGCAAACGTGCCGCACGCATCTTGGCAATCTCCATGAAATAATTCATGCCGATTGCCCAGAAGAACGAGAGACGGGGGGCGAAGGTATCGATTGCCAGTCCTGCTTTCAAACCGGCACGTACATACTCCAGACCATCGGCCAGCGTGTAAGCTAGCTCAAGGTCGGCGGTGGCACCCGCCTCTTGCATATGGTAGCCCGAAATGCTGATGCTGTTGAACTTGGGCATGTGTTTGGCCGTGTAGGCAAAGATGTCGGCAATGATGCGCATCGATGGTTCAGGGGGATAGATATACGTATTGCGCACCATATACTCTTTCAAGATGTCGTTTTGGATCGTACCGGTAAGCTGTTCTGGGCGTACTCCCTGCTCTTCGGCAGCAACAATATAGAAGGCCATAATGGGGATCACGGCCCCATTCATTGTCATCGAGACCGACATCTGATCGAGCGGGATGCCATCGAACAAAATTTTCATATCGAGCACCGAGTCGATAGCAACCCCTGCCTTGCCGACATCACCAACAACCCGCGGATGGTCAGAGTCGTAACCGCGGTGAGTCGCTAGATCGAAGGCGACCGATAACCCCTTCTGCCCGGCAGCGAGGTTACGCCGGTAGAAGGCATTACTCGCTTCCGCAGTCGAAAATCCGGCGTACTGGCGGATTGTCCATGGCTGAGTGACATACATGGTTGGGTATGGCCCACGCAGATAGGGGGGAAGACCGGCAGTAAAACCTAGATGTTCGAGACCAGTCAGGTCAGCAGCAGTGTAGAGCGGTCGCACATCGATCTGTTCCATCGTATGCCAGACCAGCTCACTCAGTGGTTGTCCAGCCTCTTGTTCAGCCCGATCCTGCCATTGGCTCAGGGTCGGCACAGGCCATGTATCGCGGTATGATATGGTCGTAAAATCGGGATTTTTCACGCGGCTACTCCTTTCAAGTGTTGCAGCCGGGTCAGTATCTCGTAGCAGTTGGCACGCAGGTGGATAAATTCATCAACTCCGGCAGCACGATACATATCGATCAGATCGGTCGGATAACCCGCCAGCACTACCGTTGTGGTCGGACTTTGCGATTTAATGGCGTGGGTGAGTGCTGGCACAATATCGGGATATGTTTCATCTGTCGAACAGATTGTTACGATCCCGGCACCAGATGCCAGCGCAGCCGCTGCTGCTTCCTCAATACTGGCGAACCCATCATTGCCGATTACTGCGAAACCGCCGGCGTTGAAAAAGCCGGTGGCGAAGTCGGCGCGAGCCTTATGCTGGCTGATCGGCCCCATATTGGCGAGGAAAACGGCTGGTCGCTGACCGGTACGGGCAGTGTAAGCATCAGCAGTTACTCGTAAGGCTTCAAATTGTTCGGCGGCCCGATGCGCTGGAAGTGGTTCGACCTGCGGTGCGGCCGTGTCGGCTGCGGCCAGCGCACAGCTCAGCTCACCCAGGGTTGCTCCTGCCCGTACTGCTGCCAGGACGGCGGCTACCGTGCGTTGCTGTGCAAGTTCGGTCAGGGCAGTTTGACAGGCATCGGCATCGCGAATCTCGCGTGCATGACGCAGATCAACGGCGCGGGCCGTATGTAACTGAAGATGATCGATCTGACGAATGTCCGGTAATTTTTCCTGAAGATTGGGATACATATTCACACCGACGATCACTTCACGACGATGTGCAATTGCCGTAAAGCGTTCGCTCCGTGTCGCCGCAATCGCTTCTTGAGGCTTCCCGGCCTGTAAGGCGGCTGCCATGCCGCCGTGCCGCTCAATCTCCTGGAAAAACGCCCAGGCTTTGGCTGCAATCTCGTCGGTAAGTTTCTCGATGGCCCACGAACCACCGGGTGGATCGATCAGGCGGAAGAAGTTACATTCCTCTTGCAGAATGATGTGTAGGTTACGGGCAATTCGGCGCGAGAATTCGTCTGGCAAGCCCCAAGCCTCATCGAAGTGGCTGATATGCAGGCTTTGGACTCCTCCCATCACGGCAGCCATAGCCTCACCGGTTGCACGGAGCATGTTATTGTATACATCATACCGTGTTTTGGTCCACGCTGAAGTCCGTGCGTGGATATTCATGCGTTGGGCTACCTCATTGCCGTCGAAAGCAGCAACGATTCGTGCCCAAAGCATACGAGCTGCTCGTAACCGGGCAATTTCGAGAAAGAATTGCGATCCAACTGAACAGGCAAACTGCATCCGCGGTGCAACATCATCGACCGTCAAGCCACGCTCTTGCATTGCCCGCAAATAAGCAACGCCCGTCGCCAGGGCGCATCCCAGTTCTTGCACTACATTGGCACCGCTGTTATGGTACACGTGCGTACTGACAACGATAGTGCGTAGTCGGGGCGCATGGATCAACGCCCACCGTGTCCATTCAGCCAGCCCGTCGTAACAGCGGTCGAGTGATGCGGGCAATGAGCCATCGGCTGCCAGCGCACCGAGTGGATCGGCACCAAGTGTGCCCTGCCAACGTGCAGGAGTCAGTCCGCGCTCTTCGGCGACAGCCAGGAGTAATCCTACAACCGGCAATACTTGCGAGCCGGTATTGATCAGCAATGGCAGATGATCGAGATCAAGCCGATCGCACAACCGTCTGGCGTCATCAAGTGTGGCAAGCGAAAGCCCACCTGCGCCAACGTGACTAGGAGCGGCGACATCAGGATCGATCCCCTGCCGTGTCGCCTGGTCGAGTGGTACGTTGAGCGTCGTTAACCCACGCGGGAGATCGGCATGCGCGGCTTGATTCACTTCGGTCGCGGTTGGATATGGTAATTCCTGCGCCACCTGCCAGCGTTCACAAACCGGCCCCAATGTGCGGGTATCGCGGACAAAAGGCGCAAAACCGGGGAGTGACTCAAGATGCGGGAGATCGGCAATATCTTCGGCATTATAGATCGGCTGGAGCAGAATCTGCTCGTAGGTCTTGGTAATCAGACGCTTCTCGAACGGTACGCCCTTTAAGGTTTTTTCTGCTGCTGCTCGCCACTCAGCGTATGTTGACGGGGCAAACATATCAAACAAGCGTGGAGGCTCTGCCGACTCCATCGTCGTATTTTGGGTGTCGTGCGCCATGACCTTACTCCTTGCGACAGCACATGACAACACGTTGCTATCGTTAGTATACCGCAAATCACCTGACCAAACGGCCTGATGTATTGCCACAAAAGGAATACATTCGTCACTTCCCAGAAAGAATATGCTGATCAACTGGTGATTTCAAGGGTTTATTATATATAGGTGGGTTACAGCACGATAACCGCCAGGAATTGTAGCGGTTTTCAACGTTTTTCCCTGGCTGGTTATGGTGATGACGTAGGTTCGCCCGCCTCGCACGGGGGAGGCTTGGCGATGCCGCAGGCGAGCAGTCTTGGCGCCTGATCAAAAACCCAGATTTCGCACGAGGCTCGTACCGTGCATATCCAACCATTGCGTGAGCGGACCAACGTTCCTTCTCGCCAACCACCCCACGTTCCCCCTTCCTCTCCCCAGGGGGAAGGTGAGGGGGCGCTAGGCGTGCTCCGCAGCACCGGCGCTGAAACCGGTGTCACCCTGTTCCGGCGCGTCGCGGAGACGCATCCGTTGCCCGCCACCGTTCCCCTAACTATTATGGATATGCCATGATCGATACTCATCACAAGCCTAGGTTTTTGATCAGGCTCTTAGCGATGATAGTGTACGAATGCACCAGACAATGGTGGTTACACGCACCACAAACGCGGGCCAGCGGCCCGCCCTCCCAGGCGACATCGTGGATCCATGCAGTACATAACGTTCGTCAGCGGCTCTCCGCTCACTCTTTTCGCGCTCCCGTTCAGAGTTCCTCACTCTCCCACAGTTTCTTTCCTCGTCCAAAAGGAAAGAGGAGGAATCTGAAGCAGGGAAGGAACCTCCCTCCCCGCTTATTCCCCCTCTCACCTCGCTCGTCTGTCAACACTGCTTGGCAGGAAAAACCTTGAAAGGCGCTTGACTGATATGCTTGCAGAAGTGGCTTGAGCGACTCAGTTAGCTGATCCGCTCAAAAATGCCGGCTGCGCCCATCCCACCACCAATACACATTGTCACCATACCGTACCGACCACCGCGGCGCTCGAGTTCATCGAGGAGTTGTACCGTTAATTTAGCACCAGTACAACCAAGTGGATGGCCGAGGGCAATTGCACCGCCATTGACATTGACCCGTTCTTCATCGAGTTCAAGCTGGCGAATAACGGCGATGGATTGGGCAGCAAAGGCTTCGTTTAGTTCGATCAGATCAATATCGGCAAGGTTGAGGCCTGCCAGTTTCAATGCCTTGGGGATAGCAACGACCGGCCCGATACCCATCACTTCCGGTTCGACCCCACCGACGGCAAAGCTGACAAAGCGTGCGCGGGGCTTCAATCCCAATTCGGCAGCCCGCTCGGCGCTCATCACAACAACTGCTGCCGCACCGTCACTCATCTGTGAAGAATTACCGGCAGTGACCGTTCCCTCTGCGGCAAAGACCGGTTTCAATTTCGCCAGTGCTTCCATCGATGTGTCGGCACGCGGCCCTTCGTCGCGATCAAAGACCTGAACTCGTCGTTGTGGCCGACCGTCTGGACCAATCTCTACCTGCTCAACTTCAACCGGCACGATACTGCGGTCGAACAGACCTGCGGCTTGCGCAGCCAGTGCCCGTTGGTGAGAACGCAGTGCGAATGCATCCTGCTCGGCGCGGTCAATTTCAAAGCGTTGGGCAACTTTTTCAGCCGTGAGACCCATACTCAGATAGACTGCCGGATCATGTTGGGCCAGATAGGGGTTCGGCGAGAACTTATTACCGCTCATGGGTACCATACTCATGCTCTCGGTACCACCTGCGACAACGACCTCGCTCTGACCTGACATGATCTGGTAAGCGGCCATTGCGATGGTCTGTAATCCCGAGGCGCAGAAGCGGTTGACCGTTACTCCACATACGCTATCAGGAAGACCGGCACGCTGAGCGGCGATGCGAGCGACATTCAAGCCCTGCTCACCTTCGGGCATTGCACAGCCCATGATCACGTCTTCTACCAGTGCCGGATCGATTGCGGCTCGTTCGATGGCCGCTTTCACCACAATTGCTGCCAGATCATCGGGTCGAACGGTACGCAATGCACCACGACCGGCTTTCCCGACGGCTGTCCGTACTCCAGAAACAATAACTGCCTCACGCATTGTGATACTCCTTCATTTATCGTGAGTGCTGCTATGATGCTAACCACCGGCTCCGCGCTGCACCACAGAGCACACGATCGTTCCTTACCCTTCGATGACCGTTGTTCGATGGTGTTTAATTCCGTAACGGTTTACCATGTTCGAGCATGTGACGGGCGCGCGCCTGTGTGCGTGGATCCTTTAGGAGCTCGAGCACCATTGCTCGTTCTAGCGCATGCAGGTAAACATCATCAACCCACTGTGGACTTGTTAGTTCCCCGCCACACAACACATAGGCAAGCTTTTCGGCGATAACCGCATCGTATGGCGTGGCAAAACCGCCTTCGCGCATCTGGTAAATTGCAATGCGCGCCGCTGCCAATCCATCGCGACCAAGTGCATAGCACGGTTTGGCAGTGATAGATGGTGTATACCCTTCTGCAACCAGACGCAAGACCTCACGCTTGGCTTCGCCGATCAAATAATCCGGATTAAAGACAATACGGTCGGTTGGACGTAGCAGACCCAAGTCTTTCGCTTCGTGAGCGCTAGTCGCAACTTTTGCCAACGCAATCGTCTCAAAAACATGCTGAAAGGCCTTGAGCGGGTCGCCACCGTTTCGCACGGCTGCAGCGATAAATCGTCGGTTCATCTCGGTGCAACCACCCCATGCCGGAATAACGCCCACCCCGAATTCGACAAAGCCCATATAGGTTTCAGCAGCGGCAACTGAGGCCGAGCTGTGCATCGCAAGTTCCACACCACCGCCTAGTGTCTGCCCAAACGGTGCACTCACAATCGGTTTGGCGCTATCACGCATGCGACGGAACGTTTGCTGTACCAGCGCTGCGTACTCATCAATATCGTCCCAGGCACCGGTCATGACAGCAGCACCAACATCGTTGAGATCGAGACCGGCAGAGAAGCGGGGACCCTGATTGCCGACGACCATCCCAACCCATGGCCCTTGCTCCAGCTCATCGAGGGCCTTAATCAACATCTCAATGACCTGGCCGCCAATAGTATTCGCCTTCGAGTGTAACTCGAAGCAAAGTACACCATCACCGAGATCGATGACGCTGGCACTCTCGTTCCCGTGTACTTCACATCCGGCGGCTTTTAGCGCGGCCAGATCAATCGCTCTTGGATCACGGCTGATCGGTTCGAGCTTGCCGGTAGCAACATTGTACGCTGCCGGTGTTCCATCAATGTCGCCGTAGAACATTCCCTCAGCGGCAATCAGTTGATCGACCCAAGCCGGAAGGCTCTCGCCAAACGCACGCATACGGCTAGCCGTTTCAGCGATACCCAGTGCCTGCCAGAGCTGGAATGGCCCTTGCTCATGGGCAAATCCCCAGCGCATTGCGTTATCTACATCGGCAACACTATCGGCAATCTCTGGCAGCCGACGCGCAGCGTAAGCCATCATCGGATAGATCGCTGCCGCAACCAGCTTGGCCCCGCGATCGCCTTCTTCAGCCTGACCGAGAATATAGCGCAGCCGTTCGGGGAGTGATTTGATTTTGCGGGCTGCTGCTACCAATTCATCGACAGTTGCAGTACCTTGCGGCGGTACATACTCGAGGGTCTGTAGATCAAGCGGCCAGAATTCACGCTTGCCATCATGCTTAACCTCTTTGTAAAAGCCCTGTCCGACTTTCTTCCCCAATTTCCCTGCTGCCACCAGTTTTTGGGTGAGATCGTTCTGGCGGTAGACCTCACGACTCTCGTCGTCGGGAATGGCCTCGTACAGATTACCGGCAACGTAGGCCATCACGTCAATGCCGACCTGATCGAGCAGTCGGAAGCTAGCAGTGTTGGGACGCCCGATCAGTGGGCCGGTGAGCGCATCGACCTCTTCTACCTGATAACCGTGCTGCAGGGCGTAATTGAGCAGTACTTGCCCAGCGTACACAAAGATGCGGTTTCCAATGAAGTTGGGGCGATCTTTGCACATAACCACCCCTTTGCCCAGACGTTCTTCGGCAAACTGGCGGAAAGCGGCTACGACTGCCGGGTCGGCATCATTACCGGGAATGATTTCGAGCAAGCGCAGGTAGCGCGGAGGATTGAAGAAGTGGCTCCCGAAGAAGTGGCGGCGAAATGCTTCGCTGCGTCCTTCTGCAATGATACGGATAGGAATGCCAGAGGTGTTTGTGGTGACAATAGCGGTTGGTTTGCGTATCGTTTCGAGACGTGCCATGAGGGCTTGCTTGGGATCGATCTGCTCGACAATCGCTTCAACGATCCAGTCACATTCGGCCAACCGATGAAAATCGTCCTCGGTATTCCCTAATGTGATAAGTTCGGCACTCCGCTCGCTGTACAGATTGGACGGACGGGCCTTGCGCATGCGCTCAAACCCTTGTTGCACAATCCGATTGCGAACCTGCGGGTGATTGAGGGTCAGCCCCTTGGCTTCTTCTTCGGCGGTGAGTGACGTTGGGGGAACATCAAGCAATACGACCGGGATACCGGCGCCGGCTACCAGTGCAGCAATTGCCGCACCCATGGTACCAGCGCCAATTACGCCAACGCGCTTGATCTGGTAGGTCATTGGGTCCTCCTTGACCATTCGAGACGGCACGTTATCCAGGTAAACGCGCCATACACGGATCGACGCACAAGTCGGGTTCGCTAGGTGGTTCCGACGAAACCCTTAGACGCACTGCGTCATGGAATGCTCCTATCATACCACAAGTTGCTGTTTTTTGGGAAGTGGGGAGCAAAGTTACTGATTCGCAGTTGTGTTTGATATGCCGATGAACGTCATGTACCTCTCATCTGCGCATCCTGCGGTGGACGTGAGAAACCATCGCAAGCTGTGGCGAAGTGCGCCTGGCATCTTTCACCTTTCCTCAAACCCCTTCCTCTCACTTCTACTCTTTACTGGTCTCTGACTTCGACAGAGGGTACATTGACGCTCTACCTGCTTATTGCTACAATTGTTAAGTAATCCACTTGACTATTGGAGGTAAAGATGCGCATTTCCAGCAAAGGTGATTACGGACTGCGAGCATTGTTCGATCTCGCACAACACTACGGCGAGGGGCCGATCCAGAGCGAAGCCATTGCCAGCCGTCAGGGTATCCCGGTCAACTACCTCAATCAGCTGCTGATCACCCTACGGCGAGCCGGGTTAGTCGAAAGTCTGCGCGGGCCACAGGGTGGTCATCTCCTTGCTCGTTCACCCGAAACGATCACGCTGCTAGAGGTGCTGACGGTTCTGGAAGGCCCCATCTTACCTACCGAAGGCGGTCGTGACGATCTTCAGCCGACAGAGCCGGTAGATCGCATGGTCATTGATGAGGTCTGGAGTGAGCTACGAACCACCGTTGAGCGTCGGTTAGCCACAATCACCCTTGATGATCTCTGTCAACGCAAACGGAGCAGGGATGGTGCAGTAATGTATTACATCTAAAGGAACAGGGCAAAAGGTACAGTTCGATGTCGGCCACATCACATGATCAGTCCCATGCTCTCCATCCAAAAACGGAGCCACGACATCACGCCGGCAATCAAAAGGGTTGGAATAAGCGCAATCGTTGCCGGTTGAGCAAGTTGCCGCAGATGGGTTACTTTCCCTTCATAACCCATAAAAAGGCTTGTCAGGAGTAAACAAACTAGGAAGAGCACACCGAGGATGCCGAAGAAGGCAAGAAAAGCCAGTGGCCAGAAGGTGATGCCCAGGTTGCCGTAGATTGCCGCCAGTGCCAGTAAGTCTATCACGATAATACCGAGCAATTCTGACCAGCGGGAGAATACCGGTTGTTGCGGATCAACATTTTGGCGCAGAGTATTGTTGAGCACAATGTGTAGCATTGCTGCTACCGTGATCCCCATTCCCATACCGGTAAGCGTGCGTAAGAAATTATCCGGCTGATACCAGTTGGGTAAGCCTAAATCGAGCAAGAGTGAATTGAATCCATCAACAGCCATCATTCCGACAAACGCTAACAGCGTGAGAGAGATGTGCCACGGAGGAAGTTTGCCAGCCCGTCCCCGCCCTATCGCGTACAAATAGATAAATGTCAACATAAAGCTCAGGTAAATACCGCTGTTTCTGGCGCAGAGTGGAAATTGTAGTCCGCCGACAAAGATGTTGTGTTGCTGAGCGCAGATACCATGCACTACTGCGTACATCTTCCATTCCAGCGGCATCCCCGGACTAAACAGCAATGCCAACAACAAGGCGCTAAAGCTGCCGAGAAAGATTGCCCCCCACGGTAATGAGCGTCTAGTCGCTACCTTACGCGCAGATATACGCTCCTGCGCCATGCGTAGAATATCGTCTGGGGTGTACTCGCTCATCGTACCTCCGCTAGTCGTTCGGCCAGTCGTTCGGCGGTCAGTGCACCAACATGACGCACGGCAATTGTGCCATCACGATTGATGAAGAATGTGGTGGGGAGATTAATGACCCCATACCGTTCACCGATAACACCGTCGCGGTCGGTGATGAGCGGAAAACTCACTCCAACCTTCGGTGCGAAAGCGCTGATCGTTTCAGTTGACTCGTTACGGTTTACCGCTAAGATAACCAGATCAGGATTCGTGCGGCGTGCTGCATCGAGAGTTGGCATCTCTTCGATGCACGGTAGGCACCAGCTTGCCCAAAAGTTGACGATAACCGGTTTCCCTCGTAAATCACTCAATTTGTGGGTACCATCCGCCAGTGTATAACTGAAATCAGGCGCCATTTCACCGGGAATAGCTGCCCAATCAGGTCGTGCATCAATAAGACGGCTTTCTGAAGCTATGGGTGTTTCACCCACCACGAGCGGCTGACCGGTCGTCGAACCATTACTACATGCGGTTGCTGTTAAACCGAAAATCAGACTGAAGAGAATGATAAGACGTTTCATATCGACCATGTGTAACAGTACGATTTCTTTTTCTACCATCTAATTGTTCATTGTACCACGTTAGCAAGGTGATTGTCGCTTGTTCGGAGCACGTCTGATTTCCATCTCCCTGCTGGTCCCTTAAGAAGATCGCAAGCCTCACCTACCTATAAATTTCTTCATCTCCCATGATGAGGATTAGCATAAGAATCCGATGCAGCGAGGAACAATGTATGCGTAGACACATTTTTCAGTGTAACAACGGTTAATTTCACCATTGAGAAAGGAGAAATGAAGGCAATGTCATGTTTTCGTCTATCCCTTGCAAGATTTAACTTGTATTGTAATATGGGAGAAACTTGTTAGTTCATGATTTTTTCAATCGCCAACCTGAAAACTAATAAAGCTACTACTATACTAACAGGTAGGAACAACAATGTTTCGATAGAAGAAATTGACAGAAAGTTTCCTATTATATTAAGGAGAGCGTAGACAAAAAATAATCCATAACAGGATGTTAAAGACTTTTTTAAAACGACCAACCTTGATATAGTCTACTTTTATAGCTATTGTAACAGCAAAAAACACTACTGTTATCAAGGCAATCATCTCAAACACAACCAGCTCTGTTGGCGAATCACCAATTTGCCCTCCCCACACAATGTCAGGTGGAATCACCTGGGCCAGCACAAGAAGATGAAAGATAACTAAAAGGCCATAAATAGCCAACAGAATATTAGCAGCGAGTTTTGTGCTTATGAATTTTTTCACTTTTGACCTCCATTTACACGCCAGTATTACTTTCTGGGAGCTAGTTTGGAATGACTTGTATGATCCGTGCAACGTCTTCGTCCCGATACCAAACTCAATGACACACTACGAACATCCCTTTACGTGATAAGGTTTGCGGCTTATACAGTAATACCACGATCACTGCCCAAATTATAACCATCGTGCTTACGATTGCTGCAAGTAATCCATTACCCGCACTAGAGGCGGATATGTAATTGAAACAGCCGTGAAATATGGCAACAATAAGGATACTTCCTTCCGTATTGTTAAACAACCATGTGAACACAATCGCTCCAGCAAAGAGGCCAATGAGCCATCCAGGAGCGATTGACGCTTCAAATACGTAAAAGAATTGTGGCAAATGCCACAGCGCCCAGAAAAACGTCAATATGGTAGTTGCAAAAAAAATGCATTGTAATCTTTTTGTAAACGAGGAAGTACGAACCCTCGCCAGCCAATTTCTTCACCTAAACCAAAAGTGAATATCCAGAGAAACAATGCCCCTATACCTAATGGTGGTAGAAAACGAACGGTTCCTAAATCAAAGATGGATATACAGTCGTTGGTTAACATATTTATCACTATAGCAACAAGGAACCCCATGATAAGCGGTGATAAGGCAACAACCCACCAGACAACCCCGACTCGCCATTTGATAATTCTTTTCCAAAGTTCTTGTAGTCCTGACTGCCCCTGAGTGACGAACGTCATGATCAGAGCGGCTAGCATCGGCCCGTAGGCTACGAGGTAATGAAACCATTTTGGAAAGATAGGTTGGATCATTCCCTGTTTGGCGAGTGCTAGAGGAATGCCGAGTGCCCACGAAATACTATAGGCGAGGAAAAAATACCCGATAAGGTTGCTTTTATTCTGTGAGAGCGGTAACTTACGCATCATGCTCTCCTTCGGAGCGACGTTGATTTGATACGACACCTAGCTGAACGGCGAAGCAGTGGTGATCGGAAGCATCACTTAGTTTAGTAAACCTTTGATGCTTACCCGTCCCAAATATCGACTTACCTAGCGATGATGGAGTGCTGTATTAAAAAGCGGAAGATATTCGTAATGTTCGTTATCTGTGAGCATGCAATACTGGATACAGTTTACATCAAAATATTCTCCATGTGAAGACACTTTTGCAAATTCTAAAGATTTTCCACGTTTCTGCCCGTCTAGCCAAATAAGTAAGGAGCGGTGAGTGGTGGAGACGAGTTCTCAACAACCTTCAACCTCGCGTTTCCAATCACCGTGTGGAAGAGAATTAGTAATATAATATCATCAACCAATCGATTAGGATGAGAGATACAGCATATGTCCGATACCGACTTGTGTCTGCAACCAGCAACCGTGATTGCCCGCTTGATTCGCCAGCGTACCGTTTCTGCCGGTGAGGTGCTAGCCGCTCATCTGCAACGCATTGCAGACGTAAACCCACAGGTTAATGCCATTGTCACGCTCGACATCGACGGTGCGCAGGCGCGGGCGCGGGCAATTGACGAGGCACTAGATCGCGGTGAAGACCCTGGCCCATTGGCAGGCTTACCGATAGCCCATAAAGATCTGGCCGAGACCAAAGGCATGCGTACAACGTATGGTTCACCGATCTTTGCCGATTTTGTCCCTGATTTTGATGCGCTGATTGTTGCTCGTCTGAAAGCAGCAGGTGCAGTCACTCTAGGAAAGACAAACACGCCCGAATTCGGCGCCGGTTCACAAACCTTTAACCCGATCTTTGGCCCGACCCGCAATCCCTACGATCTGAGCAAAACTTGTGGCGGCAGTAGCGGTGGTGCTGCTGTCGCACTGGCCTGCGGTATGATAGCAATTGCCGATGGCAGTGACCTCGGTGGCTCATTACGTAATCCGGCTGGTTATTGCAATGTCGTCGGTTTTCGCCCTTCACCAGGCAGAGTACCGGTCTGGCCCGATCCAACGCCTTTTCTGCCCTTTGCGGTTGATGGCCCTATGGCTCGTACCGTGGCCGATATTGCGTTGATGTTACAGGCCATTGCCGGTCCAGATCCACGGGCGCCACTCTCGATCAGCGAACCGGCCACGCTGTTTGCGCAGTCGCTCGAGCGAGACTTTCGCGGTGTACGCATTGCCTGGAGTCCTGATCTGGGTGGGTTGCCGGTCGATCCTCGCGTGAGTGAAGTGCTTGCAGCCAAACGTGATATTTTCATCCAGCTCGGTTGCCATGTTGAAGAGGCAACACCCGATTTACACGATGCAGATGAAATCTTTCAGGTCATGCGGGCTTTCCGCTATGAACTAACGCTCGGCGAGTTGCTCGACCGTGAACGACATCGGATGAAAGACACAGTTATCTGGAACATTGAAGCCGGACGTGCTTTAAGTGGGCCGCAAGTCGGTCGCGCCATGCGACTCCACGCTGCGCTGCTCGGCCGCTTATACGATTTTATGCAAACGTATGAATTTATTGTGGCACCAGTAAGTCAAGTACCACCGTTCCCGGTTGAACAACCGTACATCACCGAGATTAACGGTGTGCCAATGAGTAATTATATTGAATGGATGCGATCGTGTTACTATATCTCGGTCTGCAATGTACCAGCTATTTCCGTACCCGCCGGTTTTACCCGTGATGGCTTGCCAGTAGGTATCCAGATCATCGGACGTCCGAGAGCCGATCTGGAAGTATTACAATTAGCTCATGCGTTTGAGCAGGCAACCCAGTATTGGCGACAGCATCCAAAACTGGTTACTGGTTGCAATTGAGAGTGCTATAATGCAATTGTGCAAACGACATCACTGCCAGTTGGAATAACACCTGTCTTAGGGCGGCCACAGATCATCTTCTTCTGTGAATTGGAAGGGCCGTCCCTGTTAGAGTTACTTGCAACACCGGGAGTGCTCTCATTTCTGGCAACCGGTGGATATGGTGTTGCAGTAGCCCTTCACAACCTCGCGTCAGAGACAGCTCAGGCAGTTGCAATCCTGAATCAGCATCGGATTCCGGTAATTGCCTGGCTGCTCTTACCGGCCGAAGAGGGTTTTTGGTTTAATCTACAGAATTATCCTCAGGCGATTGAACGGTATCGCGCAATACGGCAGTGGGCGATTAGTCACAATGTACAGTTTCAGGCTATTGGTCTAGACATTGAACCACCACTGGCTGAAGTGATTGCCAGCCGACGACGTGGAATTCGTGACATCGCCCGTCGAATCTGGTTAGCCCACGAAAACGTTCTCTACGAGAGTGCCCGTGCTGCCTACATTGATCTCATTGCTGAAATCCATCATGACGGCTACGAAGTTCATACATATCAGCTACCCTTAATCGTCGATGATCGGCGGGCAGCGACGACAACCATTCAGCGTGCACTTGATATCGTTGATCTCCCGGCTGATGTCGAAGTATTACTCTGCTTCAGCAGTATCCCGATCAGTCAGTTGGGCAATGATCTCGGTGGCGCCCTGATCGATAGTTACGGTCCTGCTGCTGATGCCATTGGCGTGGGGTGTATCGTTGGCAGCACGGTACGAGCTAGTAGCGCTGAAGATCTTCCACCATTGACATGGGATGCGCTCGAACGCGATCTACAACTGGCTGCCCACCATACGGATACGATTTATCTCTTTTCACTGGAGGGATGTGTTGAGCGGGGTTTATTACCACGTCTTAATCAAATCGATTGGACGGCTACACCTCGTCCTGAAGTGAGCAAACGTCTCTTGGTCAATAGCTTGCGCATATTGCTTTTCATCGTTATGCTAGCAATGCGTTTCAGTCGACCAATCCTGGCTTGGTCGGGGTGGATTGTCGCTGCATTCTTATTCTTCCGTTTGCGCCAACAGAAACGCTATGACAATTAATTTTCATACTGATGTTGAAACGGCGTTGCGGGCCGAAATGGTACTCTGTGGCCGCTTACTCTACGAGCGTGGCTTAATCGTAGCTGGTGATGGCAATCTATCAGCTCGCCTACCTGATGGTTCGATCCTCATTACCCCGGCAGGGTTAGCCAAGGGGATGTTAAACCCTGAAGATCTGGTCGTCATTGATCATGATGGTCAATTGATCCGTGGCTCGCCAGAACGTCAGCCATCTTCGGAACGCCATCTGCACCTTTTCGTTTATCGTCATCGCCCTGATGTTATGGCCTGTGTTCATGCCCATCCACCAACTGCGGTAGGCGCAACACTAGCTGGAGTCAGTCTGGCCGAACCGATCTTGCCAGAAGCGTTGATTGCCCTGGGGCCGATACCAACGGCACCATACGCACGCACCGGTACAGCCGAAATGGGCGAGGCGATTGCACCGTTTGTAGCCGATCACGACGCAATACTTCTTGCTTACCACGGTGCGATCACCTATGGATCTAGCCTGCTCCAGGCATTTCACCGTATGGAGCAGATCGAGCATTGCGCCCGGACACTACTTGCTGCTCATCTGTTTGGCGGTGCACGTCCTCTACCCCCTGAACGAATTGCGGAATTAACAGAAATACGGCGTGCTTTTCGCGCTCTAGGACGGATTTGATGGAAGGGAGGGAGACATGAAACTTTCGCCAGCAAAAATCGATCAACTGGCAGCAATGTTGGTTGATGTATTGGCAGAGACAGAGGGTGTCTTATTTCAGGCCAGTGATCCGGAACTACGCGCAGCCATTCGTGAAATTATGACTGATGAGTTAGAGGTGGAAGATCGGCTAAATGCCGAGGTTCACCGGATGTTACAGGCGTATAAGTACGAAATTACACAAGGACGTCTCGATTACGATACGCTTTTTCGTCGATTACGTCAAAAATTGATTATTGAACGCAAAATTGTTCTCTAAAATCTGATTGACACCCGGAAGATGCGGTGTGATGGCGGGGGTTATCTCGTATTTACGAGAACATAAGTGAAGCAATACCTCGCTTATTGCTCTGATGGCATCTATGGGTAGGATAGCCTCTATGCTACAAATAGAAACTGACAAACGAGAGCAAACAACGGCAGCGACCGATCTGATGTTAGCAGGAACAGCACTAGGCGCTATCTGGCGTTTACGAACGGGTAGAGGCTGGCGCGCTCGTCTCTGGCAACTAGCGTTTGGATTACTGGCCTTGAGCAGTTTGTTGGGAGCAATCATCCACGGCTTACGACTTTCAGCAGCTACTCGTGAGCGATTGTGGCAACCTTTGAACGCATTGCTTGCTCTTATTATCTCATTTTTCCTCGCGCTGGCAATAGGTGATCGTTGGGGTGAAAGCGTTAGCCGCCGCATCTCACCTGCGCTCATTAGTACAGTACCTGCTTTTGTCTGGATCAGTCGTCGTTTTCAACGTGGTTTTCTCACATTTATCATCTATGAAACAGTGGCTATAACCATAGCACTAGCCATTTACATTGATCTGGCTTACCGTTATCGCTTTCCTGGAGCCAGCAAGATCGCATCTGGTATTCTCGTTACGATACTGGCCGCTGCTATTCAAAACAGCTCAATGGAATTGCACATTAGAGATCTCATATTTGATCATAATGGTCTTTTTCATCTCGTACAAATGGTGGGATTGTTATTTCTGATGGAAGGTGCTCGGGCCAGCATAGGGTTAGACAGCAATGTATGATGCGTTTACTTCACGTAATTGGTGTATTGATCAATCTATTTTTGATCGTAGGGTGTGGTAGTCGATCAGTACCATTACGAGAAACCCAACTGATCAATGGGCTGGCGATTACGCTGGAAACACTCGAACATCCAAGAATAAACACTGCCGTCGATTTTATTGTTGTGTTGCAAGATGATCAGGGTAATCCGGTATCCGATGCAAACGTCTATCTCGATCTCGATATGCCGGCGATGCCGATGGGAATAACTCGACCGGTAGCCTTACCTGAGGGGGCAGGCCGTTATTGGGCACGCACAGCATACACAATGGAAGGTTTGTGGGAAATCACTGTCGTCGTTGAACGCGAAGAAACCACGTATCGCGCCACCTTTCGGCGCGATGTGCAGAAATAAAGTGGAGTAAATTATGCCGAATCATCGCCTCTTTTTGACCCTGATAGTCAGCATTATGACCATCGTTATTGTTGGGTGTGGTCAAGTCACGACTACCCCTACACCTGCCGCATTACCAATTGCCCCGGTCATCGCAGCGTCTGAGCTGGTGATAGGGCTTAATCGTCTGCCCTTTGGTCTTCTTCAAGGTGGAGTCCCGCTCAACGATCCAGATTTGACTCTAGGAGTGACCCTATACTATGTTGGTCCTGATGGTGATCGAACCAAACCGGTCGCCACAACGCAAGCCATCTATCGCGGACAGGGTTTACCGGTTGGGCTGTATGTTGCCTACGCGACGTTTGATCGGGCGGGTGGTTGGGAAGCTGAAATTACCATTCCACAGCCGAATGGGGTCCAGACAAACCGGATTCGCCTCGATGTGAGCGAGCGCGCCTTTGCGCCAATAGTTGGTGATCGTGCAATTCCATCGCGGAATCTGACCGTAGCCGACGTTCCATCCCTCGATCAACTGACCTCAGATCCACGCCCTGATCCGGATTTTTACCGAATGACCATTGCCGACGCCATAAACGCTGGTAAACCGTTTGTTGTCTCGTTTGCAACGCCAGGATATTGTCAGACCGCAGTCTGTGCTCCAAATATGGCTGTCTTGAAACAGCTTAAAAGTGAATTCGGAGATCAGGTCAATTTTATTCACGTTGAAGTCTACCCTTACCCTTTTGGCGAATCATTCCAGCAAGCCAAGACAGTCGATACTATGAAAGAATGGAACTTGCGTACTGAACCCTGGACCTTCCTGGTTGACCGTCAAGGCATTATTCAAGCTCGCTATGAAGGGGGAATTACCTTTGCCGAATTGCGACCAGCAATCGCCCAACTCGCTGCCGGTCAGCCGATCAATCCGACGCCGTAGTCTGATGTTCATATCCGAACCAAATATTGAGTGGGCCATCATGTGCTGCTTCAGTTGGCGTCAAAACCGGTGAGACACATGCATCAAGCGGTTCAAAAATGGCCATCCATTCGTGTAATGACCGTTGGCGGAAAATATCAGCTAGGGTTGTTATCAGGGTAGGTTGAAGGGAACGTTCATACTGAAGAGGAATAAGATCAGGTCGTTCTAATGCCAGACAGACCCGTTGCCAGAAATGCGGTTCTAGCGCAGCCACAGCCAGATAGCGTTCATCAGCCGTCTTATAGAGGCGATAGCAGGCCAAATGTCCGTTAAGAGTATCATCACTCTGTAGACCCGCGAGCGCCAGGGTGAGGGCTGGAGCATTAAGCCAGCGTGCGGCTGTTAGCATTGAGGTTTCAATGCGTCCACCTCGACCTGAAAGACTACGAGCCAGCAACCCAGCCAGTACATTTGTTGCTGCCATTAGTCCGCTTACCATATCAGCAACGTGCACACCTGGTGTTTGTGGAACACCAGCACCCGAAGTAAGAATCCCGGCCAGGGCTTGAGCATTAAGATCATGCAATGCTTCGTACTGACGCGGATGACCGTTCGGTGCACCACTAATTGAAACGATAAGTATTCTTGGGTTTGTGACCAGTAGATCGCGGTCTGAAAAACCCAGTCTTTCCAGCGCGCCGGGTCGTAAGCCGTCGATCAACACATCGGCAGATCGAATTAAATCGTGCAATACTGCTCGATCTGCTGCTTGACGCAGATCAAGAGTACGAAACTGCTTTGACCGATTCAGAAATGCGAACAGCGGATGTTCGCCCGCTGCATTCAGCGGAGGCAAGGTACGCATCGGATCGCCGCCAGGACGCTCAATCTTTACCACCGTCGCCCCAAGTTGAGCGAGAATTGCGGTACACAGCGGCCCTGGAATGTAGCTAGCGATCTCAATCACCGTTATCCCATTGAGAACATGAGAGAGTTGAAGCATAGGACCTCGCTCTCGTTTTTGTTCAGGTCACCGGTATCGTACCACAACTACATGTGCTCGAAAACGTCGCAAAATCCCGAAACATGATCCATTGGTTAAAAACCAGATTTAGCTCTTCAGAAAGCAGTAAAACAAGATTTTTGAAACCCTCTTGACAATCTACGACCAACATGCTATACTACGCGAGCTGGAACGAATGAGGTCTCACTCGTGAGCAACGAGGCAGACCAAACAAGTGGAGAGAAAACCGAGCGAAACGCGCTGAAGACAATTCAGAGACGTCGCCAGGAAACTTCAGGAATACTGGAATTTCCTGGTTTTGTTTTCTCCCTCGTTCCGCGAAAGCACCTTCACAACTGAATGACGAGAATAGCCAATAGACGCCACGTCAATTCGGTGAAGGGAGGCAGCGCAAGCTGCAACTCAACACCAAGCATGTAGAGTTTGATCCTGGCTCAGGACGAACGCTGGCGGCGTGCCTAATGCATGCAAGTCGAACGCAGCAGCTTCGGCTGGCTGCGTGGCGAACGGCTGAGGAACACGTGGGTAACCTGCCCCGGAG
>Ga0308400_1000230_pt1 | contig 23812 bp, 17 predicted proteins | sample HotsprSampOS1265_FD_203451 | JGI IMG/M metagenome (GOLD analysis project Ga0308400, IMG submission 203451) | Hot spring phototrophic mat microbial communities from Octopus Spring, Yellowstone National Park, Wyoming, United States - 20060914_OS12-65 ...
TGCTCAGTTTTCTGTCGCCGTGTACCCTTCCCATCCTGCCAGCCTACTTCGCGTTCACCTTTCAGGCCAGCAGTCAGAAACGAGCGCGGATCGCAATGATGGGTATTGCCTTTTTCCTTGGCCTGGCGACAACTATGACTCTCCTCGGCGCCAGCGCGACTGCTCTGAGCGGCCTGCTCTTTGCCAACCGGAGTACCCTTACCTTTTGGGGCGGCTTGATTATTATCGGCTTTGGCATTATGGGAATGCTGGGTAAAGGTTTCGCCGGGCCACAACTGCAAGAGCGTCCGGCTGCTACGTTTGCCGGTTCGTACCTCTTCGGCGCCACCTTCGCCCTGGGCTGGACGGCCTGCGTCGGCCCGATTTTAGGTGCGCTGCTGACCCTACTTGCCGCAACCAGCGATGTTGCCATTCTTCAGGGTGCTGTTCTAGCCTTCATCTACTCGCTAGGGTTAGGGTTACCTCTGATTGTCATTGCCACCTTCTTCCATCGCCTGGGAACCGGCTCGCGATTCTGGCGCTTTCTGCGCGGACGCGGCTTTACTGTGAAGGTCTTTGGGCATGAATTGTTTCTTCACACGACCAGCCTGGCCAGCGGTGCACTGATGGTTGCGATGGGAGTACTGCTGGCAAGTGGACGCTTAGAGTGGATTTCGCAGCAGGCAAACGCTACACCGATGGCTCAATGGTGGGTGGAGATTGAAGCAGCCATTGGCCGTCTCTTCGGGCTATGAGGGAGTATGACCGACACACCAATCCGCGCCGCCGGTTGCATTGTACTGTCCCGTGATTCGACTGGACAACCTCTGGTGTTATTAATTCAAGATCAGCAAGGCGTATGGACGTTGCCGAAAGGTCACGTTGATGCAGGTGAAGCCGATGAACAGGCAGCCGTTAGAGAGGTCAGCGAAGAAACCGGTATTCATTGTACGATTGCCGAACGGCTTGATCAGATTACATATCCAATCTACCGCCGCGGGCGCTGGCGTGACAAACAGGTAACCTTTTTCCTCGCTAGCGCAGCGCCCGAACCACCAACCCCGGCTCTGGCTGAAGGCATTCGAGCCGCAGCTTGGGTGCCACTCGACGAAGCGAGCAGGAAGGTGGGGTACCGTCAAATTCGTACCCTTATTCAACAGGTAGCGCGCCGATTAGGTCTCGACCGATATAACGCACCGTGAGCGAATACAATCTAACCATTCCCGCAGTGCGCGCCGAGGCGCGCAGCTTTCTGTTTCGACAGCGGTCTAGCCACGCCACTCTTCCCTTCCCGTCAATCATGTCGTCAGCGTATCGTAGGGGCGGGTTCCCAACCTACCTAGAGCACTGCCGTCTCCTCAGAGTGTGATCAAAAAACCCAGATTTCTATTTCTCATTGGGCACGTACCGTACCCGTGCGACCATTGCTTGAGGGGGTGCCTACATGCTTTCGCTCCAGCCACACCACGTTCCCCCTTCCTCTCCCCACGTGGGAGAGGAAGGGGGCCAGGGGGAAGGTGAGGAACGCCAGGTGTGCTCCGCAGCACCAGCGCTGAAACCGGCGCTACCCGTTTCCATCGCGGTGAGGAGACGCCTGCGGCGCCCGCCAACGTTCCCCGAACCATTCTGGAGACAGGAGATCGAGCCTCATCACAAGCCCAGGTTTTTGATGAGGCGCTTCGTTGCTCGCCACTTCAGCCGACGCCCCTGCTGAGAACCTGATCAAAACCACGAGTTTCTGATCACGCTCTCAATCACCTGCCCGTCACCCCATTGTAGGGGCGGATTCCCAACCCGCTCCCGCGAGCAGGGGGAGGTGGGAAGTTGGGACCTGGTGGGTAATGATGTGCTGATACGCCAACCGATAGGGTCCCCTCCGTACACCGCCCATGCGGCAGCGGATGCGTGAGGTTCGTCGATGTTCCGCCGCTGGTATATCGTCCGGTCATCGAAGATGACCCAAAGCTGAGAACTCTGAAAACTCCTACAAACTCCTGACATCCCTTCGCATCTCTTAGATAGACGTGCTATAATGCAACATACGGCGCACCAGTATATGCGCACGTCTTTGGAGAGGCAAGCAGGTACTCCTTGTTGCCCGAAGTAGCATTGTGTTAAGGATACTACCGTGAAAGTTACTACTGAGAAATTACCAAAAAGTCTGATCTCATTGAAGATTGAAATCGACCGGGATCAGTTCGAACGAGGGCTTGATCAGGCGGCACGCCGCTTGTCGCAGAAGTTTCCCATTCATGGCTTTCGTCCCGGTAAAGCGCCCCGTTTTATTATTGAACGCACCTTCGGGCGAGAAGCGCTGATCGAAGAGGCCACAGAGCATCTGATCAACAGTGCCTACAAGAAGGCTATTCAACAAGAAAAGATTGAAGTAGTCGGCCCGCCGACCCTAGAGCGGATCGACTCCATCGAGCCATTTATCTTCACCGTTAACGTGCCGGTACCGCCGACTGTTACCCTCGGTGATTACCACAAGATTCGCATACCGCTTGTGGTAAAACCGGTGAGTGAAAAGATGGTCGAGAATGCGTTGGAAGATACATTCGATGAGCATACAACGCTCCAGGAACTTGATGAACCGCGACCAGCTCAGCATGGCGACCAGGTAGAAATACGGTTACGCACGAGAGTGGTAGAAGACACCAATACCGAAACATCTGCCGAAGCCGAGGACGTTTCCGCTTCTGCTACTGAAACACCTGCGGAAGCGGCTGAAGCGGCAAACGAAGCGGATCAGGATAACAACGCCGATGATAGTAAATCGCAGTGGAGTGAAGAGGTTGTGGTCCTCGAACCCCATCGCCTTGCCAAGGGTCTTTACGACGGCCTGGTGGGTATGAACATTGGCGAGAAGAAGACAATCGTCTCGGTAGTGCCTGATGATCATCCTGACGAGTCAGCTCGCGGGAAGAAGATCATCTTTGATGTCGAGCTGCTTGGCATTAAGCGTCGGATTGTGCCATCGCAGGAAGAATTACTCGCGCTTGAGAACTTTAATGGCACTTTCGACGAATTTCGGGAGTTCGTCAGATCAGAGCTTGAGGAACTCGAACAGCGCCGTGCTGAGCAAGAACAGCTTAATGCCTTCATTGAACGCTTGGTCGAGCAAGTGACGTTCGACATACCCGACGTGATGATCCGTAATGCCGCCGAATCGATGCTCCAGGAGCAAGGCCAACAGTTTGCTCGCTACGGTATCACACTCGACCAGGTCTTACAATATCGAGGTGTTACCCGTGATCAGGCTATTGAAGAACTGCTACCGGAAGCGGAAAAGCAGGTTAAGGTGACCCTTGCCTTATCCGAAGTGATTAAGCAAGAACGAATTACGGTTAGTCCTGAAGAGATCGAAGCTGAGATCAAGAATCTTCTGGAACGTTACGAAGAGCAACAACGACCACAGGTCGAGAAGACGCTGCGTGGTCAGCTACTCTCGTCGGTCGCGAATATTGTACTTGATAAGAAGCTGCGCGCACGCATAAAGGCAATTGCGAGCGGTGAATTAGATGAACAGTCTACGTCACCTGCTGCTGCTGACGGTGCACCGGAAACACATGCCGTTAGTACCAACCACGACGAATCGGCGGTAGGTGCAGACTCATCTACTGCTGCCGTCGAAGCTGTTCCGGCAGCAGCAGCGATTGTTCCCGACGAACAAGCCGGTCGTTCAACAACCGAATGAGGAGTTTGCTATGAATTGGTCAACACGCTATCATCATGAATGGCGTAGTATGCCGAGTCCGGAATGGCTCTCACAACGACCGGAATTATTGATTCCTATGGTCATTGAGAGTACCAGCCGTGGTGAACGGGCTTTCGATATCTATTCGCGCCTGTTGAAAGAGCGGATTGTCATTCTGGGAACACCTATTGACGATCAGATTGCTAATTTGATCGTCGCTCAATTGCTCTTCCTTGAGAGTGAAGACCCAGATCGTGACATCTGGCTCTACATCAACAGCCCTGGTGGATCGGTAACGGCCGGTCTCGGTATCTACGATACCATGCACCATATTCGACCTGACGTCGCAACAGTTTGTGTCGGGATGGCCGGTAGTATGGCAACACCGATCTTGGCCGGTGGCGCGAAGGGGAAACGATACAGCCTTCCCCACTCAACGATCCACATGCACCCGGCAGGCGGTGGCGCACGTGGCTACGCACCCGATGTGGAAATTATGGCCCGTGAGCTGCTCCGCCTCCAACAACTGGTGCGTGAGCTGCTTGCCAAAGACACCGGCCAGCCTATCGAACGGATCGCAAAGGACTTCGACCGCGATCTGTTTATGACGCCTGAACAGGCGAAAGAGTACGGTATTATTGACGAAATCCTCATCCGCGAGGATGGAAAGAAGTAACGACGTATCGGGTGAGAGCGGTTTCTGCTCTCACCCGCCCGTCTGGAGAATTTCCCATGAGCCGAACCCGCAATCCTGGTCGTGATCCGTATGCCTGCTCGTTCTGTGGGCGCGGACAGGATGAAGTGCAACGGCTGATCGCTGGCCCCGGCAATGTATTCATTTGTGATGAATGCGTTGCCCTGTGCAGCGCTATCATTGCCGAAGAAAGCGATCAGAAGACATCAAGCGCCCGACGCACCCCACCCCCCGGCCCGTCTCGTCTGCCGACGCCGCGAAAATTGCGCGAAAAGCTCGATCAATATGTGATCGGGCAGGATCGGGCTAAAATAGCTTTATCCGTTGCCGTCTATAATCATTACAAACGTGTGCGGTCTGGCGCCCGAATCGACGATGTTGAGATTAGCAAAAGTAACATTCTGTTGATCGGGCCAACCGGTAGTGGGAAGACGCTGCTGGCGCAGACGATGGCGCGCATCCTCGATGTTCCATTTGCCATTGCCGATGCTACCGCCCTCACCGAAGCCGGGTATGTGGGTGAAGACGTAGAAAATATTCTGTTACGCCTGATCCAGGCCGCCGACGGTGATGTTGAACGGGCGCAGACAGGGATTATCTATATCGATGAGATTGATAAGATCGCCCGCAAGTCTGATAATCCTTCGATTACCCGCGATGTCTCCGGTGAAGGTGTTCAGCAGGCTCTGCTGAAAATCCTTGAAGGCGGAGTTGCCCATGTGCCCCCCTTGCCCGGTCGTAAGCACCCTCAACAGGAGTACATTCCGTTTGATACGACGAATGTGCTCTTCATCTGCGGTGGCGCCTTTGAGGGTATTACCAATATTATCGCCAAACGGCTACGTGGCAAGCAGTTGATGGGCTTTGGGAGTAATCCGATCAATCCGGTTGAGGATGAGGGCGCACTGCTGGCGCAGATCACACCCGATGATCTCATGCGCTTTGGGTTTATCCCTGAGTTTGTTGGGCGCTTGCCAGTGATCGTGGCGCTTGATCCGCTAAACCGCGAAGCGATGCTGCGTATTCTGACCGAACCACGAAACGCGATTATCAAGCAGTATCAGAAGTTGTTTGCCCTCGATCACTGCGAGTTGGAGTTTACTCCCGATAGTCTGGAAGCAATTGTGGATCGGGCGATGTCAGCTCGTACCGGCGCACGTGCCCTCCGTAGCATTGTGGAAGAAATACTGCTGGAGGTGATGTACGAGTTGCCATCGCAAGAGCACATCGGGCGCTGTATCATCAATGCTGAAGTTGTACAGGGACGCGGACGACCCATTCTGGTGCCACGAGCCGAATATCGTCGTCGACTCGATGAAGCAGTGTGAAATGCTGTTCGATCCGGCAATCGTAGTTATGCTCGATTGCCGCTTCAGTTTCTGATGTGCAAGTGACCGGAACATCGGTTTTACATGCGGTATTGAAAGCCTATGCCACTTTTTCATCGCACATCTCAACGTGCCGCCGATCAACCACCGCCGAAGCGTCGGATACTGGTTGCCGATGACGATCCTGCTATCGGGCGCCTGATCCAGACTGCACTTCCGACCCAACAGTATGAGACAAAGGTGGTGGCGAATGGTTTGGCAGCGCTTGAAGCCTTTGAACGCGAATCCTTCGACCTGATCTTCCTCGATGTGATGATGCCATTCGTCGATGGTTTTGAAGCCTGTGAACGGATTCGAGCTAAGAGTGATGTACCAATCGTGATTATCACCGCACGGGATGGTACTGACGATATTGTGCATGGTTTTCGCCGTGGGGCCGATGAGTATATTACCAAACCGTTCAAAGTAGCCGAATTTGTGGCTCGCGTTGAAGCTATCTTGCGCCGCGTCGATATGCAAAAGGCGCGGACGGCGCCTACGTTTGTGCAGGTAGGCGAGTTGACCATTGACGCTGTCGCTCATAAGGTTACGATTCGCGGGAAGGACGTCAAGCTAACACCGATGGAGTTTGAACTTCTCTATTTTCTGGCTGCTAATGCCGGTCAGGTGTTTACCCGCGAAGTGCTCTTCCGTGAAGTCTGGGGCTACGAGTACGTTGGTGAAACGAATCTGGTCGATGTCTGTGTCCGTCGTCTGCGCGAAAAAGTGGAAATTGAGCCGTCGAAACCAAAAATCATCACGACGGTGCGTGGGGTGGGGTATAAGCTTGAACGGGTGTAAGACGACGTTGTCGGTCAGAACAATGAACGGATCGTCAAGATGGTTGGGACACGAGGGGCAGGGGTGAGTTCCAAACCCGCCAGTGTGTAAATACGACTCGCGATGGTTTGTACCCGCTCACCCTACGATACGTAGCATTGTGGAACTATGTATTTGAAGGCCCCAACATGGCTGGCGATCGTTTGGTCGGTCGCCGTTATCACTGCATCTGGGTTAGAGCAAATCTGCTATGATGCGGATTTAAGCGTTCTCGTCCGACGCCCGATGGTATGAGGAATTGGCTCACACACCCAGGCAGGAAAACAAAATATGTCATCACAAGTATTTGTATCACGCCATCCACTCATCCAGCACAAGCTGGCGCTTTTGCGAAGCAAATGGACTGAACCGAAGAAGTTTCGCGAATTGGTGCGCGAAATTGCGCAACTGCTGTTCTACGAAGCTACTCAGGATTTGGCGCTGGCCCCATTGACGGTTGAAACCCCGCTGGCAACCTGTGCTGGCTACGAAGTTGCCGAGCGAATCGGCATCATTCCCATTCTCCGCGCCGGTTTGGGAATGGCAGAAGCGATTGTAGACATCTTACCGACGGTTCATGTCTGGCACCTTGGTCTTTATCGCGATCACGAGACATTGCAGCCGGTCACGTATTACAACAAGTTGCCGAGCAAGCCAGACATCGATCTAACAATTATTGTTGATCCGATGCTGGCAACCGGTGGTTCAGCAGTGGCGGCAGTAGATATTCTGAAACGGTGGGGGGCACAACGGATCAAGTTTCTGGGATTGATCGCAGCCCCAGAAGGAGTACGGGCGCTTACCGGCGCACACCCCGATGTGGCCATTCACCTGGCAGCCATCGACAGCCATCTCAACGAGCGAGGGTACATTGTGCCCGGTTTAGGCGATGCCGGTGATCGCCAGTTTGGAACCGGCTAAGAGCCTTTCCGAATAATCGTATCGTCACGTCTATATCGAATGAACCTGGTCAGCAGGGGCGAGGCGATGTCTTGCCCCTGCTGGTGTCCACGACGATATTCATAGAGCGCCTCTCCGACCTATCTTATCGCAGCAGCAGATCGGTCAGGGCATAACACTGCTGCGCCCGTACACCGGAGCGGCATCCGGTGCACCGCTATCCGCCGAGACGATGGTCACGGGATGCGTGTCATGGTGGCGTTGCGGGATGGGCAGCATGGGCACGGTCGCTGCGCCGAGTGGCGAGGTAGGTGCATTAGTATCCGACTTTTCACCAAAATCTGATATGATTGCCTGCACATTGCCACACGGGTTGCGAACCAAGCCGTATGGCGATACGAATAGTCTTCTTTTTCGAGCAAGGCTTTCGAGCAGCGCAGGACTATCATGGTCACAATCTTCGCCATTGCCAGTATTCCACTAGTTGCCTTTACGATCACCACCATCCTCGTTCCGCCGCTGATTCGTTTAGCGCGCCAGGAGGGATGGGTAGCGCATCCTGGCCCACGCCATGTCCATCGTGAACCAACACCGGTCGTTGGTGGGCTGGCTATGATCGCTGGTCTGGTAGGCGCTCTTGTGGTGAGTCTTGGCGTTGAAGCTATCGATCCTGTGCTGCGCCGTTCGCCGTTTGAACATCTGCGGATCGGCTTGCTCCTCTTGGGCATTGCGCCGATTGCACTAATCAGTTTTCTTGACGATCTCTACGATCTGCCCGCTCTACCCCGCCTGGGGGTGCACATTGTGGCTGCTCTGATCGCCGTCGGCCCGTATGCCTGGGATCAAACACTCTACCCCGATGCGTTAGGGCATCCTACTGAAGCGCGGGGGATTATTCTGACCGCATTTAATTTTCCTTTCGTCAACCAGATTCACCTGCACAACCTCAGTCCGTGGCTGGCGATTGCCGCCACAGTGTTCTGGATCGTTGGCATCCAAAACATGGTGAACTGGATCGATGGTCTTGATGGACTGGCCGCCGGGGTAACCTGCATTGCGGGAATAGTGCTTGCCATTCACACCTTAACGCTCGATCCACCACAATTGACGGTTGCCCTCTTGCCGCTGGCGCTGAGCGGTGTTTGTGCAGCGTTTCTGCTCTACAATACGCATCCGGCCCGCATTTTTATGGGAGATGTTGGCGCGATGACAATTGGCTATACACTGGGTATCTGCGCAATTATTGGGGGCGCCAAATTGGCTACTGCGCTCCTGGTAATGGGTGTACCGCTGGTTGATATGGCGTGGTTGATCCTCTCGCGCACCTTACACGGTCGGTCGGCTGCCCAAGCCGGACGTGACCATCTGCACCACCGTCTGCTCGATCTGGGGTTGAGTCAACGTCAGGTTGTCGGCTGTTACTATGGGCTAAGCATTATATTCGGGGCGATTGGCCTCTTTGATTTCTTCACCCCCTTGTTCAAATTGATCGCCTTGCTCGTCCTGGCTGGATCGATCTTTACCGTTCTCTTGCTCTTACAACCTGACCGCAAACGCAGTTAGATTGGTCTTCTTCACAGGGGGACAACGTCTTCGACCGACATCAGACGCAGGTTTCCGATAGGGCAGGCCTGCACGCAGGCTAGATCAGAGTAACCAAAGCACAGATCGCATTTATCGGCACGATGTGTCATCCCTGTAGGTGTCAGCGGAATAGACGGACGTAGACGTTGCTGCAAGCGGTGAAAGAGTTGCCACAACGGGCCGGCGGCGTGGGGATGGCGGGGAACCGACTGCACAGCATCGTATGGACATGCACTTACACATTCACCACAGCCAGTACAACGGGTAGTAATGCGCAACACTCCGGTATCTACCCGTTCGATGGCGTCTTCCGGGCAGGCTTCAACGCACTCGGCGCCAACACTACACTGCCGACAGTGATCGAGAACATCAAAGCGATCAATGGGTGTGCCATTCAGATGAAGTCGGGTATGACCATGGCGGGCAGCACAGCCGGTTTCACACAAGCGGCAACCGGGTGGACATCGGGCCGGATCACGAACCAGCACGTGAGTTGCGCGCAGTACCCCCCGATTCACGGCGCGTTCAATGTCACGAGCACGCGCTGCGTCGCTCCTTATTGCAGCTAAATGCTTCAAACGACGTTCGGCAATTGTCCGTAACTCAGCTTCAAGGGTTGGATACTGCTGAATCAGACGATAAAAATCCGTGCCCGGCAAGACCAACAAATCAGTCGTTGTGAGGGTACGGGCAGTCGCCCGATGGGTGCTGCCGGTCAGTAATGAAATCTCACCAAAGAGATCGCCTTCACTCAGGCTGGCAATTGTTTGCCCACTCTGTTCAATAATCACCTGACCGCTCTCAATGAGGTAAAGCGCATCGGCAGGTTCACCTTGTTTGACCACCAGCGTACCACGTGGCACGTGGCGTGGTTGCAACCGGGAAGCAATTGCTATACGTTCAAGCGGGAGCAACTGACTCAGCACGGGAATACGGGCCAGCGTTGCATCGATCATGCGGCGCCGATACACCTGACGGAGGGCTGTGGTGAGCAGAGGTAATGTTGCCAGCTCGTCACGCAGAGCGGCAATCTCGATTTGTAAAAGATAGCAGACCGACTGGGTAAGGGCACTCATATGGCGAAAGAACTTCCCGAAGAGCGGCCCTTCGCCAAAGCAATCACCCTGCCCCAACACTCCCATTAGCACTTCGTGCCCATCTTTGTCACGCAATCGCAACTGCAACGAGCCACGCAACAAAAAAAAGAGGTAGCGGAAGCCACGCCGCTGACCGATAACTGTTGCTCCGGAGGGAAAGGCACGAAAGACGCCTCGTTCGTACAAAACAGCCAGCTCGGTGGGTGAAACGCCGCGCAGACAGTCGAGTGCGGCTAATGCGGCAATTGCAGCTTGCCGACGTTCTTGCAGATGTGCAGTACGCGCCTGATCCAGATAATTGCGCCTGGGGCGTTTCAACGACGACATAGGCAGCTCTGCGGTACAATACAGAGTGAGGGTAAAGCATCTCTATTGTACCATACAGATCGCCTAAGAGCAGTATAATAGAACGGCGAAAATCGCACCCATACAGGATAATCGCATGCCGTTGCGTAGTCTTACTATTGATCTTGCTCGTGGCCATGCGCGCCAGACCTTACCCAACGAAGTCGAACGTGACTATTTGGGTGGGCGAGGGGTTATTGCGTGGTTACTCTGGTATCAGCTTGAACCGGATACACCGCCACTTTCGTCGGATAATCTGCTCATCTTTGCTGCCGGTCCTCTGGCCGGTAGTAGTGCCTTTGCCACCGGAGGTTTTACGGTGGGTACACGTTCGCCGTTAACCGGCGGGATTGGGTACGGCTGGGCGCCGGGGCATTGGGGAGCAGCGCTGCGCCGGAATGGAATTGATGTTTTGATTATTCGCGGCGAAGCGCCTGATTGGTGTTACCTGTTCATCGATGGCGATACCGTGCGCCTGCGTTCGGCCCGCCATCTGATTGGGCGCGACACCGTTGTGACGACGGCCACGCTCAGTAACGAACTAGGTAGCGATATACGGGTATTGGCGCTTGGCCCTGCCGGTGAGGCTGGAGTGGCGTATGCTAGTATCGTTGCCGAGGGGCAGTATCTGGTTGAACCTGCCGGAACCGGTGCCGTGATGGCCGATAAAAAGCTCAAGGCCATTGTCGTGCGGGATCGATCACCTCTGCCAGCCGTTGATCCTGCGCGTATGCAAAGCGTCCTTCAATCGATCCAGCAGCGCGGTGAACAACATCCGACCGCAAATGCTATTCGGGCAATCGGCAGTGCCGGTCTGTTGCCGGCAGCTATCAAATTAGGGGCGCTTACCAGTCGCGATGCGCGCGCACCGGCTGATGGGGTAGCAATTGCCCGTATGTTCAGCGAGATCGCACGCCGTGGTGGTAGACTCGAACGGGGTTGTGCGCATTGTCCGCTGCCCTGCTATATCGATCTACGGACCAGAAGTGGAGAAACCCATCCACTCCCAAGTCTTGAACTGATTGCCGGCTTTGCTGCCCGTGTCGGTATTACCGATGCTGATGCGATGCTAGCTATTGCTGATCGTTGTCTCCGACTAGGTATTGACCCGGCGTCTGCTGCAGCGGCAATAACCTTTATGACCGAGGCCCAAGACGAAGGTCTTGTGCGTCAACGCACGCTGAACTGGGGAGACAGTGCAGCGGTGATTGCCGCTCTCGACCGAATGAGTCAGCGGCAAGAGAAGCGTGATATTCTTTCACTTGGCGTAGGCGAGATGCAAGAGGCCGTGTGGGGTTCATCAGCGTTTGCGCCGCAGGTGAAGGGACTGGCAATGCCAGCGCTCGATCCGCGGGCATTAACTGAAATCGGGCTGGCAATGGCGACCAGTCCGATAGGAGGTGACTATCGCTACGCGATGACGTTTGAAGAGCTGGTCGCAGAACCTCCAGCCTGGCTGCCGCCACCGGCCAGTGGGCCACGAGAGAGTGAAGGAAAAGCGTTACGTTTAATCTGGCACGAACGGTTTGCCGCCGCACTTGATGCCAGTGGCTTCTGTCGGCGGATGGGCCTGATGGCCTACCAGATTACGCCCGGTGAACTCATTGCCTTACTCGGTGCGGTGAGTGGGCGTACCGTCTCGGGTGCCGATCTGGTTCGTATCGGCGAGCGGATTGTCACACTCGACCGTCTGTTTACTCGCCGTTACGCCAGTAATAGTCAGGATACTCTGCCTGAGCGTTATCTGCGTGAACCGCTGAACAGTGGCCCGACTGCCGGCCATACACCTCCGCTCGAATCACTTCTGGCCGAGTATTATGCACGCCACGGCTGGGATTCGGCAGGTGATCCCACGTCGGCACGGCTGGCCGAGTTGGGGATATAGTTATACCCTCTCCTGGCTCTCCCTGCCAGAGAGATCGGGCCAGCCGCTAGGGAGAGAATACCACACGAACCCTTCCGCAAGCAGGGTTAGCCAAAGGGTGATATACAACCTGGTGTGATATGAGCAGATTCGTGGTCAAACTAGGAACCAGTGTCTTGACAGCCGGGACTGACCGACTTCATCGACCATATTTTGTCGAATTAGCCAGACAAATTGCCCGTCTGAAAGAGATCGGTCATGAAGTAGTACTTGTCTCTTCTGGGGCAGTTGCTGCCGGTAAAGAGCGACTCGGTGTCAGTCCGCAGCAGCGCAGCACTATTCCAATGAAGCAGGTATTTGCCGCAGTTGGTCAGAGCCGTCTGATGCATCTTTACGAACAGATTTTTGAATTGTACGGGTTGCAAGTAGCACAGGCGTTACTTACCCGTGATGATCTCCGCGACCGGCGCCGCTACCTCAATGCCCGTAATACGCTTACTCTCTGCCTCGCGCAGGGAATCGTCCCGATCATCAATGAAAATGATGCGGTAGCGACGGCTGAAATTCGGGTTGGCGACAATGACAATCTCTCAGCGCTCGTCGCCGGTTTGATAGACGCCGATCTGCTCTTGATCCTGACCGATATTGCTGGCTTATACAGTGCCGATCCACGCAGCGATCCGCATGCCGAATTGTTACGTGAAGTACCGGTGATCGACGAACGAGTCTGGGCGATGGCAGGCGGAAGTGGCACGCACCGGGGCACAGGAGGAATGCAGACCAAGATTCAGGCTGCTGATCTGGCAACTCGCTCTGGTGTAGCGGTGGTCATTGCGGCCGGGCATGAACCGGATGTTATCGTGCGCGTCGCCAGCGGTGAGCGGATTGGTACCTTCTTTCCGGCTACAACCTCCCACCCCGATGCCAGACAACGCTGGATTTTAGCCGAAACCGTTCGCCACTCACGGATCGTCGTCGATGAAGGAGCGGCCACGGCTCTCATTCAGTATGGGAAAAGTCTGCTTGCCGCCGGTATTCGCGATGTCAGCGGCGAATTTGAACGCGGTCAGACGGTACGCATCTTTACTCAGGATGGCCGCGAGATCGCACGTGGTCTTACTCAATATCGATCAAGCGATCTTCATTTGATCGCCGGTCTTCGCTCATCACAAATCGCCAGCGTTTTGGGGTATGATTACGGTCCAGAGGTTGTTCATCGCGACGACATGGTTGTATTGACCGGATAACAACTGAGCTACCCCACGAAGGGAAGCAGTCATCGACGTGATGTCTGCAAGCGCGACAATGCAATACAACGTGCAAACAGTTTAAGGAGCGTTTTATGAGTTCAATCGAAGGGCCGGTGCGGGTACGGTTCGCCCCCAGCCCCACGGGTAGTTTACACATTGGCGGTGTACGTACCGCCCTCTTCAACTGGCTCTGCGCCCGCCACTACGGTGGTCAGTTTATTTTGCGCATTGAGGACACCGATGAGAAGCGTTTTGTGCCGGGTGCAGCCGATGACATCAGTGCATCACTGCGCTGGGTCGGGATCGATTGGGATGAAGGCCCCGATATTGGTGGACCATACGGTCCTTACGTCCAATCACAACGATTTGAGCAGGGTATCTACCAACCTTTCATCGAGCAATTACTCGAGGCTGGCCTGGCGTACATGTCATTTACTACTGAAGAGGAGCTGGCTCAGATGCGCGCAGCCGCCGAAGCTGCTGGGATCAAAGCGTTTCGTTTCCGTGGCCCCGAACGTGATTGGCCCCTGGCGAAACAGCGTGAAGTAGCTGCAACCGGTAAACCATACACCATTCGCCTCAAGACACCACTAGAGGGCGAAACCCGCTTTCGCGATCTGATTCGTGGTGGTGATGAGATTGTCGTGCACAACGATCAACTTCAAGATATTGTTTTGATTAAATCAACCGGGATGCCAGTATATCACTTTGCCCATCTCGTCGATGATCATCTGATGAAGATCACCCATGTTATGCGGGGCGAGGAGTGGGTGCCGAGCACGCCGTACCACGTCTTGCTGTACGACTTCTTCGGCTGGCCGCGACCGGTGTTTGCTCATCTACCGGCAATTTTACGTCAAGATGGCCGTGGCAAGTTGTCGAAACGGAAGGATGATGTTGCGACCCACCGCTTCCGTGAGCGTGGCTATTTGCCGGAAACTATTTTCAACTACCTCGCTTTACAGGGCTGGAGCTACGATGGCGTTACCGAAATCATGACACGTGATGAGCTGATTGCACGTTTTACCCTCGAACGGATTCAGCCGTCACCTGCCCGCTGGAATCCTGAGAAGTTGCGGGATATGAACGGGATCTACATCCGTAAACTTACTACTGAGCAGTTGGCCGAGCGCGTGTTACCGTTTATGCAACGGGCCGGTCTTATTGGTGAGCCAGCAAGTGAAGAAGAGTGGTCATATCTGATCTCGTTAATTCCGCTGATTCACGAACGGTTGGAAGAACTGCAAGAAGCACCTGAATTGCTGATGTTCTTCTATCGAGATGTGATACCCGGCGAGACATACAATCCTGCCGATCTGATTCCGAAAAAACACGATGCCGGGCAGACTATCACCTTATTGCGGGCAGCCCACGAGGCATTGAGTCAGATCACAGATTGGACGCCGCCTGCCCTTGAGACAACCTTGCGTGCCCTTTGCGAGCAACTTCAGGTCAAACCTGGCCCACTGTTCGGTGCAATCCGGGTTGCAGTAACCGGACGGAGCGTTGCACCGCCGTTGTTCGACACCCTGGCTGGCATCGGACGTGAACGCAGCCTGTCGCGGTTGAACGCTGCCATTGCTGCATTGGAGCAAATGCTATGAAGTTGCTACCCTGGGAAGTCAGTGTGCATCACGACGGCTCGCCACTCTATCTACGCTTCAGTGGACGTCTGGGTGATACGGCAGTCTTTCGGCTGCGTATGGCTGCCGATGCGCCGGTGCATGGTGTCTTTCTCCGCACCTGTCCAGATGGTGAACAACAGATCACGCCACTCCAGGATAAAGGGATACGGGGAGTATCTCGGTGGTGGGAAGGTACACTTCCCATTCGGATGTTGCGTACCAACTATCGCTTTCTGATCCGGGCTGATGACGGAACACGTTGGTACAGTGCAGGTGGCATGACTCGCTACTACCCAACCGACGCCAATGATTTTGTAGTACTGGCCAACTACCATGCACCAGCATGGGTGCGTGATACGGTCTTCTACCAGATCTTTCCCGATCGCTTTGCTGATGGGGATCCGACCAACAACGTGCAGAGTGGCGCCTATCTGTACCATGGACACCCGGTAATTGCCCGACGTTGGGACGAACACCCCAACCGTGCAACCGGCCCGTTTGAGTTTTATGGCGGTGATTTGCAGGGTATCGCCCAACGACTCGACTATCTGACCGATTTGGGTATTTCGGCGCTCTATCTCAACCCCATTTTTCGGGCACCGTCGAACCACAAATACGATGTGGAAGACTATACCAGCATCGATCCACACCTGGGTGGCGAAACTGGTCTGCTGATGCTCCGACAGGCTCTTGACGATCACCAGATGCGGCTCGTGCTCGATATTGTACCGAACCATTGCGGGGTGACACATCCCTGGTTCGTAGCTGCCCAACGCGATCCGCACGCACCGACATCGGAGTTCTTCATCTTCCGCCGACATCCGCACGAATACGAGAGTTGGCTAGGAGTAAAAACCTTGCCCAAGCTCAATTATCGCAGTGTGCGACTCCGCGAAATAATGTACGCCGGTCACGATGCTATTATGAGGCACTGGCTACGTCCACCCTACCGGATTGATGGATGGCGGATTGATGTCGCCAATATGCTGGGACGTCTGGGACCAGATAACCTGGGGCATAAAATCGGACGAGGTATTCGCCGTGCCGTAAAAGCTGAACAACCTGACGCTTACCTTCTCGGAGAGCACTTCTTCGATGGTACGCCGCATCTGCAAGGTGAAGAGCTTGATGCGACGATGAACTACCAGGGTTTCACCTTTCCCATCTGGCGTTGGCTGGGCGGATTTGAATTCAACCCCCAGCGGCCCGAAGCCGATCCACGCCCGATAGCTACCGAAACAGTCGCCGACCAGTGGACTGCATTTCGGGCAGCAATTCCCTGGCAAATAGCCAGCCAGCAATTCAACCTGCTCGGCAGTCACGATACACCACGCATACGTACCATCGTTGGGAATGATCTGGCGCGAGTACGAGTTGCAATGACCCTCCTGTTCTGCTATCCGGGGGTGCCGTGCATCTACTACGGTGATGAGATCGGTCTGACCGGTAGTGGCGATCCCGATTGTCGGCGCCCTATGCCGTGGGACGAATCGGCATGGGATCACGACTTGCGCACCTTTGTGCAACAACTGGTACGGTTGCGACGCAGCGCGCCGGCATTACGCTGGGGTGGGTTTCAGCAACTCTACGCCTATGGCGAGACCATTGCGTTTCAACGCGAAGCGCCTGAGCAGCGTTTAATCATTGTGGCACGCCGCAGCGATGATGGACAACGGACATTGCCAATCAGACACGCTGGTCTGGCCGACGGTACACGGATGCGAGAAATACTAACAGGAACCGAGGCAGTTGTTTTCGACGGAAGATTAGACATTAGCAGTCTTCCAGCAACCGGTGCGCAGGTATGGCAGGAAGTACATCTTGATACTGCACGTTAAGCGAAACCGACAATCCCAATTGTTGTTAGCCTAGGGGGCATTTCAACGTTTTCGGATGCCTGTTGCCTGGGAACGTGGGCCTCTGACCTGCATCCTGATAGATAGAAACATCGCATACCACCTCCCCTCGTTTTTCCTCATCCCCTCCTTCTCCCCATGCAGAGAGGAAGGGGATACTAAGGCAGGTTGGCAACCCACTCTTCCCGCTCACCACCTCTGCCCGTTGTGGATTGCTGAAACCCAGGCTTCAAGTAGTCCAGGGTTCAGCCTCTACGACCGTGGTGTCCATGATCAATCGCTCCGGAACTGACATTGCGCGTTCCAGCGTGCTGTTGGGAACCTGCCCTAGCCGCTCACGCCTCGCTCCTCTATCACCTGTCGGGTAGGGAGAGAAATCTGAAAACCTCGATCATCAACAGGGGCGTGATGGGAAGCCTCATCTGCTGCGGGTAAGATATTAATACTACCCCTTCGCTAAAACGGCGGTGGCTGATACTGATGCGGTGCCAGGGGTTGTCCATTTCGGTAGGCGAAATAGGCCTGAACCTTTGGTTGGTTATATAGCACCAGACTAACAATCCCAAATATCAGCGAAAAGACATTGCCAGTAATGATGTTGACAATCTGCAAGATTGCCAGGGTCTTATTTGGCTGTACTGGTTGCGGGGGATTGCTCAAGAGCTTGTAAGCATACATCCCTGCCATGACTGCCACGACTATCGAATAGATTCCAAATGGAATGCCGCAGATCGTTATGATCCAGAACAAACTGGACAATCCACTGATAACCGCATCAGCAATGGCCATAATACCAATTATCAAGACCTCGCTGGGTTTCGTATCAGCGGCCTGATACCCTGATGCCTGCTGATATTGAATCTGGTGGGTTGATATGGGGACTGATACGGAGGTTGATACGGCTGCTGATCGGGTTGATAACCACCATAATGTTCCGGGCGGTGAGGATCGCTCATGGGGTTCCCTTTCTGTAGAATATCCTCCGAACACCAGGCAAGATGGTCTGTAGGATACATACCCATAATAACAAAGCATAATATGTCGTGCAATACCATGTTTGGCGCAATAGGGGTTTTCAGCGTTCTCAGCTTCGGGTTTCATCCGGTGACCGAACGGTTCAACAACGGAGCGAAACCGATGAACGTCATACACTCGCTGACGATAACTTCCAATCCGCACGGTTACCCAGGGACGCGGGTCGCCGGTCCATGTTCTGATAAGTGGAAGTCATCGCGTGCCTAACCTTCTCACCTTCCCTCAAGCCTCTTTCCGCTCCCCTAGGGTTAGAGAGAAATCTTAGGAGAGATAGACCCACCTGCCCACTACTCTCTTCTCGCGCTCCCATCACCGCTGCCGGGTAGAAAAAGAACGTTGAAACGCGCTTATTTACATACCCCTTGACAAAGAGTCAAGCATTCATTATAATTAATGATAACGATATTATAAAAATACTTTGTTCTCATATAAGATAATGTCTGCCAACACGCTTTCACGAACCGTGCATCACTCTGGGAAGATACGGCGCCTATTGTCTTCTCATCGCGTGTGAATATCTGCTGCTCTACCAGGCAACGACGATTTGAAAGGGGGTAATGTCGAACAATTCAAACACAAACGGTATTTGTAGCTAGGATGCATGGCCTAATGCTCCAACGATAAGGGCAGTCCGTCCGAACACATTACGAGATACACTGCTTACCACACAGGAGATGCGCAATGTTATACCTTCGCTCGATAGCCTGGATTGGATTATTGATCGTAGTGGTTGGCCTGGTAGCACCAGCAACTGCTGCGCTGATGCGCAACAACATAGTGAATGTTGATCAACTTGCTGACGAAGCAGACCTTCCCCCTAACTTGCTCAGCGATGAAGAAATTGAGCGAATCAACCGCTTACAAAATGGGGCGATAGGAGTCGGAATCATTAGTGACATCAGCCCGGACGACGGCGCAGTGTTGATCGGCACGAGCAATGGCCTAGCCTTTCTCGAGATCAAAACCGGCGATACCGTTCCGGTTGACACCTCTGCCTTTGCATTTCTGACACCGCTTCCTGCACTAGGGTTAGGTGAATTTAGCTGGCAGGACGAGCGTACGATTGGTACGTTAGCCTTAAACGCTTTCGCTACCAGCAATGAAGACATTTTTGCTGTGCTGGCGATAGATCGGTACAGCGGCGAGATCGCCGCATCCATCATTGGCGTTCCCGATGCGAGTATTGCAGACGGAATTATCTCGATTGCTCCAAACGTAACGACCTGGTTGATCCTGCGCGCAGGTAACGGTACATCTGGAGAATTTAAACCTCTCACCACCCGCCATACTATCAGCTTCCCGTTACCAGTAGGTGACCGTCTCAACGATTGGCACCGATGGTCAGCTCACATCCAACGAGGTGTTGATCGGCTGCACCAGCAGCGACCCGATTTACTCAACCGTCTGCTCTGGCGGCAGAATGACACAAACATCCTGGAAGTCACTAATACTACTACTGACCTGTTCCTCTACGACGCAATCACTGGGGATGAACAGTACATTACCACCATCCCATCCGCTTCGAGTCTTCTTAGGGCGACTTGGACGGATGACTCGGCTCACGTGGCGGTATCATTTTTCGGTACAGCCGATGGTAGAGAGCGACCTACGTTTTCAGGTTCACTCTTTTCGGAAGAGATATACCGCGATGCGACCGGTAATCTGCCGCCATCCCAAAATCCGTTCATCCAGAACAACAACACCTATGTCGTTGATGCTGTTAGCGGTCGCACCCAGTTGATCCGACCCGATCCTGCACTTGGTGCGCCAATTTTGGAGGCATACGATTGGGCGCCTGGTGGCCGATCGCTCCTCGTCCGAGCACATCACCCGGCTTATCTGAAAGGGCGCACCCACCCTCTCTACTATCCTCAATATTCTTCCAGAACAAGCTTTAGGTTCTACGATCAGGGGAGTGACGGTCAACTGCGTCATACTGGTACGTTCTCACACCCAATGTTTTCTGGTAGCGCTGCTGCATCTCAAGATGCCAAGTTCGTCAGCCCTGATGAGGTGATCGTTCGCGGTATGGTCGGTAGTAATCATCATCCATACTATTACAACCGTGTGTCTGGGGAATTGCGTAACCTCGCCGACCGTGCTGGCAGCTACTATGGTTTGGTAGCGACCAGTAGTCGGACCCGTCAAATCGTCTTCGTGTATACCTCCTATACAGCCCCGCCGGACATCTATCGTCTCCGCTGGGATGGCACGGCGTTGGCCCGGCTGAGCTGGTTTAATGAGGAGTTGCGTCGGGAAGCCAATTTACGGCAGGACCCGGTCACCTTTACGCTGCGGAATGGTCAGGTACGTGTCGGTACATTGATCCAGGCCGCGAATGCACCCTTTCCACCGCGTGATGTGCGTCTGATCGTCTGGCAAGAGGGTGGGCCAGGTGGATCGATGGATAACCGCTGGGCAGCAAATGTCGAGAATCCTTATGCACTGCTGCCTTCGTTCGGATTTGCGTTACTGATTACACCGCTGGCCGGTCGCAGTGGTTACACACCGGAAGCCTTTAACTCGCTGTACGATAGCAATAACTTTGGCCAGATCGATATTGATGAGCAGGCTGAGATCGTGCAGCAGATGATTGCCCGCGGTTGGACTTCGCGGGGTAAGGTTGGGATTACCGGATGCTCGTATGGTGGTTACTTTGCCTTACAAAGCATCATTCGCCACCCTGATCTCTACGCTGCTGCGAACCCACAGTGCGCTCTGGCCGATACGATCAGTGAATGGCAATCGGGGTACAAGACGCTGATGGCGTATATACAAGGGTTGCCACCTTACAAAGCCATCGCTGAATACACGAACGATTCGCCAATTTTCAACGCTGATCGGATAAAGGCGGCTGTACTGACATTCCACGGAACCGATGACTTCCTCCCAATTGTACACAATGAGAACCTCCACCTGCAACTGGTCAATCGTGGAGTGACGGCCCGTATGGTACGCTTTATCCTCGAAGGACACGGTCTGTTGATGGAAGAGAACCAGCTCTATGCTGCGCAAGAGCAGATTAGCTGGTTCCGGAGGCATCTCAAGTAATGCGTGGGTCAGAAAGTGCAGGGTAATCCTGTGGCTTACCCTGCACTAACAGAGCAATCCTCAACTGAGTCTGTCTGGCAAAATGGGATACAAACGTTATCGTAGTTGGTCCTAGTTGTGAACGATGGTCAGTTGTTGGATTCCAGAGATGTGCTTACGTAATTAACAGGAACACTCGACAAAACTTCACACCGATTTAGTGTATCAGGAAAGGAGTCTCCCGTGATCCCGCAGTGGCTTACACACAACCGTTTATACGAGCTGGCGCGCAGCGGTCGACGCCTGACACCCTGGTGGGGCGTCATAGGTATTGGTGTCCTCATCGCCTTCGGTTCGCAAATTTTTGCTCTTCCTATCTCACTCGTGTTGTTTTTCCTCGGTATGGTCGAGGAAAACACGGTCAATCAACCGCCACTGGTATCAGGACTGATATTGTCGCTTGTACTAGCGGTTTCCTTTGGTGCTATGATTTTGCTGACCTGGCTGTGGATTCGTTTCTTTGAGAAGCGTTCATTCGTGACCCTTGGCTTTGAGCCGGGTAGGGTCTTCTTTCTATACGGTCGCGGTCTCTTGATCGGCCTAGCATCGTTCACGGCGATTGTAGGACTGTTAGCACCACTGGGGTACATCACGGTAGAAAACAGCAATCCGGAGCAGGTTGGTCTGGCTGCCCTCGGTGGGGTTTTGCTTGTCTTCTTTCCGGGCTGGCTGATTCAGGGCGCTGCCGAAGAGGTTCTTACCCGTGGCTGGATGTTGCCGACACTGGCAGCTCGCTATCGTCCGTGGCTCGGACTGCTCATCTCGTCACTCTTCTTCGCTGTTATGCACGGTCTTAATCCTAACCTGAGCATTCTGGCAATGATTAACCTGGGGTTGTACGGTCTCTTTGCTGCGCTTTATGCGCTGCGCGAAGAATCGTTGTGGGGAATATGCGCCTTTCATTCCATCTGGAATTGGGCACAAGGGAACCTCTTCGGTCTGGAAGTGAGTGGTCAGAGTGTCAGTGGCGGTATGATCTTCAACTTGATGGAGAGCGGGCCTGACTGGTTGACCGGCGGGGCATTCGGGCCAGAGGGCGGATTGGCAACGACTATCGTGCTGTTGTTGAGTATGGCGATCATCTGGTGGTGGCCGACCAGCGGGCAGCAGATGATCACGCAACCAGTAACGACACACCAGTCGTAACTGCAAAAGTCTACCCATTGGCGATCTCAGGAGGGGGCAACACCAATGTTGCCCCTGTTCTTCGTTTCTTATCACCGATTGCGTCCCCGAACGTATCCGGCGCGAAAGGCAATTGCCGCAACGACGGCCACCAGCAGCAGGATGATCAGACATTCAATAAAGCTAATAGTTGACATAGATATTCGGAGCTGAGCTGACGGTAGTTCCGTCATAATGCCAGTATACTGCAACCGATCCACATCATGCTACAATGGCCGTATGATGGAACGGCTGTTCACACTGCATAGTCGCTTGCAAATCACGATTACGGCGGTGATAGTGGTTGGCCTGATCTGGGCGCTGATTGTAGCATGGCGTAACCAGGGTGGGATGCAGCCACTGAGTGGGATATTGCAACTCCTGATAATGGCGCAATCCGCCATTGGTCTTGTGCTACTCTGGCAGGCTGATGTGCTGCGGATGGCGCTCCATGTGATTTACGGGATCGTTGCTGTGGGTTTGATTCCGGCAGCAGAGATTGCGCTACGACATCGCCCCCCACGCAATGCTGGTCTGGCGTATGCCGGCATTATGTTGATGCTCTTGATTGTTGTGGGGCGGTTGTACGAGACGGGAAGGGTTGCCGTCTTTTTTATGTTCCATTGACCGAATGGGGGCTTGCAAAACTATTAAGCATAGGAATGTTCCGTTTCATTCCAGTTGGTTATTGAAGAAAACCTTCTCATTTTTCCTCCGCAAGAAGAGAGAATCGGGTTAGAAACCTGCCATTGAAGGCTTGCTGATGCGATAAACGATGGTTTCTGGCCGTATACCTACAAGGTAGCCCGGAGGCCCGTGTCTTCAGGTGGGCAATGGTTTCTGACTGTGTACTCACCAGGCGGGCCGGAGGCCCGCGCACCCATGGATTGCGTGATTTTCGCCCAACCTTCTAATCTGCATCCTCTCGAAGTTGAAGACATTGAAGAATCCTAAAACGTGGAACGGGGACTGGTATTCTGTACCATTGCTCGCTATAATATCCGGTATCTTAAGCGTGTGGTCTGACCTTTCTATTTTGACACCACGAGGAAGTAACCTATGGACGATGTAGTCATTGTTGGGGCAGCTCGTACCCCCATTGGGCGTTTTAACAGCGCCTACAGCGGACTGAGTGCCATTGATCTGGGTGCAGCCGCGATACAGGCGGCCGTCCAACGAGCCGGGATTGAACCAGACTCAGTTGACGAATGTATTATGGGCTGTGTAGTTACTGCCGGTTTAGGGCAATCACCAGCCCGCCAGGCAGCACTTCGCGCTGGCCTTCCGCACACAGTCGGCGGTTTGACCGTGAACAAAGTGTGTGGCAGCGGTCTCAAGGCCGTGATGATCGGAACCGCTCTGATCCGAGCAGGAGAAGCCGAGGTACTCGTCACCGGTGGTATGGAGCATATGAGCGGAGCGCCCTATGTGCTGCCACAGGCCCGC
>Ga0308400_1000231_pt1 | contig 23779 bp, 26 predicted proteins | sample HotsprSampOS1265_FD_203451 | JGI IMG/M metagenome (GOLD analysis project Ga0308400, IMG submission 203451) | Hot spring phototrophic mat microbial communities from Octopus Spring, Yellowstone National Park, Wyoming, United States - 20060914_OS12-65 ...
TCATCGTGACACGCGCCGTCTCAATCGATGGCTCCGAAGACAACCGGTTCGAGAAAGCGATGGAGCGATGGGTGGACGCCGCGGAACGGCTGGAGACCGCCGTATGTGTGGTCGAGTCGTTCGACTCCACGGTCTTTGACAAGATATTCAGCGCACGCGGATTAGTGCGCGGTGAGTCGTGCGACGGGTAACCGATGTGCGGTTCTCTATCGCAATCTGTAAGTAACCACGGGGACGATGGAAAGCGTAGACATACTGCTTTTGGAACTGCTATCGGAGAAGAAAAAAGACCGGCTTCGAGCCGCCGAGCTACTTGGTCAACTCGGCGACCCGAAAGCCGTTCGCCCGCTTCTCGGAATAGTGCATAACTCTTACGAAGACATTGATGTTCGTATCGCCGCCACTCGGTCCGTCGCGAAAATAGGCGACTTGAACGCCGTACCAGAACTCCTCGACGCCTATGGGGTTTGCACGAAGAAATTGGAGAAACCGATTCTATTAGCCATTGGTCAGATTCTTGGTAGAACATTCCCCGATGATGACAACAGCCGAGAGATATACTCGCGTGGTTTGAACGCGCTCATCCATCTCGTTCAGCGTGACGCATCTAATCTTCCACTGCGGGCACAAGACGATGCACGCGACCGCGCCGAAGCCGCCGCCGAAGCTCTCGGTCGAACCGGCGACCCGAAAGCCATCCCCGTACTGACCACTGCACTAGAGAGGTATCCTGATGAATATGTCCGCAAAGCCGCCCGCGAATCGCTCCAACGGTTCATTCTCACGCATCCCGACGCCATTCTCCGAATCAGCCCCGACGACCGCCATCGCTTCGGACGGCTCATCCAAGACTCGGAACGCGACCAACTCTTGAGGGAAATTTGTAAGTAACCACGGTAGAAGCGATGCCAACCGTAGACGCACTCATTCGGCAGCTGAAAACGGGCACTCATTACGAGCGCACGCTGGCAGCGCATGCGTTGGGCGACCATCACGACCCGCGCGCCATTGACGCGCTCATCCGAATACTGGAAGACCAATCCGAAGATTGTGCCGTTCGCGTGGCAGCCGCAGACGCGCTCGGTCGTATAGGCAACCCAAAAGCGATGGAACCGCTCATTCGGACAATCGGAGAAATGTGTGACAGACATCTACTCCAAGCCGTCGCCAAGGCGCTCGGCGCGTTCCAAGGCCCGCGAGTCACAGACGCGCTCGTTGGGGCACTCGGCTATGAATACTATACCGCACACGCTGCCGCAGAATCGCTCAAGAAACTCCGCGACCGACGCGCCGTCGAACCGCTCATCAGACGACTCGAAAACAAACAGAGCGGAGGCTACAGGCGCGCATTACCCGCGGAGATTCTTGGCGTGTTGGGCGATCCACGCGCTATTCCCGCACTCGCCAAAGCACTGCATGACGACGACGAAGACATTCGGAAAGCCGCCAGCAAATCGCTCTTAGCATTCGTTCCCACGCACCCAGACGCCATTCTACGACTGCTCCCCGACGACCGACATCGCTTAGGACGGCTCATCCAAGACGCGCAACGCAAAGAACTCTCGCACGAAATCTGTAAGTAACCACGGTACGAACGATGGGAAGAGTAGAGGAACTCATTCGGCAACTCCAATCGGGGAACACCGACGAACGGCGGAAAGCCGCCAGCGCGCTGGGTCAGCTCGGCGACTTGAACGCCGTCCCAGAACTTCTCAACGCTTACGAGGCACGCAAGGGCTTTCTGGATGTACCAATTATCGAAGCCGTCGGCGAGATTCTCGGCAGAACAACCCCAGATGATGACGAGAGCCGAGAGGTCTTCTCGAACGCTGTAAATTGGCTCATCGAAATTGCTCAGGAACGCGATCTCAGCTCGCGAGATTTCCAAGCACTTTGCCAAATGCGCGTCGCCGCCGCCAAAGCCCTCGGTAAAACCCGCGACCCGAAAGCCATCCCCGCACTCACGAAGCAACTCCCTGATGGCTTATGCTTCGAGGACGCGGTAGCCGCCGCGCGTGTGCTCCGGTATTTCAACGATCCACAAGCCATACACGCACTCATCCAAGCCGCCGCCGATAAGAACACCTCGGAAAGTGTCCGACAAGCCGCCGTCGAGTCTCTCAGCGAACTCGGCGATCCACAAGCCGTTGACACATTCATACAAATACTGGAAGACCAATCCGTATATTACCAAACCCGCCGCGCAGCCGCACGCGCGCTCGGTCGTATAGGCGACCCGAAAGCAATAGAACCACTCATTCGGACACTGGAAACCGAAAGAGAGTCGGCTAAGAGCGATGTTGATGCAGATATTGCGGACATTCTCGGTGAAGACATCGCCAAGGCGCTCGGCGCGTTCCGAGACGCACGAGTCACAGACGCGCTCGTCAAAGCACTTGGTTATGAATACCATACCGTGAGCGGTGCTTCAGAATCGCTCAAGAAACTTCGCGACAGACGCGCCGTCGAACCGCTCATCAGAATAGTCGAGGACGATGGAAATAAAGGACCGGGTTACGATTACAGACGCAGATTTGCCGCGGAGATTCTGGGCGTGCTGGGCGACCCGCGCGCTATCCCCGCGCTCGCAAAAGCACTGCACGATGACAACGAATATATCCGCTATGCTGCCCGCGAATCGCTCTTAGCATTCGTTCCCACGCACCCAGACGCCATTCTACGACTGCCCCCCGACGACCGACATCGCTTAGGACGGCTCATCCAAGACTCGGAACGCGACCAACTCTTGAGGGAAATTTGTAAGTAACCACGGTACGAACGATGGGAAGAGTAGACGAACTTATTCGGCAATTGGAAACGGGGGACTACTATGAACGGTTTCAAGCCGCCAAAGCACTGGGGGAACTCGGCGATCCAAAAGCCGTTCCAGCACTTCTGCAAACACTGAAAAGAACTTACGAAAGCAGAGAGGCTCGTGCCGCCGCTGCCCAAGCTATCGGAAAACTCGGCGACTTGAACGCCGTCCCAGAACTTCTCAACGCCTACAAGACACACAAGGGATTCGTGGGTTTACCGATTGTCGAAGCCGTCAGCGAGATTCTCGGTAGAACAGCCCCCGAAGATGAGAAGAGCCGAGATGACTTCTCGAACGCTGTAAACTGGCTCATCGAAGTTGCTCAAGAACGCAATTCCCGCCTGGTCTTCCGAGATTTCCAAACACTTTGCAAAGTGCGTCTCGCCGCCGTCGAAGCTCTCGCTAAAATCCGAGACCCGAAAGTCGTTCCCGCACTCACGAAGCAACTCCATGATGACTCCTTATGCATTGAGGACGCGGTAGCCGCCGCGCGTGCGCTCCGCCACTTCAACGATCCGCAAGCCATACAAGCACTCATCCAAGCCGCCGGCAATAAGAACATCGCCGATAATGTCCGAGAAGTCGCCGTTGAGTCTCTCGGCGACATCGGCAACCCCAACGCCGTCGACACGCTCATACAAATACTGGAAGACCGAGCCGAGCGTTTCCCAATCCGTCGCGCAGCCGCCCGCACACTCGGTCGTATAGGCGACCCGAAAGCGATAGAACCACTTATTGGGACACTGGAACGCGAAAGAGCGTCGGTTGGGGGCTATATCGGTGGAACGACTGCGGAGATTCTCGGTGAAGACATCACCAAGGCACTCGGCGCGTTCCGAGGCCCGCGCGTCACAGACGCGCTCGTCAAAGCACTTGGCTATGAATACTCTATCGCACACGGTGCTGCGGAATCGCTCAAGAAACTCCGCGACAGACGCGCCGTCGAACCGCTCATCAGACTAGCCGAGAATGGAGGAATTTACGATCACACACCCTTATTAGCCCTGCAGATACTCGGCGTGTTGGACGACCCACGCGCGGTTTCCACACTCGTCAAAGCAATGCACCATCCCCATCCGCTAATGTCCCAATACGCTACCGAATCGCTTCGACGGTTTCTGATTATGCATCCTGACGCCATCTTACGAACCGCACCTAAAGACCGAAATCTCATAGGACGGCTCTTCCAAGACGCGCAACGCAAAGAACTCTCGCACGAAATCTGTAAGTAACCACGGCACGAACGATGGGTAGCGTAGACGAACTCATCCAGCAACTGGAATCGGGCGATGAAAGAGCGCGAAGAGAAGCAGCGCATGCGTTGGGCGACCATCACGATCCGCGCTCCATTGACGCGCTCATCTCAATACTGGAAGATTCGTCCGACAAATATTCAGTCCGCATCGAAGCCGCAGACGCACTCGGTCGTATAGGCGACCCGAAAGCGATAGAACCACTCATCCGAACGCTGGAAAACGAGCGGACACGGGAAAACAATATGGATGCACGCGATCTCGCTATCGTCATCGCCGAGTCGCTCGGCGCGTTCCGAGACACGCGAGCCACTGACGCGCTTGTCAAAGCACTTGTCGGTGATTACGATATTTCATTCGTCGCCGCGAAATCACTCATGAAACTCCGTGATAGACGCGCCGTCGAGCCGCTCATCAGAATAGTCGAGGACGATAAATCTCGGACTTTCGAACGCGAAAACGCCGTGCAGGTACTCGGCGTACTGGGCGATCCCCGCGCAGTGCCCGCGCTCGCCAAAACGCTACGCTATGACTCCCAACTGACACGCAAATACGCTCTCGACGCGCTCCGACCGTTCATTCTCACGCACCCAGACGCCATCATACGAATACCTCCAGAAGACCGAAGTCTCTTAGGGCGAATACTCCAAGAGGAGCAACTCAAGGAATTCACGAAGAGATTTTGCGGATCATTCCGATAGTTCCGTCTCTTTTACGAAACCCCAGCACAGTTTCGGCGTATGAGTCGCGTGCGCGTGGTCGTGCGAATGCATTGCGTTTGCGGAGTTCGACGGGAACGGTGTAGGTCAACTCCAGTCCCGCGCGAACGCCCATCTGCGCGACGATTTCGGCGTTCTGCACGGCGCGGACGACTTCGCGCGTGCGATACCGATAGAACACATGGCGATCTGCGACCACCACAGCGCATCGTCCCCCAGTCTGCAACACGCGCGCCATCTCAGATAGTGCGCGCTGGAGATCGGCGAAATAGCGCGCCGTCGGATGCGCTTTGACCCGCCGCGACGGGTCGGTTTCCAGCCATGCGACTAGTTCGCGCGCTTCGGCGGGGCAGTCGTCTATCTGATCCGCGCCGACGACCGATCCCATCTGTGCATGCTCCGCCGCATCGATGGTCTCGGCGTCCATCAAGCCCAGCGCGATGAGCGAACACGCTTTGCTCCGTAGATACGATTCGCGTCCCGACGAAGCGGGCATATACGGCGGGCTGGTGACAATCGCTTGGACCGTGCCGTCTTCGAGCGGGAGAGTTCGCGCGTCGCCGTGCAACACGGTCGCGGGGGCAAGTCGCACGCCCGACTGCGCACGCAACCAGTGCCACACCGCGCACGACCGCGCCAACCAGCGCAGATTCTGGAGAAACATCGCCCGCACAGAACTGCGGGCAACCGACAACGAAAACCGCGCGTACCCCAGCCCCACGAAGCGGAACTTGAACTTGCGGGCGATGGCGTCCGATAGTGCGATGTGCAACGGACTACACCACGGGAAATCGGACAGCAACGCGAAACACGCTCCGACATCCGTCTCCACGGCATGCACCACATCGTCAGGGAGACGGCGACTGAGAAACGGGGGGACACAAGCGCATCGCATCGGGGCAGACGCATCGCTCTCCAACCGACGCAAGACTTCCTCAATCGCTTCCGCCGTCTCTTCGCCCGCATGCAAAAGCGACAACTTCGCGCGCGCAATAGCCACTGCGAGCGGGTCGATGTCCACCCCCAACGACCGAACCCCCATCACAGACGCTTCCACCAACGCCGTGCCACTGCCCACAAACGGGTCAAGAACCGATTCCGCGGCGCACTCGTTGAGACACGCACGCGCCAAGCGCGGGAAGAACTTCGCTTTGTAGACATGCAGTCCGTGAAACAGATGACCCGTCGCACGGCACGAACGCGAGACGGCGCACACGAAGTCGCCGCCGTCATCGCCCGACAGAACCGCGTCGACAGCCCGTTCCAACCGCGAAACCGATTCGTCGGGCGTCTCCGTGCCGTTCACGATCACGCCCGACCACTCCGCTACCGTGTTGAACGGGAGCATGAGCGCACAGACGCGACCGTCCACCACACGCACGCGCGCGAACCGACGGGGCACACCCGCCACCCACGCCGCAGAATCGGTCGGCGCGACGACCAAAACCCACTCACAAAACGACAACCGCCAAAACAAACGCGCCACATCAACCGACGGGCTGTCACAGCAATACCCCGCGTCATGCCCAATCGCCACATCGTGAGAGGATAACCAACCCGCACGAACAAACGCCGCCCACTCTGATTCCCCGACCGTGCGCACACGCGCCCCAACAAGTGTCTCTATCTCCCGACGCGCCAACGCAACATCATCGTCTACCACAATGTTGCCACGCAACCGAAAAACAACGCGCCACACAAAGACAGTATACCTTGGGTGTGCCGGTCACTAGAACGCTAAGAATTTCCGTAGGTAACCACGGTACGAACGATGGAGAGAGTAGACCAACTCATTCGGCAACTGGAATCGGGAGACCCCAACGAACGGCATCAAGCCGCCAGCGCGCTGGGTCAGCTCGGCGACCCGAAAGCCCTTCCCGCGCTCATCCGAGCGTTGGATGACAATGACGCGAATGTTCATATCGCCGCTGCACGGGCGGTCGGAAAAATCGGCGACTTGAACGCCATCCAAAATCTTTTCGACGCTTATGAGAGACGCACGGTACGATTCGCGGAGCCGATTTTCGAAGCCATCGGTGAGATTCTGGGCAGAACAGACCCCGATGACAAAAACCGAGCGGTCTTCTCTCATGTTGTAGACAGGCTCATCCAATTCGTTCAGCAAGATGACTCGTTCGATACCATTGTGCGCGCCAAAGCCGCCGCAGAAGCCCTCGGTAAAACTCGCGACCCGAAAGCCATCCCCATACTCTTGGAGCGTCTCCGTAAAAGAGGCTCCTTCGAGATGGCGAAAGCCGCCGCTCGCGCCCTCCGACATTTCGACGACCCACAGGTCATACAGGCACTCACTGAAGTCGCTGCCAACAAGCACATCGACGAAAAACTTCGGGAAGCCGCCGTCCAGTCTCTCGGCGACATCGGCAACCCCGAGGTGGTCGATACACTCATCCCAATACTGGAAGAAGACTCTGCAAAACCTTATCCCACCTTAGGTGATACTCTCCGCAAAGAAACCGCTCGCGCACTCGGTCGTATAGGCAACCCCAAAGCAATAGAACCACTCATTCGGGCACTGCAGAAGGAACGGGACTGGAGTAAGTTCGAGCTCCGTAAAGCCTTCATCGATGCGCTCGGCAACTTCCGCGACCCGCAGGTCACGGACGCGCTCATTGGGGCACTTAGCATGGATTATTCTACTGCAGCAGCCGCCACGGAAACGCTCAAGAAACTTCGCGACCGACGCGCCGTAGAACCGCTCATCAGGATAGTCGAAGACGGTGGAAAAAAAGGAGTATATACCGATCACAGACGCAGATTTGCCGCGCAGATTCTCGGTGTGTTGGGCGACCCACGCGCTATCCCCGCGCTCGTCAACGCACTGCATGACGACGACGAAGACATCCGCAAAGCCGCCCGCGAATCGCTCTTAGCATTCGTTCCCACGCATCCAGACGCCATTCTACAACTTCCCCCCGACGACCGACATCGCTTAGGACGGCAAATCCAAGATTCGGAGCGCGAAGAACTCTTGCAGGAAGTCTGTAAGTAACCACGGTACGAACGATGGAGAGAGTAGACGAATTCATTCGGCAACTGGAAACGGGAGACCCCGACGAACGGTATCAAGCCGCCGAGCTACTTGGTCAAATCGGCGACCCGAAAGCCCTTCCCGCGCTCATCCGAGCGTTGGATGACAGTGACGCGAATGTTCATATCGCCGCTGCACGGGCGGTCGGAAAAATCGGCGACTTGAACGCCATCCAAAATCTTTTCGACGCTTATGAGAGACGCACGGTACAGTTCGCGGAACCGATTTTCGAAGCCATCGGTGAGATACTCGACAGAACAGACCCCGATGACAAAAACCGAGCGGTCTTCTCGCGCATCGTAGACCGACTCATCCAATTCGTTAAGAAAGACGAATCACCTAATGACCTTGGACGCGCGACCTACGCCGCCAAAGCCCTCGGTAAAACCCGCGACCCGAAAGCCATACCCGTACTCACGGAGAAGCTCCGTGAAGACAAACCCCTCGAGATAGCGACATCCGCCGCGTTTGCACTCCGCCATTTCAACGATCCACAAGCCATACACGCACTCATCCAAGCCGCCGGCAATAAGAACATCTCGGCAAGTGTCCGAGAAGCCGCCGCCAAGTCTCTAGGCGACATCGGCAACCCCAACGCCGTCGACACGCTCATCTCAATACTGGAAGATTCATCCGACGAAGATACAGTCCGCTCCGACGCCGCGCTCGCGCTCGGTCGTATAGGCGACCCGAAAGCGATTGAACCACTCATCCGAACACTGAAAGACGAATGGAAGTGGCGTAGGAGCAGACCCCGTGAAGCCATCGCCGAGGCGCTCGGGGCATTCCGCGACCCGCGAGCCATAGACGCGCTCATTGAAGCACTTGGCAGTGATTTCGACACAGCACTCGCCGCTGCAGATTCGCTCATGAAACTTCGCGATAGACGCGCTGTAGAACCGCTCATCAGCATTCTCGACAGCGGTATAAAGAACGCACATAAGCGCGAATTTGCCGCGCTGATTCTTGGCGTTATACCCGACCCGCGCGCAATCCCCGCGCTCGTCAAAGCACTGCACGACAACTCCAAACTCATGCGCCAATACGCCAGCGAATCGCTTCTCTCGTTCGTTCCCACGCACCCCGACGCCATTCTACAACTTCCCCCCGACGACCGACATCGCTTAGGACGGCTCATCCAAGACGCGCAACGCAAAGAACTCTCGCACGAAATCTGTAAGTAACCACGGTACGAACGATGGGAAGAGTAGACGAACTCATTCGGCAACTGGAAACGGGGGAAAGCCCATACGAACGGGTTCAAGCCGCCGAAGCACTGGGGGAACTGGGGAAACGCGCCACCCCAAAAGTCTACGATGCATTCTACGATGCACTACAGGACTCTGATGCATGGGTTCGGTTTGCTGTCGTCGGCGCGCTCGGCAAAATCGGAACAGAAGACGCCATAGAATTACTCATCTATGCACTGGAGAATGACGAAGAATCGGAAATCCGATTTAACGCTGCCCAAATGCTCTACGAACTCGGTGCAGAAGCCGCTTGGTCTGCATTCAAGAATATCCTAGATGTAGAGCCAAGTAGCGAAATTCAGGAAATCGCAGTCAGAGCGCTCGCCAAAGTGGGCTATGGGGAACCTGATGTCGTAGACAAGCTCATCGCTATTTTGGAAAGCTATTTAGACTATGATGAGAAGGTTCGCGTAGCCGCTGCGGAATCGCTTGGTAAACTCGACGATCCATATGCTTTACCTCCGCTGTTCCGAGCGGGGGAAAACGATCGTTCCGACGCTGTTCGAGACACCGCGAGGCAAGCGTATCACGCACTGTTTCTTCGCAGTGCCAACGATTTGCTCAGTCTCCCCGAACAAGAACGACACGAACTGGCGCGACAGTTGCAAGATGCTCTCCGCGAACATTTCGTGAAAACGGTTTGCGAGTACGACGAAGAGACATGAGGTATATTACTAATCTGTGGAGATATCGATGAGTATGGAGACCAAGAAACTCAACAGAATGGCAATCGTTGTGTGCGATTGCCGAAACGAGTATCAAGACAGCATCTATGGCAAGCAACATCGTGTTGCCAACCCTGTCAACCGTTTGCAGAAAGATGGAGTCTATGCCGTGCGATGTACCGTCTGCGGCAAGGTGCATAATCTCGGATCTATGAGTAATGCGAGATACTTCTGATACGGCGAATGTCTCGGAGTATCTGCTCCGTTTTCCCGACATGCGCGAGACGGTCAATCAAGTCGTTCGCGTCGCGCGTGAACATCTTCCGGAGGCGCAACTGGAACTGGTCGTGTATACCGATCCCGAAATCGATGATTCGTATCTGGTGTTGTACGCGCGGTTCCCCGAATACACGCCCGATGTGATGGAGCGCATTCGAGCTGCGCGACGGGCGTATCTTCCGTACACACGCGGGAAGTCGGGGTGGATTCTTCTGACGACCGACTTTCGTCGACTCCCGTGAACAGCTCTTGTTCTGTATGTAACGACGGGAGACACGATGAACAGAGAGAAACTACTCAGAGCGACACAAGGCGGTTTCGAATCGTTCAACGGGGCGTTGGATGATATTTTCCGCTATCTGGATGCACATCCCGACGAAGAAGAGTTGCGGGTTCAGACCGTCCAAGCGTTGTCGCGCCACAAGCATCGGTTCGGTCGCGAGACACTCACGCTGGCAGAGCGTGTATTGGCGAGCATGTCCGCGCGTGCGAGCGGGAATGTGCTTCGGGCGATGTTCCAGTGGGGCGTTCGCGAAGGGCACGAGTTGGGCGTAGGGCGCGAGATGCCCCGACTCGCCGTGAACTACATGCGCGATCATGCCGACGAGTCCGACTGGGGTCAATTCGTGAAAGACTATCTGTTCAATGAGTATCGGTCGGACAGAGCGTTACTCACGCATTCGCCCCAGCCGTGGAACACGGTTGTTGTTCAAGCCATTCTTGACGGTTTGCGTCAAGACCCCGATGCGTTTGCAAGTGCGCGTGGTGTAGAAGAGTTGTACGATTATTTTCGTCCGAGTGGTACACATCGCAAAAGCGTGCCCGATGCGGTCGCTTTGGACGCTGCTGCCGAACTCGCTCGCGACTATGACCCGCGCACTGTGTTCGATTTCGTGTATGGGGTCAGTCGTTCGGTTGTCGGTGGGGCGGACAACGAATTGGTTCCGTTTGTGGAGAGACTGTTCGGGAATGGCGAAGATTTGATGGCGAAGTTGCTCGACTATCATTCGATATATCGTCCCATGCTGTTTGGCGGACTGCTTCAATCCGTGATTCGGAAGTATCCCGTCCATGCGAGAGCGTTCGCCAGTGCGTTTATGGACGCGATTGAACGCGAACGCGAAAAGATTGGGGACGCGGCGAATCTCGATAACGATCTATTCGCTTTGGCTCCCCACCAAGAACTGATTGAATGGGCACGGTATCTGTTAAGCTATCCAGAGACGCATGAACCTGTCGCACGCCGATTGACGAACATCGTGCGTCGGTATCCCGACACTGCGAGTGCTGTGCGCGAGATGCTGTATCGGATGGCGGAGTCTGAGTCGGGAACGGAATTGTATCCGATGGTCGGTATCGGGTACACCTTGCATCAATCGGGGCATCCCGAACTGGGGTTTGTGAGTGATTCGGTGTTGGAGACGCTGTATTTCGACAGAAAGAAGCCGATGGTCAGTCTTTTGTATACCCCGCGCGCGTTTATGACCGGATGGGGGATGTTATACGACAGTCTACGCGAGGCGAACTTACCCCCTGATGTGTTCGACGCGGAGACGATACGAACGGCGATAGAACACGCGCGATCGCGACCGGAAAACATCATCAAGTTTCTGCAAGCATCGTCTCAAGACAGTGGGAACTGGATTGGGTTTCAACGGGTTGGGAAATTGGTCGCGGAATATATTGACACGCATCATCCCGAATGGCACGATATGGCACTCGGTCATTTTCTGCGCGAGTTGAAACCGTACCGCGTGGAAGATATGAACCCGCTCACTCTCGATGCGGTGTGTAGCGCGTGGTTCCAGTTTGCTGGATACATCGGGGAATGTAAAGATAGAGGTTGGTCGCTGAATCCCGTTGTTGTTGGTCAGGTGACGCAGACGGTAGTCGCGTTGGAGCGCGCGTTCCAGACTTATTCATATGCCGAGCGTATGGGTCTTCTTCACGAAAACATCGGGGACATCTTCGGGAGCGCTCTGTCCGCGTTGGACACGGCGGACACACTACTGCGTTATTTTCCGTTGGTGGCTCCGCGTGAAGTGTTGACGGGAGCCATCCGTATCCCGTATCGGTATCGCGCCGCGTGGGACGAATGGATATGCGAACAGTTCGCCCGACGAGTTGACACGGGCGGGGCTTAGCATGGTAGAATTGCGCCATGCGGGTGCGGAGTCGCCACGCTGGGACGAGACGAACCGCACAGGCAGTCGGCGCGTACCTGATGCGCGGGCTGATGCTCAGCAAGCGTCGCCATCGCGTGGTAGACATCCGTACCCATGTGGGATTGACGCGGCACGAATATTATACCGCACGCGAATATCTCGTTGAACTCGGTTGTATCGAAACCCGCAAAAGTGGAATGTACCACGCCACGCGGTCGGAACTGGTACGGTTCTGCCCTGTGGTGTTTTTCACGGTGTTTGCCCAGTCCGACCCGCGCGAACTCTCGCGGATTATGGGGATGCCGTTCAAGTCGATCGTCAACCGTTTCCCGGAACTTGCGCGCCACGCGCTTGATGTGGAGTGGCTATGTGCGTATGAAGAGTTCCAGCGCATCTATCCGCGGCGCGACCGTCCGATTCCGTTCAGCATGCTCTTGGGCGATTTCGCGCGCGCGTGCGCGCGGTTCGGTGTGGAACGGGTTCTCGATGTCGCGCGGAAGTACCGTGAGCAACAAGACCGCATCGCGCGAGAGACCAATGGGCGTAGCGGGACGGGAACGCGATGGGTCATGACCGTCGAACGGTTCTTGACCGAAGTGCCCCAGTTGGAACGCAAACTCCGCCAGCCGCCCGTCGCGCCGACGCGGAACGAGACGGACAGTGCGAGTATCGAGCGGGCACTCGGTTTTCTACACGCGACATACGGCGTGCCCGTCGTGGAACTCCGCCGTCTACTCAAAGAACTCCCGCAACGAATCATCGACGACATCAACGACCCGATGACACGGCGCACGATCCCCGTCATTTATCCCACTTACGAATCGTTCCGCGAACACTGTCTCGCACGCGCTCAAATCGGAACGCAACCCGTGCTATCCGTGCAACATCCGCCGCCCGAACCCGCCGATTCGGGCGATTCGGTGGCGCAGTTGGTGGCGCAGCTGGTGGCACGGGGGTTTGTGGACGCAGACGACGCCCCGCGCGTCGAACACGAATGCCGCACGCGCCCCGCGCTCTTCGTGCGACTGAATCTTCTGCTCAATCACCAAAAAGACGCCGAGTTACGACGCGCACTCGCTCGAATCTGACGGTTCGCCCCGATTCCCAGACCCAATCGCACAACAGACACGCGCTCGCCATTCCCCTGTCGTCCGAAAATTCGGACGACGGGGGGGGGTTAAATACAGGTGAGATCTATAGAATATGCGCGGTCTGACGCTCGCAGAACCGGAGGGGTACACTTCGAACATGCGTCAATCGGCTTTAGCGCGGTACTGCGTAAGAGGGGACGACTACGATGACGCACTTGCCCGTGCGATTGCCGTGTACCGCATGTCGTGGTACACGCGCCATTTGTGTTTGCTGGAAGAGCGGGCGTTCAAGCAGTATGGGGAGTCGGTCGTCAATGCGTTCTTTGACACGGTGTTGCTCGCGCGCAGACATACGGTTGTGCATGCGTGGCGTCATGCCGATCGTGTGCTGTTCACGCATCGTCTGGAGCCGTACTCGCTGCTCGGTATGGCAGTTCCGCGTTATCCGCGCGAGTGCCGTCTTGGGGAGTACCAGTTCACGGCGATTGTGGATGCGAGTTTGCGCGAGGTGCGGGGGAAGCCGAGTTTTCAGTTTGCGTGTTTAGGGCGCGAGTCGGAGTTTTGGCATTTCTGGGTGGGGCATGACGCGACACGCCCGCAGACCACGCCCGAAGAGTTGTATGACCGCGCGCGTGAACACGGGGACGACGCTCCGCTCCCGTATTATCTCAAGCGGTTTATGGACAGATTCATCAAAGCCCCGCGCGAAGGTCTCCTGGTGTTGCGGTATCCGTTGCCGTTTCTGCAGACGCAGTGGACGCAGATGGTGGGGCGTGATGCGCCGAACGAACTCTTCGAGTCGATTGCCGTGATGGAGCATCGGTTGTACGAATCGTATATCCGCGCGCCTGTGCAATCGACGACGCATTGGGTCTCGTTGGGTTGGCTGGTGACGCACTGCCCCGACTTATGGCTCTGGGTACGCGAGTCGCCCGTTTGGGCGGAGCAGGTGGCGTGGTGGCGTGAGAACGGTTTTCTCGCGTCGGATGACCAGTTCGCGGACTTTGAAGGGCAAGCCACACTGACGGGCGAGGTGGTGTTTCGTCCCGCGTGGATTGCGAATCTCCCCGTGCATGCGTCGCGGTTCGAAGGTCTGGACGAAGCGTTGGCGTTGCGTGTGCCCACGCATGCGTGTGACGGGGTGTTGGTGCATGCGGATGCGTTGCAAGGTCTTGTGCGGGCGAGAGAATGGTACGGGGACGGCGCGTTCCGCGTGGCGTACATTGACCCGCCGTACAATCTCAAGACGGAAGTGTTCGCGTACAACGACCGCTACGATACGGACGAGTGGCTCTGTATGGTGAGTGAGCGTTTGGCGCGTGCCCGCCCACTGTTGGATGACACGGGCGTCTGTATGGTCAGTATCGCGCACACAGAACCGGCGTTATCGTCCGAGACGGTTCATCTCCAGATGGCGGCGACGCAAATCTTCCCGCGTCGGTTGGGCGAACTGATTTGGCGTAAGCGTACCCACTTCGGAACCAAAACGCGCGGGGTCAAGAATCTCAGCGAGAACCACGAATACATTTGTCTCTACGGCAACTCCCGTGCGCGTCTGAACCGCTTTATTGTGCGGGGCAAACACGACGATTTCCCTGAAGTGGACGGCGATGAACGCTACCGTTGGCGGAACGCGCATGAGATCCCGATGTTTACCGTCTGGAAGCAGTCCCTGTTCGCGCGGAACCCGAACACGATGTACGATGTGTTGGTTGACCCCCAGACGCGAACGGTCGTCGGATTCCGATATCGAGTGGACGGTTCTTTCGTCTGGGCGACAGACGACGAGTCGGCGCGTGCGCGGGCTGTACCCGCCCGTTCGCCTGCCAGCGGGCAGTGGATTTTCAGCGTGGCGCGTCTGATGCAAGAAGCGGCGCGAGGCAACATGCGTGTTGTGCAATTGGAGACGGGCGACTACATCGTGCAGGTGCGCAATGACATGCCGCGTGAGCCGTTGCGGAGTATCTTGTCGGACAACCCGATTCCGATGGGGACATACCGTGACGGGCGCACGGAGTTGGAGAACGAACTGGGCGCGCGTGCCGAACCCGAACGGTTCCGCCCGAAACCGCTGAGTCTCATGAAGGCGTTGCTCCGCGCGTCGTCGTCCGATGGTGAGCGCGTGTTCGACTTCTTCGCGGGCACGGGCACGACCGCACTCGCTGCGATGGACTTGCGTCACGAACTCGGCGAACGACGCCCGTTCCTGTGCGTTGAAGAATCGGACACATCGTTCCCCGTGTGCGTGCAGCGCGTGGTACGCCATATGGCGTCCCCGATTTGGGAGAACGGTCGTATGAAGCGACCGAGAACGGAGACGCCGACGCCGTTCATCGTGCGCGTCGTGACAATCGCGCCGTGGAGTCCGCCCGATGTGTAAGCGAACGCCCACGCCGATAGGGTACAAGTCGGTCATCGATTTGGGGCGCGACGCGCGCGTTTATCCCCCACACACGCTCGGCGACTACCCGACGAAGATACTCCCGTCGCTCGTCTCAGAGTTCATAGGGCGGTTCACGCGGGCGGGCATGCTCGTGTGCGACCCGTTTGGCGGAAGCGGGACGGTCGCCGTCGAGTGCGCTCGGCTTGGGCGTCGCGCGGTCTCGCTCGACATCAATCCCCGCGCCGCGGCACTGACCCGCCAAAAACTCGCTGCGTTGGAGACCGACACAGGCGATGTTCTGGTGCTACACGCCGACGCGCGGCGCATCCCGTTGGCAGATGGAACCGTCGACGCCATCGTGACCGACCCCCCATACGCCGATATGATTCGGTACTCCGACCGTCCCGACGACCTCAGCACGATTGACGACTACGGCGCGTTTCTAAGAGAACTGGATGTGGCGTTTGGTGAGATGACGCGCGTTCTGAAGCCCGATCGATACTGCGTGGTGTTCGTTTCCGACTATCGTCTCGCCCGCCGTCGCGTTGTTCTCCCGCTCCATGCGGATGTCATCGCGTTGATGTCCGCGCGCGGGATGGAACTGTTCGACCTCTATGTGTGGCGATACTACCGTTCGGGCGGGTTTCGACCGTTCGGGGCAAGACCGTACCAAGCGATGAACACGCATTTGTATATCTTGGTGTTTTACAAGCCCGCGTCTGTGCGTCCGATAGTGAAGAACCGTCCCGTGCGATACCGAGCGCGTCTAAAACTTAAACTTGAAGCAGCGCGTGAGCGTGATCTTGGTGACGATGCGGGACCTAAGAAGCGCGTCGGTTGAGATGTTCAGCGCGTCGGCGAGCGCGTGGAGCGTTTTGTCGTCAGGGTAACGGTTCCCGCGTTCGTAGAGTGCGAGCGTGCGCGTGCTGATTCCGACGCGCTCGGCAAGCGCGCGTTGCGAAAGTCCCCGCGCACGACGCCATTCCCGCAAATTCGCGCCCAACATACATCCAATTTACCCACACTCGTTCTCGACAGTCGCTTTGATGTGGTATAATAGTGGGAGTGGACTGCAGATGAACACACGGAAAGACCCGTATCACAGTGGCGCAGGCTACATCGATTTCATTCGAAGCTACACGGAGTGGCACAAACAGTACCAAGATTGGTGGCGCAGTTACCGTGATTTCACCCGAAGTTACACGGAGTGGCGCAAACAGTACCAAGATTGGCTGACAGTGACCAAGAAAAGACCACCCGGGGCGGGCTTGACATAATCGGCGCGTGTGGGGTATCATAGAGGCATGATAACCGCTGTGGAACCGTCGGACATGAACGGAATGGTGGGGTACACGCATTCTTACCCCAACCACTGGGACGACTTCATGGCGGCGTTGACCGTCGCCGCACTGGGCGGACAGGTGCTTCGAACGAACCTTCTCCCCGTCGAACTCCCCCCGAATGGGATAGTCTTTGACATGGGCGGGTTGCACGATGGGGAGCAGTGGTTCGACCATCACCACGATTCCGAACTCCCGTGTTCTGCAGTTCTACTCTGGCAGTGGCTCGTCCGCACGGGACGCGACCCCGACGGACTGGTAGAAAAGTGCTTGGAGAGCGAACTGACCCCGATTCTCACGACGGTCGACACCCGCACGGGATGGGCGGGTGTGCCTGAACCGTTGCGACCCGACCGTATCAAGATGGACGCGCTTCTCAACGCTGAACCCGTGATACTTGGTAACCGTGACGCCGCGCGCCGCGTTCTCACAATCTACGCGCATTCCGATTCCCCGCGAGAATTCGTCGACCTGTGCTACGAAGATGAACTTGTGCGCCCGTTGATTAACCCATCCTATGAACAGCAACTCGTCGTAGACCAACGCATGCGTGAACTCGTGAACCAGCTCGCCCGTTACGAAATCGACGGAATCATCGTTGGCGTTGCCGAAGTCCCCATGCAACGCGCGATTACCCACGCTTTTGAAGCGGGATACGATGTCATCGTCGCGCCCAACCCGCGCGAACTCGACGCATCGACTGTGACGCGCGATACGCAAGGACGGTACAAAGATAAAACCATTGTCGATCTCTTCCCGTCGATTGCGAACTTCGCGCGATTTATTCACCCGTCGGGGTTTATGGCGGTCGTGCCGGGCGCGCCGCGCGATGTCGTGGAAATTATGAAGCGTCCCGCAACTTGGACGAGACCGGCAGGAGACTAAATTTGACCGTGAGTGTCCTTTCCGCACCGCGTATAACTCGCGAGAGAGAACAGCGTGGCGTTTCTCTCTCGCTTTTTTTGCGCCCACGCAGTAATTGTTTTCGATGCGCGATGAACTGAGACAGAAGTTCGACGCAGTCGTCGATTGGGCTCGATGGATGACGACCTCCCCTTTCTATAGTGAGCCATACTACAGAAACGCCTCTATTCGTCAGGCGACCGACCAAATGCGGCTGTGTCTTGAGTCTGGACTGACGCTGACTGATGGGATAGAATTGGCGCGTCACGCGCTGCGTCGTCTGCGCGAAGAGTTTCCCGATGAGAACGAGTATCGTCGGACGGTGGGATGGCTGACCTATTTTATCTATCCCCTGTGTTCCGACCGATTGGTTCAAGGGCAACCGAAAGACAAATCCAGTGCTGTGGCGATGGGGCGCGCATGCTTGCCACTGCTTGCAATCGTAGACGATGACCACGAAAAAGAACAAGACATCACGACAGCCGTGCGCAAACTGGCTCCGTACATCGTGCTGTTGCCCGATCAAACGGACACACCATCCCGTGTTGAAGAATTGAGAGACCTAATTACGACTTATAATTATGATAGTGATGTCCGCACAGTTCTCGGCATTCATCGTGAACGGCTGACGAAGAAACTGTTGGAAACGCTCGACGAACCGACGGGTGTAGAGAGCGCAGACCAGATGGAAGACTACATAATGGGTGTTCTGTCCAGTGTGCGCACGGATGCGTCGCTTCCGCGGGAGTTGTTCGTTGACTTGATCGAGGCTGATCGCCATGCTGTGTCCTCAATGATAGCGTTGTGGCATCTTTTTTTTCTACATCTCGCGTTTCTCCCGCAAGACCAGCAGAATCAACTCATCCGGGAAAGTGCGAAGCGCATGGAATCGTGTGCGCCGATGCGCGTGCGCGATGCGTTTTACACAGCGTTGACGAGTCTCCGCAATCTTTACGCTGGCAACTTAATCGTGGAACCTGTCTATCAGCGTCTTGACGCGATGTTCCGCTACAGGATGCTTCCCGTGTTGGGCAAGTTCGCAACCGATTCGATGTTCATTCTGGAAGTCTTGGAGAAAGACTACGGTATATCTCCGTATCACGCGCTCGGATTGTTCGCGTGGGACAAGATTTTGTCGGGCGACCCCCCGCCATACATCCATCAAGCCCAGCAGTCGCTTCACGAATCGTTTGCGAACGCTCTGTGCGCGGATGGGCTTGACAAAGATCCTTTCGCTTAGGTATAATACGGGCATGGGAAATCTAAGAGACTGTTGGTGTCGGTATCCGCAGGTCGTGGTGACGCACGACCGTTATCCGTATGAGTGCGCGGTCTGTGGCGGTGTCGTGCGTTCGGTGAGCCGTTACGGGCGAGACTGGCGCGCGGTTCGTTCGGAGAAGAAGCGGCGCGGGTTCTGGGCGGAGGTCTTGCCCGTGTTGGGGCGCGTGATGCTCTACGGGCTGGCGGTTCTCTATCTGATTCTCATGATGGTCTTCATCGCTGCGATTGGTGAACCGTAGCGCGTAGCCACTGGGCGAGTGTCGCGCCGAGCCAACGCTGGAGCGCGGCATACGAAACATACTCTCTGTTCCCCACGCGAATCGTGGCGATTCCGCAGTGCCGTTTCGCGCGTGCCCACAACCGTCTGTCCAGACCCCCCACTTCAAGCAGTGCGCGTACCGACACAAGCGCGCTCGCAACCACTGGTCTTTCAGAAACGCAGTCCGACATGGTTCTCCGTTCGCGCCCATGCCGGACTGCACTCACACCAAGAGGAGGTAGTCTATGCGCCATAACTATACCCCATGGAGCCATGTAAACACGCTTCTGTGGCTATAACTATACTCGCTTGGGGTATCATAGAATCGCGGGTCTGCGCTGGGAGGCACTGTAGGTCGTCCTGACGGGCGGCAGCCGCGTACCAAACGCGGTGGGTTCCTACAGCCCGGGACCCGCTCGCCTCGGTTTTCCAATTCCCGTGTTCTCTCAGAAATCGTATTAATACAGCGGGAGGTCGTGATGTCAAAAGTCAAAATGAATATCGGGCGACACCTGTCGCAATACGGTAAGTCGGTCGATGTGCCGAACGCGGGTTCTGTGCCGAGTAATCGATTGTCAGAGTACCGTGCGAGGGAGAGTGGCAAGTGCCACCATTATCTGTTTCCGAAGCAGAAGCGTCATCTCGGCGCACCCGGTCGGGCGCATCAGAAGCGTGGGGCTTAGGTCTCGTCTCCTTGCGTTGCTTGTGTCGCTCGCTAGCGTCCGCTAGCGAGCGACTTTTTTTTTCCACGCTTCCAGAAACAGGGCGCGCCATGCGCAGCGCACTGCCGCCATGTAGTGCAGACCGCGCGCCCGCGCGCGTTGGTACGCCTGCATCCAGCGCGTGTGCGTGGCGTCGCGTCGGCTCACTAAGCACGATGCGTGCGTGTAGTAGATGCGGTTCAGCGTCGGGCGACGCGCGCGGTACGGCGCGAGACCGAGATACGCGATGAGATGCCGCTTTGTTGGGAACCGTGTCGGGTCGCCGATGACGGCGCAGAAGGCGTCGGCGACGGGCGCGGGCAACACGGGGCGCAACACGGATTGGAACGGATGCTCCCGCGTCTGATGTGCCAACAGACGCGACAAGTCTGTGAGATAGATGTCGAGCAGACCGACGACCTCCGTGAGATACTCCGCGTGGTCGCCGACGGAACGCCCGCGTTCAACCAGTGTGAGCCGTTGTCGGAACCGCGCGCGTTCGTCGTTCAGACGGAACCAGCACCAGCCCGCGCGTTCCAGTGGCGTCATGGCGCGAGTGGCGGCGTCCCGTAGCGGTCCGCGCCCAGCGTGCCGATAATCGCGATTTCCCCGTCGGGAGCCGAACTCGGCAGCGTCGTGCCCGTCACCTCCACCAGCAGCGCACTCGGTGTCACGCGCGGGCATAGCCGATGAATCGGGCTTGTGCTTGCCGTGTCAACCGTCACGAGGACCGCGCCCGTTTGAACTGTACCGCCCAGCAGACGCCACTTGCCAGTAATCTCGACGCCGAACGGTGTCGTCAGGTTCGGAAAACGGAATCGCACGACGGGCACGCTTCCCGCTTGCGTTGCGGGGTCTAACACCGCGCCGTAAGTCTCCGACCACGCGCCATTCGCCCGCGTCGCTGACCAGAACGGCTGGTCAGGGATGTTCCCCACAGCGTACCAGTATTGCGACGCGGACGGATAGAACTTGGTATACAGTTCCCAGAACGACGGATGGAACAGCGCGTGCTGGTTATACGCCGTGCCCGACTGGTTCAACAACCCGAAGAACGAGCCCAACTCACGGTACGCAGGCTCGCCCAGACGCGCGACGAGCCGAATCGCTTCGAACAGCCACGGGGACAACGCGGCGAGACCGAACGCTTCCGCTTCGGACATATGCACAATCTGTTCGGTGGGACGGAGCAGCGCGTGCAACCATGACGGGTCGTCGAACGGGTCACCCGCCAACAGACGGGTCAGATGCGCCTGCGCGTGCGACGCCGCGCACGGCACGGACGAATCGCGTTGACCCAACGCGGGTTTGACCGAATCGTACCACGCCGCCCAGTAGTCCGTCGCGATCTCTAACTGACGCACACGGCGTGCGAGACTCATGGCATCATCGGCTTGCGGAACTTATCGCGCGCGGGCGGAGCCATACGGTCTAAGTAGTCCCGAACATCGTCGCGCGGGGAGCGAACGGGCATATCCATATCGTCGTCCATCGTGTCGGGCGGAATCGGCGGCGCGGTGGGTACACGACGATTCAAATCCGAGCGCACCTCATCTTTCACATCGCGCGCTAATCGGCGCAACCCACGGAGTTCGGGCGACTCGTAAGCGGACTTCTGACGCGCACGCATCGAGTCTTTCCCACGCGCACGCATTGAGTCTTTCCCACGCCCGCGCGACGCGCTGGACGAACGATCGCGTCGACTCGAATTCGAACTCGACGCGCGGGAACGAGACCCAGCTCCAGACATCTTCTTCTTTGCCATACCTGTAATTATACTGCGCGACGCTCCAAACGGGCAAGCAACGCGGCGCGGGCTTCCCCAGCCCGATTCGGATACCAATCCGCATCAACAACATCACGCGCCCAACGCATGTACCAATAATGCCCGTACAACGGGTTCCCAAGATACCGTTCGGGCGCGGCTTGTTCCCCCGTCAAGACCGCTTCGGCGTTCGGCGCGAGACGCAAAAACCATGTGTTGAACCCCAAACGCACCAGCGGGTTCACATCACACGCTTTGCATGGGAACTCATCGCCCGTGCAGGAATGACCGTCCACCAAGCGGAGCGCGACCACACTCTCGCGCTGTCCCATGCGGGGTAGACCGTTGGAGTAGACCAGCGCGTAAAGCACCAGCGCATCGCCCCGCGCGAACGAATACGGCGGTACGACCGTAAGATGCGCGGCACACACCCCATGCGACAAACACGCATGCTTCGTGCCCAACCAGTCCAGCATCGCACGCCGCGTCTCACGCGACGGGGGCGACAACGCCAACAACGCGACGATGTGCCCCGTATTCGATAGAACAACGAACCGTCGCATCGGAACGGGCACGCTCGCCCCTCCACAAGCCGACCACATCGTGTCCCAAGACGCTGGAACCGATACGGGAACAATCCGCACGCTCCGCGTGGCGCATAAATCTTCACCCTCTGCGACTCGCGACAACCACATAGACACCTCCACAGCAATTATACCGTGTGGAGACATCTCTGTCAACCCCTTCGCGAATCACGAGCAGAACTTTCTCCGCAACGCCTTTTCAAATTCCCCCAGCTGATTCGCTTGCAACGACCGCAACTTTTCATTGACCACATTGGGGTTCGCGGTCAGCAACTCGCTCGGCATTATCAGATGCGGGAGAAAATTATCGTAGTCGGATTCTCCGTGCAACACGCCAATCAGACCGACGAGAAAATCCAGAGAGTTGTCCCACGAATCCCCATCGCGAAGACGGCGGAGAAATTCCTCATACACGACGGGAGCGAACTGCTGGAGAACCGCGTTCAATCTGTTTCTCGGCATTGACTGCAACAATTCCAACATTTCGTGCAATCTTCTATTCACTACTTCAAGTTCCGCGTTTGGAGAAAGAAAACGGTTCAGAACCGACTTATAAACTGACTCACGGTCATGCGTACCGGGCATCCCCACCATCGCGATTTCCCACATTGCGTGCGTCAATGGTGTGGTCAATCCCAGAAACGCTTGGAGTTCATCGGACGCACGCATGCGCCTGTTCCACTCCGCGGCGTTCGAATCGTCCCATGCGAACGCCGTCTCCAATAGCGTTCGCGCGACCTCCAACGAGCGCGCGATGTTCCCCGTTTCGATAAAGTCTTTGTCATCCAACACATCGAGCATCTTCTGCGCTTGCGGAATATCGTCCGCGCGGTCGACAAGAAGCGTGAAGAGAAGTCCCCTTGCGGTGTAATAAAGTTGGTTTTGGTGTTCGTAGTTGTTGCGCAAATTCGCCCCGTGTTTTTCTTCTAATGCGTGGAATACCGCGCGAACTAATGGGCGGAGCGCATACATACCGTTCCAAGCGAGCGCGTTGGGCGCGCGATGCCACGGTTGGAACACACCGTCATCGAAATAGACAAAGCGTCGCGCCAGTTCGGGGGCGTTTGGTATCCATTCGGGCAGACGCGCCGCGAACGCATGGATGTCATCCCGCATCCGTTCCAACTGCGCGGGCGACGCCGCACTGAGCGGAACGCACAGCAACTCAATGAATTGTTGAGCATTGGTCTTTAAATCCCCCGTGTTGAAAAGTTTTTGGAAGCGGTCTTTGTCTGCCAGAACATCATGGACGAGATGGTCGAACGCCGCGTCCGCAT
>Ga0308400_1000234_pt1 | contig 23711 bp, 23 predicted proteins | sample HotsprSampOS1265_FD_203451 | JGI IMG/M metagenome (GOLD analysis project Ga0308400, IMG submission 203451) | Hot spring phototrophic mat microbial communities from Octopus Spring, Yellowstone National Park, Wyoming, United States - 20060914_OS12-65 ...
GCAATCCCAGCGGCACTTAGCAGGGTGTGGAAGACTCGTCGCAGCGATAGCGGGTGATCAACTACTGCACCACGTGGAAAGTCACCCACCGGATCACGCACTATCAGTGGAACGTGGATCAGTTCGTTGTAGACCGACATCATGTGCCCGACAAGACCTTTTTCACCCAGGTGTTCGCCGTGATCGGCACATATTAGCAGCAGGGTACGGTCAAGGGCGCCGCTCTCGCGCATGCGGCGTAGGAACACGCCAAGATGGGCATCCTGTGTGGCAACCTCGGCATCATACACATCACTAAGCACGTGATGATACCGCTCATCTATCCCAGAGAACGGGGCAAACCAGCCGAACACATCGCCGTTGAACCGACGCACATAGCGCGCCGCTTCCCGATCACGGATCACCTCTGGCGCAAACCGTTCGAGCATCCGCCGATCCGGATGGTACGGTGTGTGAACACCCATCAGGTTGATAAAGGCAAAAATAGGCTGATTCGGCTCAACGCCGCGCCGTTCGATCAGCAGACGTGCAGCATCGTTGAGCGATTTGGGTGTGTTACCCTTAAAACTAAGCGCCGTCTGCCAGATTGGCACCATCAATGGCGTAAACGCAAATTCCAGCAGCAGTTCAGAATGCGCAAATGCGTTCTGAATGCGGTCAAGGAGCATTGCTAAACGCCCCTTAAACCACTGCCGATAGCGCCCGATCAGTCCTGGATGGGCGCCTGCCTGATTCGGACGCGAGGTCAGCAGGCCGCTGTAATTCAAAAAACTCTCAAAGCCGCGCCGCAACCCGTTGTTAACAACGCCCACCAGCGGGTTGTTGCAGAATGCAGCCGTCATATACCCACCTTCACGCAGGCGTTCCGCCAGCGTCGGAATGCCAGAAGGGAGCACCGCCGCCGATTGGTTAGTTGCATGCTCCGAAGGATAGAGACCGGTAAACATCGAAGCGTGTGATGGGATCGTCCACTGTGCAGTGGTATAGACACGACGGAAGAGTGTGGCGTCAGCCGCAAGTTCATCGAGGTAGGGTGAGGTCGGTCGAGGATAGCCGTAGCACGAAAGTCTGTCGTAACGTTGGGTGTCCAGCACAAGCAGCACAATATCGAGGCGCCGGCTCACAAATGATCCTCCTTAGGGAAAACCGGTTGGGTCGTCATTATTATACCATGTTTAATGCCCGCATACCGGAAGAACGTGCAGCGTAATACATGGGCGTTTTGTGCAGGCGACACATCTACTCGAAACGCAGTGCATACCAGAGCATGTTGTAGACACTAGCCATAACATAACATGAGCATCAACGAAGTGATTGCCAATCGCACCAACGAGATCACCAGTTTTGCGCTCGAGAACGAAAAATCGGTCAGCCCGAACGATGAACATAATCTAACCGCTATCCGTCTTGAGAACTGTTCGCCGCTATTGCCGGTGCAGTTGGGACAGGCATTCGGCGTGTATGCGCTGGCAGTGCGCAATGAACGTAAGAGGATTGAGAGTTTCGTTAACCTGGGCATCACGCTGATCCGTGTTATCTATCGGGTGTTGCTAGGGCAAGGGTCAAGACAGCGCCTTGCCCCCACAACTACAACCGTGCGCCGACGATTGCCGAACCGTTTGTAGGATGTCGTGCCTGAGCGTGATCTCAGAAGGTGTGCGCTGATCGATCCTGTGCTGGCGCGCCGCACGCAAGTGCGTGACACCTGAGCGTGGTCTTAGAAGGTGTGCGCTGATCGATCCCCGATACCGCCTGTAGAGGCACGGCAATGCCGTGCCCCGACCATCGCGGAATATTGTGGGATATAACGCTCTCGCGATGATACCTGGTTCTGCTTGACAGCATTGGTATTAGTATTCCCGCAGCAACGTTCCGCATCCGTACACCTTATCCATAATTCCGTTATCACGTAGGGCCATCCACCATGTTGCCGCATTGATCGCAATAACCGGTTTACCTAGCCAGCGCTCGGCCTCGTCGGCAAGACTGACCATGCTCAAGTTTGTGCCGACCTGGACTAGTGCATCAGCATCTTTATTGACCTCTATAAGCGCACGGCGCAATTCATCCTGGGTTACATGAGCGATAGAGACCGCTGTTGGACAGCGAAGCCCCTTAATAGCTGTCACTTCAAAGCCCAGGTCATTGAAGAATCGCACGACGTTGTTGTCGCCGATTGGTTGATACGGGGTTACGACGCCAATCTTCTTTGCACCGAACACCTTAAGTGCACGCTCACAGGCTTCGGCGCCGGTGGCCACGGGCAGGCCGCCAGCCCAATCGGAAATCATTTTGGTAAATCTGCGATTCCCCTCCACGCCATCCCAGAAGGTTTCGGCGCTCATGCCCATTACCATGTAATCCGGTTCGGCGGTTAGCACTCGCTCTATAGCATACTTGATTTCCATGCGAATTTGCTTCAGCAGATTTACAAACGCTTCATCACTGCTCAAGTCCTGATTACGAATGTGAATGCGCGAAATATGCGCTGTTACACCTGGCACCGTCATACGGTAAAAATCAGGCTCTACGATCGTATTCGTACTGGGGATGATCACGCCAAACTTTTTGCGATAACCGAGTTGGTCTGGCATCGTAGAATCTCCTTTCTGCACATACGATTGCCGCGAACCAGACGTGGACTATGTCTTGACAAGGCCGTTCAAATGTTATAACATTATAACATATAGATCGGTCTCAAAGCCATATTCACTCTACTCACGGCGTAACATCAGTCAGGTCAACGGGCCATTTGCTGGTAAGAGGTTGTCGTGTTCGTTCGCTATCTGTCTTCATATTACGCTATATAATGTTATAACATTATAATGTTTCGAGTGTAAAAATGTCAACTATTCGTAATGGCTACGCAGATACACCATACGGGCAAATTCACTACCGACAACTCAGGCAGGTTGATCAACCTGTGCTGGTACTGTTGCATCAAACAGCCAGCTCAGGACAAATGTTTGAACGTCTGATGAGTTTGCTCGCCGATGACTTCCACACCATTGCTCCTGATACGCCCGGATTTGGAAATTCGTTTCCTCCCCCTGATGGATTCTCTATTGAATTTCTTTCCTCCTCACTTCATGCAGCGCTAGAAGCACTGGATGTTCCCTCTTGCTACATATTCGGTCATCATACAGGGGCGGCAATTGCTGTCCAGATGGCTTATACCCAGCCTGAATTTGTCCGGAAGGTAGTACTTTCTGGACCGCCGCTACTCAGCGAAGCCCGAAAGGATCGACTAAGAGCAAGCCTGAAACCGATAGAACTTGTTGAAGATGGAACACACCTGACGACCGTTTGGCATCGCATTCGCCAACGTGATCCTTCACTGCCACTTGAGATTGTGCACCGTGAGGTATTGCTCACCCAGATGGCGCGCAGAGTAGCTCAACGAGCCTATCAGGCGGTTTTTGAGCAACCGGTCGAACAACAATTATCTGCTCTGCAGCAACCTACCATGATAATAAGCGGTGAATACGATACACTTCGAGATTCAGCAGAACCTGCCTATTCGCTCCTGAAAAATGGGCAAATTCGTATTATTCCAGGCGCCGGTCCCTATCTTTGTGATCAAAATGCCTTAGAAGTTGCGCAAATACTTCGCACTTTTCTGGTAGGAGCTGCGGATTGAGCGCACCACAAAGGAGAGAACAAAATGCTAACTTTGCTTTACTTCGTCATCGTATTGACCTTTGCCTATTTTACATGGCAGGCGCTACAGATCTATCGTCACGGACGAACGTCGTATGTCCTGTTGTTGATCATCGTCCTTGCCGGATTGGCTTATGATACGCTGATCATTTTCTTGGGTCGCTTCATCGGAGAAGGTGCGCTCCTGAAGACGCTCAACGCCAGCCGATACCTGGTGCACGGCATCGCCACGCCTTTTTTGATCATTTTTGGCTTTGGTATTCTGCGTCGGGCCGGAGTAGGTTGGACACAGAGAAGAATGAGTCACGTTCTTATCTGCGTTCTCACTACCTTGCTCATAGGATTGGGGGTCTATGAAGATGTTCTAGCACTCGATCTGCAGCCGCGTGTTGTAATGGACACGTTACGTTATACAAACGAAGGTGGGTTAAGAGGGCCTCCCATTCCGGCTTTGTTGACAATACTCCTACTTATATTGTGGGGAGTTGTTCTGTGGCGCAAGTCTGGTTGGTGGTGGCTGGCAGTCGGAGCATTGCTGATGTTCATCGCTGCCGGACTGGGTATGGGCGACACATTTTATTCGGCAATCTAGGCGAAGTTATGCTTTGCCTGGCTAGTGTACTGACGGCGCGGAGATTTTTTGGTCTGACGAACAACGATAGGGGGCTAGGATGGAAACCTACACTCTCTCCTTAGCGCTTGTGGACTTTTTGCCGGTTCTGTTTGCTGCTATCGGACTGTACTTCGTTGTACGGATGGTAGCGCATATCAATCCACACCAGGGACGGGTAGCAGCAGTAGGTGTCCTTTTAACAGTGGCAGGAGGGCTGTCGAAAGCAAGCTGGAAGCTCGTTATGGCGCTCTCGCAAAGTCAGGTTAACCTGACTTTGCTTGATGACGCACTGTTTATTCTGATGGCGCCAGGCTACACACTTATTGCCTGGAGCGTCTGGCAGACCTCTCGCATGGTACGTCAGCAGAAGACATTCCATGCCTGGCTTCCTCCCGCCATTCTGATTGCCCTGACCTTTGTGGGATCCATCGCTCTTTACATAGCGTACCCATCTTCTCCTGCCTGGGAGCGTCTCCTGCTGAGCGTCATGGTGCTGGCAACCACTGTGACAGGAGTCTTGCTTATCATCTTTGCCTTTCGCCAAAACTTGCCACTAGCAGGTTGGCTGCTTATCCTTAACTTAATTGGCGTTTTTGTTCTCAATGGCATGGCTCGTATGGAGCAGACTATAGCCTTACAATGGTTTGAGCAATCTATCAATGCTATTTCCTGGCTGGTGTTTTGGTTTGCTACGTCCAAAATGTATCAGTATGTGCGTAACAATTTCGGTACAGACCCCGTGCGTACCGCTCAAGCTGTTTCGATATGACATCAGCGTACCAAAAGCCAGGCCGTAGGCCAGCTTTTTCGCACTCGAGAGTTTTCTAGAAGGAAGGTTATGAAAGCCTTGCATGGAATTCGCGTTCTCGACCTAACCCACATGCTTAGTGGCCCATACGCTGGAATGATGCTTGCCGATCTCGGTGCAGAAACGATTAAGGTTGAACCGCCTGTGACAGGTGAAGGAACCCGTCGTTTACTGGAGAAAGACCCCAAGAATAGCTTGAACGGTTTCGGAGCTTATTTTATGACGCTCAACCGGAACAAGAAAAGTATCACCTTGAACTTAAAAAGCGAGGAAGGGCTACGAATTTTTTATGAATTGGTCGAATTATCTGATATTGTCCTCAATAATTTCAGCGCAGGCGTCCCTGAACGGTTGAAGATAGACTACGCTCACCTATCACAAATCAACCCAAGAATTATTACCTGTTCAATTACCGGTTTCGGCGAAACAGGTCCTGACCGACATCTGCCAGCCTTCGATATAGTTGCTCAAGCGATGGGAGGTGGCATGAGCATCACCGGTCAACCGGATGGCCCGCCTACGCGATCCGGAATTCCCATTGGCGATCTAGGTGGCGGATTGATGGCAGTGATCGGCGTACTGGCCGCTTTGCAAGCTCGTCACGTGACCGGTCGCGGACAGCATGTTGACATTTCTATGCTCGATGCCCAGATAAGTTTACTAAACTATATGGCTACTATGTATTTTCTCTCCGGCGAAATCCCCGATAAGCTCGGCAATGCCCATTTTGTCCACGTACCTTACGATACATTTCGCTGCTCTGATGGATATATCATTATTGCAGTGATTACCGATACCTTTTGGGATGCCCTCATGGAAGTTGTGGATGCTCCGGATATCGATACCGAAGAAAACAAAGCGCAACCAGGGCGCTGGAAGAATAGAGATCTCATTAACCGGCGACTAAATGAGATATTTTCCACCAATACCCAAAAATATTGGCTTGAGCTGTTGCGGAGCAAACGTATTCCCTGTGCACCGGTTAATAATCTCGCCCAGGCACTATCAGAGCCACAGGTTATTGCACGTAACATGGTCATTGAAGTAGATCATCCCCTCGGTGGCTCTACTAAGATGCCTGGTAACCCCATTAAGCTTTCAGATACCTACGAGGATTGTTACACACCACCACCTTTACTTGGTCAGCACAATAAAGAGATTTATCAAATTTTACTTGGTAAAAGTGATGAAGAACTCGAATTTCTTCGAGCGAAATGTGTTATTTAAATCGAACAATTACCCACAGGTAAAATCATTTCGGAGATGGTAATGTTCATTCAGCAAAACCGCCTCAAACTAAAGTTGAGATCAGGTCAGGTGGCTGTCGGCATCATCTCTTCTTCCGATGATCCGCAACTGGCAGAGCTGTTTGGCCTGGCAGGTTTTGACTATTACATCCTTGATGCTGAACATGGCTTGTTGCATCCCGAGCGGTCTGTCAGTGTTATTCGTGTTTGCGAGCTAACCGGCATGACCCCCTTGGTGCGAATTGGTTCCAAAGACCCAAAGTTGGTTTTGCAATATCTTGATGCCGGTATGGTAGGTGTCATGATGCCAGATCTACGAAGTGAGACTGAAGTAGAAATGCTGATCGAAGCCGTAAAGTACCCACCTGTTGGAAAGCGGGGCATTGGTGTATCAAGGGCTTCTGGATATATGGCCTACAGCGGAAAAGCGTCTCAATACGTTGAATTTTCCAATGAGCAGACAATGATCATCTTGCAGTTCGAAGACCCTGATTTACTCCAAAACTTAGAAGCGATGATTTCCCAACCATGGGTAGATGCTGTTGTGATCGGGCCGCGCGATCTCGCGCTTAAGATGGGTTTTAGCGATGGACCGAATCATCCTGAAGTTCAAGAGAAGATAGACGAGGCCATTGCTATCTGTAAACAAGTCGGTATCGCTGTAGGAATCACTGCTACGACAAAAGCTGAAGTGGAAAAACAGATCGCTCGCGGTGCTACCATGATTTTAGGAGTTGCCCAAACTCTGGTGCTGAACGGGGCGAAAGATTTTCTTGGAAAGTAAAAATAAGGAAGACTCCCGGCATGATTTCTCTTACCCACATCAATACACGAGCGATACGGGTATTCATGGGAACGTTAACGGAAGGCGAGTCCTTGCATACCGCCTTTGCGAGGATTGCGCAACAAGAACAAATCTTTGCAGCGACGCTGGATTTGCTCGGTGGATTGACGGAAGTAGAGTTCGTCGAATACGACTTTGTCCGCAAAATTCGCAAACCACCTCTCTTTTTTGCCCGTCCAATGGAAATTGTGGCAGGTCATGGAACAATTTCATGGCTTGATTCCGAGCCACATGTCCACATCCATCTTGTTGTATCATTTCGTGACGAAACCGCACCCAACGGTATTTCCCTGATCGGTGGTCATGCTGCTCGTGCTACTGCATTTGCCGTCGAATTTACCCTGGCTGCTTATGATGGCGTACCTGTCCAGCGTGTTATGCACGAAGCGACAGGTCTGTCTCTCTGGAAATTATCCCCTTTCAATTTGCCAACATCGTCAGGAGACCATGAGGCTGTTGAGTCATAGTTTCCCCCATATACGGAGCGCGGAGTAATTACCTTCGGATTGGTATTTTTTAGTGCAATATCCTATTGAACCTTGAAAAAAATCCGGTCGAATTTATAGAGCCGGCGAGGCACTGACGAACGTCATGCACTCGCTTACGATGGTTCTCGACGCACGTCTTTGCCTGGAAGCGTAAGGTCACCGACCTGCGTCCTGTGGTGGGAGGCTGAAACCATCGATCGCGGTATCAACGCACTGCCTAGGGCAGGTCGGGAACTCACCCCTATCGCTCATTCCTATCTCCTCGAAACGTCCTACATGGGCCTGCAAGGCCTTGACATGCACTTTCATTTCATGTATTATTGTTATAATGTTATAACATTTCAGGAGAGCGTTATGACATCTATTGACCGTACTTCGCTATTGCCGCTTCGCTACCAGCTTAAACAGATCCTACTTGAGAAAATCGAGAGTGGGGAATGGAAGCCGAACGATTTGATACCCTCTGAACAGGAACTACAAAAAATGTTTGGGCTGAGCCGCATTACTGTTCGACAAGCGCTCAGTGATCTGGTTCATGAGGGCTTGCTTTTGCGTGAACGTGGACGAGGAACATTCGTGGCCCCGCCCAAAATGACTCACAGTCCGCAAGCACGACATACGTTGACCGAATACATGCTCTCCATGGGTATTCGCCCTGGTTGGCGGGTTATTGAAAAGTATTTTACGGAAGCTCCCAGGGAAATAGCAACCCAACTTAACGTGCCGTCAGACACTCGTGTTTTCTGTATCCGGCGTCTACGCCTGGCTGACGACGAGCCTATTGGACACCATATTGCGTTCTTGCCTGAAGCGCTTGCCGCAGAAATTAACGAAAACGCACTTCTCGAAGGAGGTTCGCTCAATTACATAAGCCATTTGCCACAAATGCATAATAATCGTGCCCTGCGTACCATAGAAGCAGTGGCTGCTTCAGAGCTAGATGAGCAATTACTTCAAATACCGCACGGTAGTCCAGTACTGATGATTCAACGCACGGTCTTCAGTCCTAGCGGTGAACCTATTGAATTTCTGCAAGCGCGCTATCGCGGTGATCGCTTTAAGTATCAAATTAGCACTTAAACAGGAGATACACCATTTTCAGGCGTGAGGAGCATATGAGTATGAAAAATTATGGCGACCCCTCTTCAACCATTCCCTATCAATGCTTTATGGGACGCTGGGAAGGTTTATGCAAGACTTTCAGCCCGAGAGGAGAGTTTATCGAAGCCGCTGCGGTTCACATGGACGTGTATTGGAATGAGGTTGGCAAGTCATGGCATCTGATGGAGGATTTTGAAAACCTCTATGAGGTTGGTAAGACAGTCTTTCACACCGATATCTTCGTAGAAGGAAAATACTGCTGGGCAGTCAGTGACCAGCTTAGCTTAGAAGGTACAGAACTGACTCCTTTTAACTACGTCTTCGTCATTGACAGTAAAGTCTCAAATACTTTAGTTTTCAATAACCACTACTTCCTGGACCCTAATACCCGACGTATTATCACCCACAAGTTGCAGAATGGAAAGACTTACGTCTTTCAAATCCAGGATTTCGTGAGAATCCAACAACCTTGGCGCATATAGGTGTTCTCTTCATTCGTGAGAGTGGAAGCTCGACTATGATTGTTCAATCTGCACCATCTGGTCTTCCTCGCTTTGTTATCGAGCAAGTTGACCATGCTCGTACTTGTGGTCAATTGGCTCGGGCGTTTGGCAATTCGGAGTTCAAATCTCCTGTTCCTCGCGATCTGGTGATCTATGTTGTCGAGCATCATGACGAAGGTTGGGCTGCGATTGACTCTCGGTGTGAGCAATCACCTGACACCGGTTTGCCGTATCATCTCACCGAAACGCCCTTGCCCTACCTAATTCAAACCAGCCAGGGTTCACCAGATTTCAATGAGGCATATCATCCTTTTTGTGGCTTGCTCTCCTCAATGCACACGTATGGTCTATACAACGGGCGTTATGGGCTTTCAGATTTCATCTTTATTGACAAGATCCCTCCTGAGTACAAACCTGCTGCCGATGCCATGCTGATTCGGGAACTGGAACGGCAGAACCGCCTCAAGGAGATTCTGCGGTCTGATCCTGTGTCAATGCCTTGGGTTGAAGACCAGGCTCTGCTCGATAACTACAAACTTTTGCAGTTCTTCGATACGCTGGCTCTCTACTTCCAGACAACCCATCCCGAGTCGCGAACCAAAGGCAGATTCCTGAATGTTCCTGACGGTAAAGGAAGAGACCATACGATTAGCATTTCGCCGCGTTCTGATGGGACATACGTTCTCACGCCGTGGGTATTTGCAACAGCCACTCTCGAGATCTTCGTCGAAGGACGTTACATTGCGCCACAGCCGCCCGGTACCAATCTCAAGGTTCTTTTTGAGAGCACTCCTAAGCAAAAACAGTTTTACAGGCTGACGCAGGGTTAACTATTGATGACTATGGCCAGGCAGACTATGCAATTTCAGGGTTTTGGGCGATGGGTAGGCAACGCTGAGGTGTTTGATTCGTTCGGTAGATTCCTCGGTAATGGATCTGACTACCGCCATGTGCAATTGATGGGCGATGGGCGGATACGCATTAATGTCTCCTTCATTGGGCCATTCAAGCATAGTGGTCATTACTTCATTGAACAGCGGGATAGGTATCGTTTGTACGAAGGACCAGCGAATATCGGCTATGCGGAAGTTCTCAGCGAGAATCTGGTTGATGCCAACGCCTACTGGCCTGCTCTTGGGTTGAGCCAACGATTTTTCTTAATGATCGTTGGCGACCAATTGCAACTCTCTTTAGCCCAAATGTCTCGTGGTGAGCATCTAATGTACGTTGTCGTTGGGCAAAACAACCGCGTGCCAGAGAATATACCTGACCCGCAGCCTACACTGGTCAGCGGAACGCACTACGACTTAAGCGAGGATCCTACCTGTGGCCGAGGTGAGATCCTTTTGCACCGTTCAGGTGTCTGGCGCGGCATACTCACTGCCCTTGATCAGGCAGGTCAATCATTAGGTGAATTTGAATATTCTCAAGCGCTAGAATTGCGCAGTCCGCAAATCCTATGTATGCGGATAGCAGGCGGTGCATTCAATGATTACCCACACAGCGCCTGTTTTGTAACGAATCAATGGCAGGCATGGGCAACCGAGGAATCGGCGATTGTCGGCAGCTATTCGCTCAGTGGTGGTCGCGCTTTGAGCGGTCAGTTCTATTATCGTGAAGCTCATCTGCGCTGCTGGCAGCGTGAAGTAACAACACTGGACGGGAAACAAAAGGCGATCATTCAGCATTGGTATCGTGGCGGACAGCGAATCGGCTCGCAGTTTGGAGTGCTGGAATTCGAGCAAACAGATGAACTTTCAACGCAATAGCAAATCCTAACACGTGATCAAGCGTCATTCATCAGACGGTAGAAGTAACAATGAATACACCACCTTCCTTTATCGGAGACTGGCTTGTGAGCGAATATTTATACACCCCAGCGGGTGAATACGTGGGTGTCATTTGTCAGCGCCGCCGGTTGCAACCTCAAGGAGAGGTGATTCGGGTTGTTCAGATATGTGAACCTGTGCAAATTGCAGAAGGGATTTCGCCCCAGGCCCAGGAAGTTGTCTCGATAATGAATAGGCGCGTTGGTGAATTTGTGTTCGATTTGAGACCGGTAGGCAGGGCACGTCACTACCTTGGGCCAGATGTCATTGGCGGTGGATTTTTGTGGTGTGAGGGAGTTCTTACTGCACGTGGAATGTGGCCGCGTTTCGGCTGTAATTTTACCTCTTTCTCAATCCTGCTCAATTCCAGGCGGCAGGTAACGGGCGGAAAATTCTTTTTAGCCAATCAGCAGATCGCTACGTTACTTGGTGTTGCCGGTCCTGTTTCTGAAGGATTTCCGGTGATCGAGCCGGTATCCTCGCCGCGATGTTTTCGCGGTTTCTGTCAAGTGATCTCACCAGCAGGTGAATTGCTAGAAAACTTCGCTGTGACTAATGAAGATATCGATGCCACACGGAGTCGAATGCAAGGTAATGTAAAACATTATGGTGCGCTAACTGAGTGGGAGGCTGTAGCCGACCCAGGGCAAATCGTTTCGGCTGTAGAAGTCAGTGACCAGGTTAGTGGGCAGATTGCGGGTTTTTGGAAAATAGTTCAGGACGAAAAACTTTATCAGGTGTGGGTTTATATGTTGGCTGCATAGACCATCACTTTGTCGATGGTAAAAACTGCTCTCGTGTTGGTTATGGATAACCAGGAGAGGCCATGATTCGTTCGCTGTACTACGCCGTCACTTTACCAAATGCCAGTCAACCTTTCAACGTGCTATACCTGAAGGTGTACTATCGTGCTAGTTGTACCGATAGTCAAGCAGAGTACATGACGGGTATAATACCGGCAGATCTGTCTCATGCACCTATGCCGATTGTGCTCTTCTTCAACGGCATTAACATTGGCATCGAAAGCTATCACTGGCTGGCACTCAAACTGGCACATGCCAATTTAGTAACAGTTCTTTACACATATGTTGCAGAGACCCTCCCCGGTATTATTGGCCTTACTCCCGGTATTGATCTATCCAAAGTGCGACCCGACACCTACGGCAGTGCTCCTACCTGCCCTGCCATTCAACCGATTTTGGATTGTCTGGCCAGACTCAACCAGGATGAGAAAAGCCCTCTCTATCGCGCATTAGATCTGAGCAATATCATTCTGGGTGGTCATTCTGCAGGTGGTACAGTAGCCCTCCAAAATGGACAATTCTTTGATCAGGTCAAGGCTGTTTTTTCGTATGCAGGTCACACAATGGCTTCCACGATGCTTGGCTTTGCGGCAGGCACCGTGTTAAAGATTGCCAGTAAGCCCACCCTGCTCCTACGTGGCGATCGCGATGGAGTCATTGCCGGTAGCCGCATCCGATACGGAATGGAGGAGAGAGCAGACGATCCGGTGGCGAAAACGTTTGACGAAGCGTATCAGGAGTCCGCAGGAAGTCAGGCATATGATGTACTAATCCAGGGCGCAAATCACTTTTCTATTGCACATCCGCTGGACGATACAACGGGTCGCTCTTTTCTGGACATGCCGATGTCTCGACCGGCTGCGCAGATTCGCAGGCAAATTGCCAGACTGATTCTGGCATTTCTTCAAAAAAAGCCTCTGAATGGAAAGCATATAGTTGTTCGGAAGAAGTGACAGCAGCTCAATCCGAGAAAGGAGGAAATATCATGCTCATGAATTTCTGGTGGCCTTTAGAATTCTCACATGTTGTCAAAGACAAGCCGGTTCGTGTAACCGCTTTAGAGCAGGAATTTGTCATCTATCGCACTTCGGATGGCAAAGCACATGTGCTGAGCGATTTGTGCGTGCATCGTGGTGGTGCACTTTCAGACGGTTGGGTCAGTGGTGATTGTATTGTCTGCCCGTATCACGGGTGGGAATATAAAGCAGATGGTGCGTGTGCAAAAATTCCTGCCCATCCTGACCTAGTTCCCCCAAAGAAAGCGCGGGTTGACGCGTACCCAACGGTTGAACGATACGGTTACATCTGGGCATTTTTGGGTGATCTGCCAGAATCAGAACGTCCACCTCTGCCTGAATTACCACATTTCGGCGACCCGCGCTTTAAGGTCATCCGCGGGAAGTTCGAGTGGCCAGTGTATTACGAGCGTGCCTTGGAGAATAGTCTTGATATAGCACACGCTCCCTTCGTACACGGTGGCGCGTTTGGCAACCGCGAAGAGCCGGAAGTTCCCGATTATGAAGTTATTCTCCACCCATACGGTGCAGAAGCAACAGTCGCGCTTAAACCACCCAAACGTAACATGAAGGGATTGTGGAATTTCCTTTACAAGGAAGATCGTCCTGATGTGAAAACGCGCACCGGTTTTTGGATGCCGTGTATCACTTTATTGGAAGTAAATCTGCCGCTGGGATTAATGGTGTTGTTCAACTGTCATATACCGGTTGACGAATATACCACCATTACCAAGTGGACACAAATGCGCACCTTTTTCAAGGGGAACTGGGCTGATGGTGATGCTTTAAAGCGTGTGTTGAAAATTTTCAATCAGGATTACCCTGTCGTTCTGGCCCAACGTCCCGAATTGTTGCCTTACGATATTGGCGCCGAGCTTTCTGTCAAATCCGACGCAATTCAAATTGCCTATCGCCGTATGCGCCAGAAATATATCGATAAAGGCTGGCAGATCGATGTTCGCCGTATCAAGCAAGAATATGGCCGGCAACGTGCGGTAGTTATCCCATCTCCATCCCGCCGCGAAGTTCCCGAACTGGCCCGTGCCTGGGTCATGAAGGAAGTGCCGACAGTACAGCCCAGGAAAAGTAGTGATTGATGGACATCCAATCCTGTAGTTAAGGAGAGAAAAAATGTCACTACCCCAACAACTTTCGCTCAATACCTTAGAGAAGATACGAACCCGTTGCAACATGACAGAAATTGGCGCGCCCTATATCAGCCTTTCTTCGCCGATGAGCACGGTTCCGGTCGGTGCACTTCGTTTGTTTCGCGGAGAGAAGGTGCGCAAGATGGTTTACATCGGGCTGATCGTGCCGCCTATCGGGTTAGACTCCCATATGATCTTTGCCTTCACTGCACCCGAAAGTCCAATTCCACATTTCACTCTTGATTCGGTTCTGGCAGGCCCACATTTCGCCTTTCACCTCGACTTAATCCCACGCGCCGACTTAGGCGCCAATCTGGCTTACATGAATGCTATCTTTGATGCACTGACCCCCATCTTTGAACGGTCCAGGCAAATCGAAGGACTGACCCCTGCTCAGCTCACCCCTAAGCAGTACGCACTGATGTCGCCCTGGATGTTAGCCTATCGAGCGAACGAATCAGCGTTTGAGCGCATTCAGGAACCGGTCAATGCGTATCTGGAACACTGGTTCTATCTGGTAGACCATGGTCTGCCTGTCGAAGCCTTACCTGCTGGCGATCTGGCCGAGCGTGATCGTCTGAACCGTGCTGCCATCTTTAACCCCAGTGTGGATAAGGTTTGGGCACAAGTCGAACGATTGGTCGGTGCCGAGATGGGTGCGAGGATGCGCAGCATTTTGTGTAATCAGGGTGTGGAGGAATAGGGCAAAAACCAGGGTTCTATAGAGGAGAGCGCCATGTCCGGTCAACCTTCGAACTGGCAAAAGACTATTGAGGGCGAGTGGTATGGATTCCCTTCTATCTTCGATGCAGAGGGCAATCACATTGGGTACAACAAGGTCTCTCGGGCCTCGGTGTTCGATCCAGAAACTGGGAGAACAACTTATGTTATGGACACGCGCCTGCAAGATGCTGTCGGCCCGTTAGCAGCACGCTTCGAAGTTTCAGATACATTTGCCTTTGGCGTCATCGACTCAGACCGAGACCGCATCTATCTGGGGCCTGACTTTATCGGCGCAGGTCATCCTTACGGTATGCTGGTAGATGCTCACTACTATTCCCCACTTTGGACGGCTGACCTGCGTACAATGGTTCACATTTTGCCTGATATGCAAACGCAGGTGTACTCGTCACTCCTTTACGATGGGCCTAAGATTTGCGCTGTCTTTAACGGTATATACAAGGTTGCTCACGATTATCCCATCAATGCCGAAACTCGGGCACGTATCGATGCCTTTTGTGAGATGGAACGGGTGAACGGACGTAAACCGCATATATTGCCTTCCAAGAAGAGTGGTGAATGGAGCGGCCAAATGATGGTCTATGGCCCTGACCAGCAAGCGCTCGGTGTGAACTGGGTTCATATTGATTATCGCCCTCTCGATTTGCTACGGTCTGAGATGAGTGTTTCGATAAGCGGTGTATTTGAGAAAAAATATAAATTCAACCGTTATCGCAATCTCAATCGTCACTTTTTTGAAGGTCCTGATGTGTTCGGTAACAGTTTCGGTTACGGGAGAGCACTGTATACCAGCCAGCATTTCTACGGCGAAGCCTTAAAAATTAAGGGCCGCGAATTTCTTATTGACGACAATTTCACCCTAAGTGTTGTCTGGCAGTTTTATCAATCTGATCGAATGAAATACACTACCTTTGGTGTATTGACCTGGCGTGAGAAATAATGGTCAAAACCATATGCCAAATTGGTATCAGAGGAGATACGAATGAACGTTGACATTCAGGATTTCAAACGCGCAATGTCACAATTTGCATCTGGTGTCACGATCGTGACGACCAGATACAATCAGATGCCTTTAGGGATAACAGCAAGCTCATTCAGCAGCCTCAGCCTGGAACCACCCTTGGTGATGGTTTCACTGAATAAGAAGTTGTTCACTCACAACGCGATTGCAGAAAGTGGCATTTTTGCCGTTAACGTGCTCTCGGTTCAGCAGCTAGAAATTGCTATTCGCTTTGCCGGTATGCGATTAGGGGTCAAAGACCGCTTTGCCGGATTAAAGACCCAAACTGCGGTCACGGGTAGTCCGTTGTTTCCTGATTCCCTGGCCTGGGTAGACTGTACTGTTTGGGCGATGTATGACGGTGGAGATCATACCATTTTCGTCGGTGAAGTGCGTGACCTGTTTGTCTCAGATCGTGATATGCCACTTCTGTACTACAAGCGGTTATGGCGGCGTAGTGAGTCGCTACAGGTTCCTACAGTTCCCCTCCAGGCCACCCTGATCGAAGTTGGCTTGCGTGATGGGATCCAGCGTGAAGAGAAGTTCATCCCAACTGAGATGAAGGTTGAGTTTGCTACACGGTTGGCCGATGCCGGGTTGAAACATATACAGGTTACGTCGTTTGTTCATCCCAAAATCGTACCGCAGATGGCCGATGCCGAAGAAGTATTTGCCCGTCTTCCAGATCGCAAAGATGTGACGTTCAGCGCTCTCGTCCTGAACAAAAAGGGTCTAGAACGAGCAATTGCAGCGGGTGTCAGGCAAGTGGAAATGGGAGTACCTGCCAGTGAAGCCCTGGCTTGGAAAAACGCCAACACTACCATCGAGGAGGGCATGACCGAAGTTGCCGAGATGGTCAACATAGCCCATCAGCATGGGATGCGTGTACGCGCAGGTGTTCAGGCAGCGTTCGGTTGTCCGTATGAAGGCAAGATTGACCCTGCCAGAGTGGTTTCGATGGCGCGTCGCTTTCTGGCAATGGGGATTGATGAACTCTCACTGGCCGACTCGGCAGGGCTGGGTAATCCGCAATCGGTGCGCCGGATGGTTCAGGAAGTGTTACCGCTTGCAGGAGATATTCCGCTCGTCTTGCACCTACATGATACACGTGGTCAGGGGCTTGCCAACGTGCTCTCGGCACTTAAGTCGGGTGTGACAATGTTTGATACTTCTTTCGGCGGTCTAGGTGGCTGTCCGTTCATTCCCTCAGCCAAAGGGAATATCCCTACTGAAGATACCGCTCACATGTTGCACGAAATGGGCATCCATACCGGCGTCGACATTTCTGCTGTCGCAGGTCTCTCGCGCCGTATGGAGGTGTTCTTGGGCAGAGACCTCCCCGCCAAAATGCACAAATTGCTCGAACCCGTGCCTCAGTTTGAGAAGCGTCTATGAAACAAACCATTGCTGAAAAAATCATCATCCATCCACCGAATTATTCGGACTTTAATATTTGCTATTAACGTGGATCTTATGACGCTGCAAACCCTTTCTTCTATTCGCATTCTTGAGTTTACCCATGCCGTCCTCGGTCCAGCTTGTGGGCTTATCCTAGCTGAACTAGGTGCGGAAGTGATTCGAGTCGAACCTCCTTCAGGGGATCCTACCCGTAATCTCAAAGGGTTTGGCACAGGTTACTATCCTTTCTTCAACCGCAACAAGAAGAGCATAGCTGTTGATATTAAGACCGATTCAGGTCGCCAAATTATCTTCAAATTGCTTGAACGCACTGATGTGCTCATCGAAAACTTTGCTCCTGGTACAATGGAGCGACTTGGATTAAGCTATGAAGCGCTTTCGGCTATGTTCCCCCGTCTCATTTACTGCTCTCTCAAGGGGTTCTTCCCAGGCCCGTATGCAAATCGGCTGGCCCTAGATGAAGTCGTCCAGATGATGAGTGGTCTAGCTTACATGACCGGCCCGCGTGGACAGCCCCTCCGGGCAGGTGCATCCGTCATTGACATTGCAACCGGCATGATGGGCGCTGTAGGGGTTTTGGCTGCCTTGCGCGAACGTGATCGAACCGGTAAAGGACAGATGGTGAGTAGCGCTTTGTTTGAGACGGCTGCCTTTATTATGGGGCATCACATGGCTTACGCTGCCCTGAGCCAGCAACCCATACCGCCTATGCCGGAGCGAGTGAGTGCCTGGGCAATTTACCGCACGTTCACTACTGTTGAAGGTGACCTGGTTTTTATCGGTGTCACGAGCGACAAGCAATGGGTCCGATTCTGCGAAGCATTTGAGCGACCTGATTGGCTAGCAGATGAACGATTGTCCACTAATAACAAGCGTATTGCTCAACGTGATTGGTTGTTACCTGCGATAGAAGATATGATTGCACAGTATTCTAAAGCCGAAGTGATCAGGCGTTGCGAACAAGCTGATATTCCGTTCTCACCAGTAGCTAAACCAGAGGATTTGTTTACCGACCCACAGCTCATTGAAGGTTGCAGCTTGCTGCCGGTTGTTCTACCTAACGGTACCCAGACATACTTGCCTCGTTTACCCTTGCTTCTCAATAGTACAGGCGCAGGTTTGAAATGCAACCCTCCCAGGCTAGGTGAGCACACACGAGCTATCCTGAGCGATATAGGGTTACGTCAGGAGGAAATCGAGCAATTGATAACATCGGGTGTAATTGCTGCCGAATAAACCTTTTTCAGTTGACGCATCAAACAAACTGGCACTATTTGGAGGGAGAATATGTACGATCTGCTTATCAAAAACGCTCGAATCGTGCGCCCTAACCGAAATGACGTACCTACAGCGGATATAGCCGTTCATCAGGGGAAGATTGCCAGAATCGCTCCCGAAATCCCAGCGGAGCACGCTGCCCAAATCCATGATGCCCAGGGGTTACTTGCTTTCCCCGGCCTGATTGATGCGCATATGCATGTTGGAATTTACTCGCCGCTAGAAAGAGATGCGGTAACAGAATCTAAAGCTGCTGCAATGGGTGGAGTGACGACCACAATAACGTATATTCGGACTGGCCAGTACTATCTTAACAAGGGTGGACCGTATCGCGAATTTTTCCCCGAAGTGCTGAGGCGTTCAGAAGGCAACTATTGGGTAGATTACGCCTACCATCTTGCTCCTATCAACCGAATTCATATTGACGAAATGCCATTCTTGTTTCGAGAATTTGGTGTGTCTTCCTTCAAAATTTTCATGTTTTATGGTGGGCATGGATTGCATGGCAAATCAGACCAACAGCGCAGTTTTTTGATGCTAGAAGAGGATGAGAAATACGATTTTGCACATTTCGAGTTCATCATGCGCAAGTTAAGCGAGATGATAGAGGGGAATCCAGAATATGCACCCTATCTAAGTTTGAGTCTGCACTGCGAAATCGCCGATATTCTGGATGCCTATACTACCATCGTCCAGAAAGAGGGTAAGTTAAAGGGCTTGCATGCCTATCATGCTGCTCGTCCCCCCCATAGCGAGGGATTGGCAGTATTCGTTGCAGCGTATCTGGCTTACGAAACACGCTGTATGAACATTAATTTGTTGCATCTAAGTTCGCGCAAAGCACTTGAAGCTGCTCTGATGATGCGTGATCTGTTCCCACACATCAACTTCAAGCGCGAGGTAACGATTGGTCATCTACTGCTCGATGTAGACGCACCCACTGGTGTGCTGGCAAAAGTTAACCCTCCCATTCGCCCACGTGAGGACGTGGAGTTCCTGTGGGAGAAGCTGCTGAGTGGAGAGGTAGACTGGGTGGTTAGCGATCACGCCTGCTGTTCGGCAGAGCTCAAGTATAACGCCCAACATCCTGAAGACATTTGGGTCGCAAAATCAGGGTTTGGTGGCACGGAGTATCTTCTTTCAGGATTGCACAGCGAAGGTAGGAAGCGCGGCTTATCCCTCAATCGCATGGCCGAACTGGTTTGCTGGAATCCTGCCCAGCGTTACGGCCTGCTGTCAAAGGGCGATCTGGCTGAAGGGTTCGATGCTGATATAGTTCTGTTTGATCCTAACGAGACGTTTGTCGTTCGTGCCGCTGAATCCTTCTCGGCGCAGGGTTATACGCCGTTTGAGGGGCATGAACTTACCGGACGTGTGAAGGTTACTTTTTTGCGCGGACAAAAGGTGTTCGAGAATGGGAACACTGTCGGAGTTCCCCGCGGACAATACCTGCGCAGACCAACGACACTGCCAGCGACCACCTGAAACCAGCAGCTTGTTATTCTAGCTCGAGCACGGAGGCGACAATGACTCAACTGACTGCCGAATTTCTATTTGATGATCTCACACCCGCTGAACGAGCACGTGCTGAGCGCGTAGAGTCGATTCTACCCGAATTACGCGCTCATGCCGAAGAAGCAGATGCAAGTGGACGATTTTATGAGCCACACCGTGAAACTCTGGCTAATGCAGGGCTGCTCGGCTTGATCATCCCCGCTGAGTTCGGTGGACTAGGTGGCGGTTTACGTGACCTTGCGGCAGCAACATTTGCAATGGGAACCGCTTGTCCTTCAACGGCGCTGGCTTATTTTTTTCATTGCTCGACAGCCTCACGTGGACTTTTGGCGCTTGAAGCCATCAAAGAAGGCAAATTCAGCTCTGAAGAGGTCCCAATCGTTCGGCGCTTCGCTGAGAATTTGCTGCACCGTATGGGAACCAAAAATCAGTTCTTAGGCAACTTCGCCAGCGAAACAGTCAAATCTTCGCAAAGTGCCGTGCTGATTTCCACCGAAGCCGAACAAGTCGAAGGTGGTTGGGTACTTAACGGCGTTAAATCGTTTGGTTGCAATACAGGGGTAGCAGATGCGTATTTAGTGGTGGCAAAGCGTAAGGATTTCAATACTGCAGCAGGTCTGTGCATGTTCTTTGTGCCTCGTAACGCACTAGGCGTAAGGGAACGGCCACCATGGGATGCGTTGGGAATGCGCGCCACTGCTTCTCATGGCATTATTCTAGAAAATGTTTTTGTGCCTGATGAAGAAGCTCTAACTATTCCCAATGCGTTTGTCAGATTAATGGAGACCAGCCGGGGATCGCTGATGGGTAATCAACCGGCTATTTCAGCGATCTATCTGGGGGCGGCAAAGGCTGCTTATGACTACGCTCTAGAAAAAACGATGCACATGAAGTTCGAAGATACCGGCCTGCCGATCGCCACCAGTTCATTCCATCAGGAATTAATTGGGAACATGGCGGCTAAACTGGAGACGGCCCGGTTGTGGCTGCGTCACCAGATTGAGTTGGAGACCAGCGATCCGCCAATTGCGTCAAAAACTGAAGTCATACGGCACTGGCGCCTGGCAAAGGGCATGATTTCTGAATGCGCCTTCGAAGTTACTAAAATAGCCTTGAAGATGACCGGCACTAGTGGTACTGCAAATCGTGGTTTAATTGCCCGCATGTTCCGTGATGTTGCTATGAGTCTGGTCATGGGATTTCCTGCTGAGCGCGGACGGCTTGAGGCAGCGAAGAGCATCGTTGAAGGAGCAGAGACGAGGACATTTGTCGTGCAGTGACACCGGTTGATGGGTATGATAGCCGAGCAACGCATCCTGCCGGATTTCTACGATATGTGAAAAGGAGACACTATGACACCCTCGGAAATCAAGGTTCCTTCTCTGGAGGAGATTAGAAAACATCTAGTCCTGTTCGACTACATAGATGGTGAACGGACTCTGCCAACGGTTGAATTGGATTCGTTTGTGTATAACCCAAGCACAGGTGAGCCGATTGCTCTCCAAAAAGCAACCAGCCCAGAGCAATTAGAGCGTGCGCTGCAAACTGCATCTCGGCTGCATCAAACCGGTACGTGGGCAAATACCCCCCCTGAAGTGCGTGCTGAAATACTTGAACATGCTGCCAACCATCTTATGACGCTTGTGCCCGTGATCGCTGCCATAGAGTCCTACACGACCGGTGTTATTCTCAGTACGACACATTTCGTCAATAATATTGTCTGGCTGGCATTCAAGGCAGCAGCGGGCGTTCTTCGTCAAGGATATACGGTTAGCAAAGTTCCAGGGCCATGTGGTGATGTTGAAATCTTGCGCAAGCCACGCGGAGTAGCAGTAGCTATCGTTCCCTGGAACTCACCTGCTGCACTCGCTGCGCACAAAGTAGCCAACGCATTAGCTGCCGGTTGTCCTGTCATTCTTAAGCCGAGCGAGTGGGCACCCTATTCTTGCCTATTGTTAGTTGAAGGACTTGAAGCTGCCGGTTTGCCCAGAGGACTTTTCCAGATTGTGAACGGTGGCGCCGAGGTTGGGCAAAGATTAGTGAATGACCCACGCACACGTGCCGTTTCATTCACCGGCGGTCTCCAGGGCGGTCGTGCTGTAGCTGCGGCATGTGCGCACGATTTCAAGTCTGTTCAACTAGAACTCGGCGGCAATAATGCAATGATTGTCTTAGCTGATGCAGATATTGAAAAAACAGCAGATGGTATTGTCTCCAGCCTGATCACACTCAATGGTCAATGGTGTCGTGCGCTTGGAAGGTTGCTCATTCACGAAACAATTTACGAACCTGTGCTGGAGACAGCCTTACAAAAGTTGAGAGCCTTGCGTGTAGGGGATGCTCTCAGCCCTGAGACCCAGCTCGGACCGTTGGCAAACCCGGTTCACAAGACCCGTGTAGAAGCTGCCATTCGCGAATTGGAAGCCAAAGGTGCACGCATTCATGGTACTGCCTCTGTTCCAACCCACGGTTTCTATCTTTCCCCTACGCTCTTGACGGATGCCAATCCGCAAGATACTGTAGAAGAAATCTTTGGTCCCGTTGCCGCAATACATCCCTTCCGAACAGATGAAGAGGCTATCGAACTTGCCAATCAGTCGCCATACGGATTGGGCGGATATGTCTTCTCAGCAGATGAAGAACACGCTTTCCACATCGCCCGTAGACTACGCACAGGCGGGGTGAAGATCAACGGCGTCAGCCTGCTCGAACTCAACGTTGACGCACCACGTCCAGCCTGGGGTTTGAGTGGTTTTGGTGAAGAAGGTACGTTTGAAACGTTCGACGTGTTTTGCGGTAAGTCGGTTGTTGGCGTCGCTGCACGCTAGATAAGCATCACGCTACGGAGTCTAACGATGATCACCGTCCGTAAGAATGCTTTCAAAGTGGGCGATATCTTCGTCACCTTGCTTGGAGATGAAGTACAGGTTGGGGATATTGCTCCCGAGTTTACTGTTCATGCTGCTGATTGGTCACCTGTAAATCCCCTACAGGAATCCAAGGGAAAGGTTATTATCCTCTCCGCAGTTCCTTCACTCGATACGAATGTCTGCGATCGCGAGACGAGACGTTTCAATGAAGAGGCAGCCAAATTGAGTGATGAGATCATCATTTATACCATCAGCACCGATTTTCCGATGACCCAAAAGCGTTGGTGTGGCGCAGCAGGCATTGACAGGGTAAAAGTGCTCTCCGATGTAGTCGAGACCGAATTCGGCTTGAAATACGGCCTGCTTATTAAGGAGCGCCGTTATCTACGGCGCGCTGTCTTTATCGTTGGTCGTGACGGTAAACTCACCTATGTCAACTATTTACCATCTTTAGGCGACGAACCAGACTACGATGAAGTGATTGCTGAAGCCAGGAAAGCATTAGGGTAAGTGAGGTATGGCGCGATCTGGATAGGGTTGGCGAAGGGGTATGGTATGCCTTGCCTCTTCACATCTCGGAGTGTGATGACCGCAAAAGCTTTGCTTAACAGGTGAGGCAAAACCTACCCTTCTGAATAAGAAACGCCGACACAAGCTAAAGAAGTATGTTCAGACCCTCGCTGAGAGCATCTGGTCTTGAAGTACATGTTATCGAAAAGGCCTGGGAGTGTCATTGCCGAAGATATTCAGGGTATGTTCAGGGCAAGAAATCACCACACACAATATCCGTTTGAAAGATCACATTCTCTAGCGACTGTCCCCCTGTAA
>Ga0308400_1000235_pt1:0-10000 | contig 23695 bp, 15 predicted proteins | sample HotsprSampOS1265_FD_203451 | JGI IMG/M metagenome (GOLD analysis project Ga0308400, IMG submission 203451) | Hot spring phototrophic mat microbial communities from Octopus Spring, Yellowstone National Park, Wyoming, United States - 20060914_OS12-65 ...
TGCCTGCAGGAGCTGTTGTATCAAGCTCTATTGCACCAGGTGCTGTTACCTCAGCAGCAATTGCAGACGGCACAATAACAACTGACGATGTAAACCAAATCGACGCAAGTAAAATTGTAAACCTGCCAGTGATTTCCGGGGTTTTGTCTACTGATTCTATAGATACTGCTAATATAGCTCCTGGGGCGGTTACAGGTGCTAAAATCGCAGACGGAACAATTACGGACACTGACATCAGCCCGAGTGCTAATATAGATTTTGCTAAAATAAATCCTGGCTCAGTCTCTCTCACTTCAACACAACTAGCCAGCAACTCAGTAGGTCCAAACGCAATTCAATCAGGTGCAGTAACAACTGCTAAGCTCAACAATAACTCGGTTAACTCACAAAAAATACAAGACGGCACCATTACGGACGCTGATATTTCCCCGACTGCGAACATAGCTTGGTCCAAAATAAACAAGGGACTTGGAATTCCTGGTTCAGATCTAGCCGACGGAGCTGTAGGGTTAACAAATATAGCAAGCAATGCAGTGTTGACCTCTAAAATTGCAGATCTTGCAGTTACTGAGCCAAAATTAGCGGGGTCAATCAGTGGAGCCAAAATTCTTGACAACGCCGTGACCTCAGACAAAATCTTAAACGGAACAATAACCAATGATGATATTTCGCGAACTGCAGCCATACTTCACACTAAAGTAAATTTTTCAGGCTGGTCAGCACCAACAGGAAGTATAAATTCAGACTCCGCATTTGCTAACCAAGCGGTAGACACTATACATTTCCAAACTGCCACTATAACAAGCGCTAAAATCCAGAATGGTGCTGTTTCATCATCTAAAATTGCAGCGGGATCTATTAACAGCGATGCACTGCACACCAATTCAATAGGCTCCAGCAACATAAAAGCTAAAGCCGTAACTTCTGTAAAAATTGCTGGGGGAACGGTCACAACACCCAAAATAAAGGATAATGCAGTAACATCAGCAAAGCTTGCTCTTGATGCTTTTGACACAAATCAACTTGCAAATGATATTGGCCCTGATGATCTTGCAACTGGTGCTGTAACCACCTCCAAAATAGCGAACGGTCAAGTACAGAATTCGCATGTAGATATTAATTTGTCAGGTCAAATACCATTTCATCGTTTTACTGCAACTACATCTTCCTTATCCCCCGCAACGGGAACAAGGTATTTTGGGATTGCTGGTGGGTTACAAAACCCAGTCTCTTTAGCTGACATCGCTCAAGTACAAGTACCAAATATATTCAATTGCACAACGGGTAAGCTTCGAGTAGATTTATCGAACGCACCAGGCTCAGGAACATGGCAGTTTGAGTTGGTGGATGGTACATCTTCAGTAACTGGAAGTTTTGTATCAATAACAGGAAGTAGTACATCTGGAGAAAGCAGCACTATTTTTACAATACCTGCAAATGCAAATTTGTCAATAGCTGTAAGTAGCACAGGCACTCCGAGCGGTACTCAAGTAACAGCGACATTTGTTTGTAAGTAAGGTACAGTTTGTTTTTGGCTGCTATAAAGGAGTAATTTTTCGAAGAGAGTTAAGTTTATAGTTGCTTGGCTAGAATGGCTCTATTTGCTGCAACGGTCAGCTTGTAAAGGTTAAAGTCGGATTTTGATTATTAAAAGGGTAAAGTAAAGTTGGTTAAAGTTGGTTAGGACAAAAGTAAGCCGGGTGAGATAAAATCCGAGGGTGGTAAATCCTCCCAATCAGTAATAATAGTTCTTATTTTGGTTTGAAAGTTGAAGGTAACTTGGTCAAGTGGTAGTAAAGTATCCTTAACAAGCTTAGTCAAAGGTTCATGATTAGGTTGCAGTGAAAGTGAATAAATTAGGTTTTTTAAATCCTATAAAGGTCCAAATCACGGTGTAGTGGTAGGAATTTGTGTATGAGTGTAATCCAGTACACGGCAGAAGCATTTTCTTTATCGTAGCATTTTATAGGTCTTAAAATTTGAAAATCTTTAGTTTGAAAATGTTGGCATCCTGCTTTGGAGATCAAAATTAGAAAATTAAAATTGGTGGCATCCTGTTTTTTCGTTTAGACACTGGGAAAAAAAACTAGGCTCAAAACCCGCTGGCATTTTTGTTTTAAACTCTCGCGTAGAGGTAAGCTAGGGTAAGAAGTTGGCAGAAAATTGGTGGCATCCTCTTTTAGAGGGTAAAAAATTGGTGGCATCCTCTTTTATAAGCTTATGTAAGGTGAGGCAAATTGGTGGCATCCTATTTTTTTTGATCCTTTTTAGGTAAAAACTTGGAGGCATCCTCTTTTCCAAGAGGTGGGCCAAGAAACCGGTAAAAAATTGGCGGTGGTTTTAAAATTTCGCAAGAATTGAAAGTGGTGGCATCCTGTTTTTTCGTTTAGACACTGGGAAAAAATTTGAATTTAGATTTGAATTTAGTGGCATCCTGTTTTCTCTTTTACACACTTGGGAAAAAATACTATGCTCGAAAACCCGTTGGCATTTTTGTTTCAAACTCTCGCGAAGAGGTAAGCTAAGGGGAGAAATTGGTAAAAAATGGTGGTAAAAAAATGGTGGCATCCTCTTTTAGAAGCTTATGTAAGAGCTAGGGGGAGGCAAATTGGCGAGGCAAATTGGTGAGGCAAATTGGTGGCATCCTGGTTTGCCTCAGACGAAATTAAAGGGGTAAAAAATTGAGGCATCCTAAAAAATTGGTGGCATCCTCTTTTCCAAGAGGTGGGCCAAGAAACCGGTAAAAAATTGGAGGTGGTTTAAAATTCGCTAAAAACTCGGTTGCAGCCTCTTTTTTTTGATCCTCTCTTCATAGAATAGCAACAATAGGGGTCATACTGGTGGTATCTCTGTTTGAGTGCATGTGGCAAGAAATCGAAATTGGTGGCATCCTGCTTTGCCTCAGACTAAAACAAAGTTCGCATTTGATCCTCAGCTTGCTAGCTGTTGCACAAATCAATAAGGTCAGAGAGAACCTGAAAGACAAAACTTGTTAGAAAGGCTGCGAGTTTTGTGCTTCGGTCCCCTGGCTTATTAACTTAATTGAGCCTTATTAATCTAAAGTTTTTTAGATTTGCTGTTGGTAGTTTAAAATTTAAGGATCATAAGTCCTTTAAAGATGCTTATTTACGAGCTAGAACAAGGAAACTCAGATCAATGGATTGTTTGCTTACATGGCCTCAAAGGCAACAAAGATAGTGTAAAGCAAATTACCTCAAATTTAAAAAACTTTAACAAGCTATTTGTCCAAGCTCCCATTCAGTTATCAGATGGGGAGTACACTTGGTTTGATGAGTTTGGCAATTTAGCCGAAGGGATCGATGGGGATTTCATTGAGTTGCTACAGCGCTTTAAAGTCAATAGTACTGAATGTTGGTGGCTTGGTTTCTCTCAAGGCGGCGTTGTAATCTTTTCACTGGCAAGCAAGATAAAAATTTGCAAAGTGTGTGCCCTTTGTTCTTTCGTGTTGGAAGACTTGCCGGATAACTACAACGGTGAAAGTTTATTTTGGTACAGCAGTTTGGACGATCAACAAGTTTCTTTCTTTAAAAGCTTTAGCAGCTTTCAAAAGGCAGCTTCAAAGTATAACCAAACTATGTTTGTAACTGGAAAAAGCGGTCATAAAATCAGTGCAAAAGGATTAAAAGCTTTAGCTTTTTGGTTGGGTGTTTAAATGTAAAAACCTCCTAGACCAGCATTTGAAAGATACTCTTAGCTTGATGCCAGGAAGCGATTTGGATGTATTCTATTTCAAATGAACTTTATTTTATTTTTTACTCAATCAGACCCTCCTTAAAAAGGTCAACAATTCCGATCAAGGCTAATCAATACTGGTGGAATGAATACTTGTGGCATCCTGTTTTTTTTTTTTTTGATCCTTTATTGTAAGAAGTAAAACTGGTAGTTTGAAAACGGTGGCATCCTGTTTTTTTGAGGTTACAGACTAGGTAGTCGGTTGGCAGTGAGCAAGGTTTAAATTCAAGACAGTTGTTGGCTGGTTGGCTGGTGGCATCCTCTTTTAAAAGCTAATAAAAGCTAAAAGCTGAAGGTATCCTGAAGCTAAAAGCTGAAGGTATCCTGTTTTTTTGTTTACTGTTTTTTTGTTTAATAGTTACATGTTGGGGCGTCCTTTTTTGATTTTCTTTCATTATGTCTATCAACGATACTATAAGTAAATTACAAATTGCCCAGATCTCTACTGGCAAAATCGGTTATTTGATCTTCCCCGTTGCTAGTTTCGAGGAACTCCTATTGTGATCTCGCTTCAAAGCACGGATGATTTTATCGAGTTGCAGACTAAAAAGTTTAGACTTGCTGAAAAGAGTTCAAGTACACCAAAGTTAAAGAGCTTCCTCTAAATTGGCTTACTTGCAATATGATTTTCTGGCAACTTCTTAAAAAACCAATCAAACCTTAAATCTGTACAGAGGTTTATCCTTAGATATGATTAGGAAAACCCAAACTAAGATTTAGTAAGACTCGATCAAGCTTTACTCGAAAGCAAATATTTTACGGCTCTGTAAATTCAACACTCGAGTTCTCTTACCACTTCCTGTTTTAAAAAGCTTCTATTTGGGTACTTCATCAGCTAGTGGATAGGGAATCGGTTTCGTTTTCAAACGCTTGTGTCCACTCCACTGCCAGCACTGATAAATATTAGTCACACGATGAGGGCTTCGTGAAGTTTGAGGCGGCGAGTAACAACCCCCCGGAAAAGTCACCTGATAACCTTGCTTGAATAACTCCCAAGCTTTTCTGCACTCCGCTACAAAAGCTCTATAGTCTGCGATCAAAATTTTTCTCAACTCTTCATCGTGGCAAATAATAAACGGCGTTTTTCCTTTACTTTTAGGCTCCCAATGTTTATCCAAACGTTGGTTAATAAGTTTTTCGGACCCAAGGAACCGCTCAAAATTAACATTTAGCTGCTCTTCTAACATTTTTTCTAACAAACTCCTATCGCAACGTTCTTTAAAACATCTAACCCATGCAAAAGGCTCAATCCTAAGAACATATGACGCTGTGAAGTTTTTTCTGACGTGTAAATAATCCATCTCGTCAGTTTTGGTTGAATATTCGTTCTGTAATTTTTTGAGCTTTGAAGGTTTTGTCCAGTGTGCCTGAACTTGATAAAGATTATAAGATATCAAACCAGGATAATCTTTTGGATGGCTTACAAGACCTGCACGGGTGGGGTTCGAGTAAATATATGCAAGAGCTCTCAATACATCAATAGGCGTTGCTAATTTTTGCTCTTTGTATCGTCCCTGCCAAAACTTACCTCTGTATCTCCCAGTCAACCGTCTGAACGCTTTGGCAATCTCTCCGTTTACATAATTCATAAACGGAGATAACTTGCAAGCCTTACTTTTCAAAACCATATGATAATGATTGCCCATAAAAACAAACCCACAAATCTCAACATGGTAAAGATTCTGTGCTTTAGCAAGTATTCCAAGAAGGACTTGTTTAACACTTTTTCGCGGAACAAAAGGTAGGCCATAGAGAACTCGATTAGTCACTAATACCACGCATTTGTTCCCCATTCTTCGATCTCGTCTATTATGAGCCATGGTTAAGAACTCAATTCAAACTTTTCTTATTTAAATAATCGATCAAGTCGCAAAAAAGTTCCCTAGACATTCCTTTTTACCTTTACGCTCAAGGTTATTTTTCAAGTTTGATCAAAAGATCTTTCTAGATTTTAAACATAATCTCAAATTTTTGATCGATCCTACGTTTGGATAGACTTAAAATTAGCAAAGCCCAAACTGACCCGCGTTGCTTTCAAAAATTGGTACACACTGGCCATTTTAACCACTACCGCAGCTTAAACAGGCTGGAAACTCAGAAAAAATTTTTAATTTGATATAACCTACATGTAATAAAAACGCGAATACAACACAATACGCTACCTCTAAAGATTAAAGTTTTGCCACTCAAAATCCAATAAGGAAGGGGGGATTTGATTCAACTAAATCTCTGGACTCCTGACCCAACACCTCAGAAAAGATATCTCTAAGTTTTTGTTTTGACCTTTGAAAAAAGGATACCACCAGATTTCTTCACCCTTAAAAGAGGATGCCACCAGATTTCTCACTTTTTCGGCTAAAACAGGATGCCACCAGTAATTTACCGATTTAGATTTTCTTAAAAGAGGATGCCTCCAACGCACTTCTTATTAAATTTAGCGAGTCGAAAGAGGATGCCACCAGTAAAAAAAAAAGCCATCAGTAAAAAAACCCTACTGAACCCTTTCAGCAGTGCCGCTCGACATCCCGAGACCTCGCGCGGGCTCATCTAAAAACAAGAACGGCACCAGTGCTACACCCCAAACGAAATATTGATTGAGCAGAACTGGGTTAAAACCATAAAAAATGCAAAATACCAATAAAGCCGCTTTAAACATGGTTATCCTTTGACGCCAGCAAACATATAGAGCTATCAGGAGAAGTGAAAGCATCGGAACTCTTGCTAAAAAACCATCCAACCCAATAACAACATCTAAACTCTTTAATCCTCCTATGTGGGCCCCAGCCTCCCTTGTAACAGAAAACGCGATCGACTTTAAAAATGCCTCCGCATCATCCACCAAAAAAGGCAACGAAACCAAAATTGGCACAGCTAAAGCTTTGACAGTTAAAACTACTAAGCATTTAAATCGCTCTGCCAAACTTTCCCCTTGACTCAATAAAACTACGAAAAAAGGCAAAAATATTAGCGCCACTTGTTTAATTGCGAGTGAGACGCCAAACAAATAAGGATTGCTAAAGTAAATCGCTACCACGAACATGAGTGCCCCCAAAATATCAAGTTGACCTGAAAACATAACATTTAAAGTGAAGCGATTGTAAAGGTAAATTAAACTCAACACCAAACCTGCTAAGTTCAGACTTCTGGATGAGAAAAGGGAAAAAATAAGCGTTCCAAATAAACTGTGAATTAAAACAGCACTAACTTGCCAAACCTTCACAAACTCTTCAAAGCTATCTAGCCCCAGCTTAACCATCAAGGCAACAAATAAGAAAAAGCCCGGGAGATATGTTGAGTATTTTTTATTCTTCCTCATATCAGAGCCGTGTATACGCGAGTAAGGGTTAATGCCATTAGCAATCTGCTGCCCATCCCTATAAATAAAAAAAATATCGTTTCCTCTACCTGGCCCTTTCGGCATAGCTTTCAAAGCTAGACTGTAAAGCGCCACGAAATTTAGAACAAAAAATACTAAAAGTACTCCTATTTTTTTGCCATCGAAAGTCATTACGATCAGCCGCACTTAAAAGTTAATACCTCCGTTTTACCGTCTAATTCTAATTCGGGTTGCTGTTCTTCTTGACTAGGTTGACTGAACGCAAGGATAGGAACCATTACAGCCGCCTCTACACACCTGCTAAAACTCATTTTAGATTTTGCTTTTGTCCTATCAATGAAATTAATTGGAACCTCTACAGCCTTCAAACCTCTTCGGAGCGCTTGGTGTTTCAGCTCAATCAGAAAGCAATAACCTTCACTCTTTAAGAGTGCAAAGGGGATCTTCTCTAAAGCATCCCTTCTCCAAAGAGTAAAACCGCTTGTCATATCTCGTATGGTGCTTCTAAGAAAGAACGAAGTATAAAAGTTAGCCCAACCGCTTAAAAGTCTTCTGTGGAAAGGCCAATTAGTCACTTTCCCACCTGCGGTGTAACGACTTCCAACAACAAAATCGCACTCATGAAGCGCTTTGAGCATCTCTGGAATGTAATTAGGGTCATGGGAAAAGTCCGCATCCATCTGGAGTATTACGTCAGCATGATTTTTAATAGCATAAACAAAAGCGTCTTTATAAGCAGCAGCGAAACCTCTATTACCCTTTCTTGATAAAACTGTAACTTGATTTGAAACTCTGGCAGCTAACTCTGCTGTGCCATCGGGAGAGTTGTCATCAGCCACGACTATGGAAGCTGTTGGGACGACGCTTAAAATCGCCTGCAAAATGGCTTGGATATTTTCACGTTCATTATAGGTTGGAATGCACACAAATAATCTCACACTTCAACTGCTTCAGAAATTTTACATTTTTAAATTTATTTTGTGAAATATGTGCCTCTAATTAACTTGATCAACAAACAGTTGCAAGAAACACAAGTCAATCTCTTTCTTAGAAAAAAACTGTTTCCCTTTTCTAAGCTTTTGAAAAAAAAAGCGAAGAGATTAAACTTTTCAGTAACTTAAGAGCGTGGTGCGAGCTTCTAACAAAGGGCTAAAAGCTTGGATCAAAGGCTCGATTGGCAAATCTACTTAACAATCATTCGTTACGCTAAAAACCAATTCTTACACGTTAAATCTTGCGCGAAAAACTTTCAAATCACCCATCAAGCTCTTGCTTCAATTTTCAACCTAATTCTCAACGTGCAACATCTTGGAATTTAAAGATTTCCTTATCTTTAATTCCAAAGTTGACCACGTCATTTCTTGAAATTTCCTCAGCGTAACTGAAAAATCTAACTGTTCAAACCTAGCCTATCATTTCAAATTGAAAACCCATAAACTTTCTTACATTTATAGTTGAAAGCAATAAAAAACAGTTTTTAGTATTATTGTTGGAAAAACAAAAAATTTCGGATTTCAATAACTAATTAAAATAAGACTTTTTAATATCTTCCGGCTTGATTCCAAACCAATGGTTAAAAATTCCAAAAAATTCAGCTTGATTCCCAGCTTAAACCTCCAGGAGACTCTCTGTTCAAATTTATTGCTTTAAAAAGCACAACCTCCTTTGATTTGGTGCTTTAGAGGAGCTAGCTTTTGACCTCCCAGCCGCTTCAACTAAAAATTACAAATAATTGCGCTAACTGACAAAAAATTTGAACTTACTGATGTCTGCTTATTAAGTGAAGGTTACTTTAACTTTTTTTGAAGCAAAAAATTAAACCAACAGATATTGGAGAGTAAAAGGAGGTTACGACATGAAAAAAAGCATTAAATTAACCATGATTTTGCTGAGCGGGATTACTGTATTTGATAGAGCCTTAAGCCAGAACTTATGTGTGAACAGCAGGGGAGATACAAAGGTAGCCAGCAGGTGCCCTAGCGGCTACAGAGCTGTTTTGAACCTACGCAGCACTGTTACCGAGCAAAAATTAGCAAACACTCCATTAGTAACCAGCGGGTCTATACGCCCCGAGGCTGTGATAGGCTCAATTCACATTGCCCCTAAATCAATTCTAGGTGCACAAATTGGGGACGGGGTTATAGAAACTCGACACATAGCAAGAATTCACGCAAGTAAAATAGAAGGCTTGCCGTCCTTTGAGCTCCAGCCAGGCTCTGTTAACACAGAGCATTTGAGAGACAATGCAGTAACCAGCCGTAAAATAGCTGCTGAAGCAGTTGGAGATAGGGAGGTGAGCTCAATCTCTCACGAAAAAGTACGCTGGACCGGTTGGACTCTGCCACCCAATACTGTGGGAGAACGACAGTTATTGAGCGAAGCTGTCACATCCGAAAAAATAAAGAATGGAACAATTACGGATGAAGATATAGCCGCCAACGCACGAATAGCTTTCAGCAAAATTGCTCTCCCTCAGGGAGGAATACCGGGCTCCAGTATTGCAGCTAGCTCAATAGGAACGATTCAACTAGCAGCCAACTCAGTGGATTACACAAAGATAGTAGATGGAGGAATTAGACGAGAGGATTTAGCAGACAACGTTGTAAATTCAGCTAAGATTGAGAATGGAACAATTACAGATGAAGATATAGCCACCAACGCACGAATAGCTTTCAGCAAAATTGCTCTCCCTCAGGGAGGAATACCGGGCTCCAGTATTGCAGCTAGCTCAATAGGAACGATTCAACTAGCACCTAACTCAGTGGATTATACAAAGATAGTAAATGGAGGAATTAGACGAGAGAATTTAGCAGACAACGTTATAAATTCAGCAAAGATCGAGAATGGTAGTATTCAAAGTGAAGATTTACGAGATGGCTCTGTTACGAGGCATAAAATTTTAGCCGGAGA
>Ga0308400_1000235_pt1:15000-23695 | contig 23695 bp, 15 predicted proteins | sample HotsprSampOS1265_FD_203451 | JGI IMG/M metagenome (GOLD analysis project Ga0308400, IMG submission 203451) | Hot spring phototrophic mat microbial communities from Octopus Spring, Yellowstone National Park, Wyoming, United States - 20060914_OS12-65 ...
ACTCATGAACAAAAACCGAAAAAAATCGCTACCTTACCCAAAGAAAAAATGCAAGCTTTGATTGCAGCACCTACAATCAGTCCTTTGAGGCTCTTGTATGGGTGGGCCTCATTTACTATCCCTGCTAAATTAGTCGAATTTCAAACTCAAATTAAATCTAACAAGTAACACTAGTTTTCAATACTCGATCACTTTAACTTTTGCTCTTTTCTCAAGTTGATACGGAAGACTATCTATAAAACGATTCAAGAAAGCTAGCCAATCACGGACGACCAATCTTTGTCCAGGACCTAGATTATCAAGCTTGAACACAAGATGGCTTTTATCTGAGAAACTATTTCTCTTGAAAACAGCACTCTTGCAATCCCAAAATAGTGAACAGGAGTCTGTAAAAAATAACGTACACTTATCTTCAATTTGTTCAGATCCTTCGTCTACACCTCTCGAGCTGACTTCTCGCCTTTTTGCATGCAAAACCAGTAATCTTTCAGATGAGACCTTTCTGTGCTCTATCTGCTCGCATAGAACCAACATGAACTCGGGTGAACCAACCACACGATTTTGTTCCTCTGTGTTGACCCCGTCGCCTTTGACAATTAGGTAACCAATAGGTCGAACTTGGGTGTAGGGCAACTCTACACCATCTAAAGTTCCCAGCTGCAAATCGGGTTTAAATCCAAAAAACATCAAAGCATCTTTTTGATTAGTCTTTTTTAATAACTGCTCACTTCTGTCAAAAGTTAAATTTCTAATGTTGGGTCCCAAAACGAAAGTTACTAAACCGCCTTTCTGGTTATCGCAATAACACGGAGTCTGCTCAGAGGTCTCTTCAAAATCAATTTCCTTAAATGGTCCCAACAAATTGTCTTTCAAGATCTGTCTATCTTGCTGATCGAGCTGGATGAGCGAGTTACATGAACTCCGTACGCTGCTGATAAGATGGGTTACTGCTTCTAAAGCTTGGAATCTTGTTTCAGGGAGGACAGAATTGTCCAGATAACACCAAAGATCCTCTAAACTTGATTTATTATTTAGAAGCTGAAGCAAATTTACTTGCTTATTGTTAATTTTACAACAAATACAAAAATTAAAAGGCTTGCTCTAAATTCAACACAACGCGCAAGGCTAAGGCTTTACAAAAATTTAATGAAAATGCAAAAAACATCAAACTGCTTCGCCCTTGGGCTTGCCTTTTCTAAGACGTATTTTTCAATTCAGTTAAACTTGCTTTAATCTAATTTTAAGAGTCTTGAACACAATTTTTTACGCGAAATTTTCAGACCTCGCTAACTTCAGTCGGAAAGAATTTAAGTTATTTTAAAACTAACTCCAAAACCCTTAGCTTAATCTTAAATCTCTAAATAATTTGCTGTGTAAGTTCTATCAGTCTTGTAATTTGCAAAAATTCTTTGTTGTTTCGTTGGTCTTAAGCTAAAGCTTCGGAAGCCAGTTTAACTAGCGAGTAAAAGAGAAAACCATCGTTGGGGATTTTGTGGAGTAATCATACAAGCAGTAAAACAGCAGCAATAATGCGTCCATGCAAGCAACTGCAAGCGTGTCTGAATTCACTGTTTTACTTCCTACTGCGAAAGCTTCAACCTTACCCTTAAGCCTGTCTCGCAAATTTTTTGCAGAAACACTCAATAAAGCCTCACCTTGCATGAAACTTGCTGTCGAAAGGCTAATGTCCAGCCTTATTTCGGAATTGTCACCCTTGACCCATTGCTCGATTTGCAATCTTGATCCACCCCCCTTTTGGTTAAATTTTTTTAGACTCGTTAAGATTATAGGAGAGCCAAAAATTTCAACCCCTTGAGGTGTTGATTTATAAGGCAAGCAAAAAAAGTGAGCTGTCAGGAAATTTGCGGCAAACTGATCTAAGACCAGAATGCCCACAGGACTCAAATTACTGGCGAAATTAAGCTCTTTCAGATTAGGCTTTGATTTTTCTTTTAGGTTTTCACTTTGCCCAGACTTTCTTTGCGGCAGCATTAGCTTGCTACTTAACCAATTTTGTGTCACACAAGTTAGCACCTCTGTGACGTAGTTAGTACCACTTCTAACTTGCGGGCAAAGACCAGGTGATGAGACTGCTTTCTCAATTTTTAGCGCTTGGGCTAAACTAGCTTCGCATAATATTAGAGCTCTAGACAAATCTTCGGCACTAAGCCTGGACTGCTCCACACTACAGCAATCTGATACTTGAGCTAACTCAAAACCTGAAGAAGCTAGTACGACATCTTCGCCCGTAAAAAAGCAACCAGCCCGTTGAAACTCTGAAAAAAGATACTCCAAAAGTGACGCACCTTTAGTCTGTTCATGGTGACTTTGCTTAGTTAAATTCCGCTCTACTCTGTCATCTCCCACACTTTCGCGCCCGTCTAAAAGTCTCGCATTCATAAAAACCTGAAGCACCGAAGATTTTAGAGGCTCTGATAACCGTGAAACCTTAACAGTAAGCTGGCTTTGTTGAGGGACCAGGCTCAAGCTGGCGCTCATCTTAAATCTAGATTAGCACACTTCAAAACTTTAAGTAATTTTGCGGGCTATAAAATAAAAGGTTTGATGGCCAAAATTTGATTTTTCGCTTGAGGCCTCTTACAATATTCTTGAATGGCAACTAAAGCAAAATCGGGTGAGACAAAAAGCAAAAAGAAAAAACAGGCTCCAGCTACCGGCCTGGTTCATATTTTCTCCTCTTTTAATAATACAATCGTTACATTCACGGATCTTGCAGGAAATGTGATTTGCTCTGCCAGTGCAGGTTCCTGCGGATTTAAGGGGACTCGAAAGGGAACACCATTCGCTGCACAAGTTGCGGGGCAGCGTGCATCCGAAAAAGCAAAAGAGCTTGGAGTCAAAACTGTTGGGATATTCCTTAAAGGTGTAGGGTTCGGAAGGGAAACTGCTGTAAGAGCTATTCAGCAAAGTGGTCTAAAAATAACTTTCATTAGAGATGTAACGCCCGTTCCTCACAACGGCTGCCGCCCGAGAAAAACAAGGAGAGTTTAGCGTAACTGCTTACGATGTTTTTTTCGCGAGAGATGGAAAAAAGTAATCTTGAGCGCCGTGGCTAGGCTCTTTAGAAGGAGAGAAGGACTTTACCTTAAGTAAAAGTTAAATTTCAAAAAATTGAACCGCTAACTTCAAACTAACACCTAAAATACTAGTTATAAAGTTGAAGTTTTGGTTTTGATTAACCTCACTGCACGCTATATTAAACAAATGTATGTTACAAAGCAAAATTGTATCTAGCTCTTCTGAATGTAAACGGATATTTAAAGTTAAATTAGAAAGCTTGAGACAAATACTCGGATGGCTGATCGTTAAAACCATCTAGCCCATATAGCTTAATTATCACACTTTGAAAAGCTGCATAAACAGATCGCCACGGCTAGGGGATTAGCTCTGAGAGCTTAACCCATGAACTGCTAAAACCTTGTGGATTTACTCCCCCTAACTATGTTCAGTTTCATAAATTGGCTAATTCAAACGATTAAATAACCTGTCTCAAAGGAAAAGCCCCAATAAAACAACTTTATTATCCGTTCTAAAAACCTTAAAAACCTGGTTATTCTTGACTAAAGCTACCAAGCGCTTACAATAAAAAGCTAGTACCAACTTTTAAATGTTTGAGTATCAACCCAAAAATCACAAGCACGTCCTCAGGCAGATCCTCTCTGAGGATCCAATATTAATAGAGAGTGTCAAGCAGTACAATATGCGTGGCGTTGAGTGTTGGGCTATTTTTTTAAACGAGCTTGGTTTGTGGAGCTCTTCACTAAACGATGTTAGAGCTAAAGTTGATCAAGAGTTCTTAACCTACTATTTTCTTGTGACTGAGTGCCGTAACTTTGTAAATGAAAAATTGCGTCAATGTAAAAAACATGAACATCCTGAGATATTTATGGAGGCGATTTTGAGCTTTTTAGGAGGAAAAGGCTTTGAGTATAAGGAGGATGCATCTTTTTTCGACCTTTTTTCAGAAAATCCTTCTTTTAGATCTGGAACATATATAAACTGCTGCACTATTTCGTTGTTTGCGCTAGACGTTTACTCAGAGGTTGTTAAAAATTTACCCTCAACCACAAATCAAGATAACGATAGCTTTTTTAATCCTAACACGGTTTGTGGAGTAGTGTTCAGCCTCAACCATCAATTTAATTTTTTTGGTAAGTATTTAGTTGATATTTTAGCTCTTTCAGTAGAAACAATAGAAAGTTCCAGCCCCGTGTCTGAGCTTGCCCCTGTCTCAGCTATACCCTCCGATAAAATTCATTTAATGGCCTTTCAAGAAGCCTCCTCATACTTTATGGGAAGGTACCGTAATTACTTTATGGGAAGGTACCCTAATTACAAAAAAGCTCTAGAAATTATCCAGCGAGCTCGTCAGATCTATCCAACATACCCTATTCTTCATCTGCAAGAGGGGTGGTTACTTCAAAATTTGCAAGGGCTCGTTGACGCTATTTCTACCTTTTCGGAGGGGTATAATTTGTTATTATCTGAAGAGCCTTTAAGACATGATATCGAAAATCTTCGCGGCGCTTTCGAGTTCCAGATGGCTGAGGCTTTTTATCAACTTGAAAGCTATGAGGAAGCTTTGGATTGGATAGAAAATGCAGCATCACGAGACTCAATAACTGTAGTAAGAAAAGCCCTTCCTTTAAAGGTAGAAATACTGAGGGGTCTTGGAAGAACCAAAGAGGCTTCTGAACTAGAAAACGCTTTAAAGCTCCTTGGTTTGGCAAATCAGGGGGAAGAAAATCGCATTATAAGAGTTATATCACCAGTTATTCGTAATTTTTAGGGCAAGGCAGCGCAGGGTTTTAGTTGTGAAGTAGCTAAAAATATGGCTTTTCCCACTAGTTAGTTAACTTTTTAATTAACTTTAAAACTTTTCTAACTTTGATTAAGTTGCTGTTAGGAATGAAATGCCGTATCCCGGAGAAGAAAGAGGGGAGGTTTTTCAAATTTCAGGCTTGGAAAGCTCAAAAGAGATTCAAGAGTAAAAATTTACTCTAAAAAGTTAAGTTTGGGATTAGCTTATAAATTGACTAAGAATTTTAAAGGCTTACTCCAATTCCAAATTTAGTAAGGCATTTCCTCGAAAGATTTTAAAATGTTAAAGGGTACTACCAAGCTATCAGATTAGGATCTGTGTGGGCCAAAAATGCCCCAGGGTAGGCGTCTGTTCTCTAAAATAGCCATTTACGAAAAGCTGGTATATTATATAATTTGAGTAAATTTTCTTCTCCTTGATTGCATAACTGTGATCAGCTTCTATCTTTTTAATTTCAGCTTAATATCTGTTTTTAAGCTCGCTTATACTTTCTTTTAGTTAAAGCTTACTCATCCATTCTTAAAAAAATAAACCTTGTTACCCCTCTATTTTCCACTATAAACCTAATGCCTTTTGATAAACGCTCTTTCGTTAAAACCGACTGCAAGCTTTTGACACCCGTTATTGGTAAGCCATCTGCCTCAATGATAATGTCCTGGGGAACAAACCCTGCTAATTGCGCTACACTCCCAGGCCGCACCTGCGTAACCACTGCTCCTGCAGTTCGTTTTGTTTTAAGCTGCCTTGCCAGTTCTGGGGTTAAATCTTTAACCGTAAGACCAATTTTTGACAAGGTCTCTTCGTCTGCTTGATCTTGAGCTGGCAACTCATCTAAATTTTCAGGAAGCTCCGCTAGTTTGACCTTCAAAGTCCTTGTTGTTCCTTTCCTAAAAACTTTAACTTCAACTACTGTGCCTGGCTCTTTTGAAGAGATCAGGTTACGTAAATGATTAGTGTCAATAATCTGAACTCCGTCAACTTCAATAATTATGTCCCCAACTTGCACACCAGCTCGCTCGGCTGGAGTGTTTTCTTGAACTTGACCTACTAAAGCCCCTTTAGTGCCCTCGAAACCAAAACTCCTAGCTAAATCGGGTGTAAGCTTCTGAATACTAACACCCATCCATGATCGAATAACTCTACCTTTTTGAAGAATCTGATTTTTCACGTTCTTTACCATATTTATGGGAATAGCAAACCCTATTCCCATATAACCACCGGTTCGAGAAAATATAGCTGTATTAATTCCTACAACTTCACTGCGCAGATTTACGAGTGGCCCTCCACTGTTTCCCGGATTTATAGCTGCATCAGTTTGTATAAAGTCTTCGTATTGGTTTCCACCCATAATCGAGCGACCTTTTGCCGAGACTATGCCTGCTGTAATAGTGTTTACCAAACCAAAAGGGTTTCCAACAGCAATCACCCACTCACCTATCTTTAGTTCGTCTGAGTCACCGAGCTTAAGAGGTTTAAGATTTTTTCTTTTAACCCTTAGCACGGCTATGTCTGACCTAGGATCACTCCCCACCCTCGTTGCAGTTTCTTCTTTTCCATCAGAAAAAGTTACTTTAATAGTATCCGCCTTGCCAACCACATGATCGTTTGTGATTATAATGCCGTCATCACTAACCACAACCCCTGTGCCAAGAGCAGGCTCAAAAGAATCACCAGGGAAGCGGGGAAACAAATCTGGGAAGTCATCCCCAAAAAAACGTCGAAACTGATCAAAAAAAGGATCGCTAAAAGGAGACCTTTGACTAGCACCCCTCTTTACCAGTGCTTGTATACTGACTACAGAGTCCGTTACGTTTTTCGCAACTTCTTGGAAAGCGCGGGATAATTCTTCCGCCAAAGACCGGTTTTGCGCGATTATTTGAGATAAAGTGGCAAAAAAAATTAGTAATGATTTGTAGAGAATGCGAGTCACAAAAGTAATTTTAACAGTTTTATATAACCCTTTAAATAACCTGAGAGATTTGAGCCAAATTCTATTTGATTGTAAAATGTTAGCTACAACAAATTTGAACTGTGGCAGGACACTCTAAGTGGGCACAAATCAAACGAAAAAAAGCGGCTAACGACCAAAAAAGAGGGCAGATTTTCTCCAAAATTTTAAAAGAAATTGAAGTGGCCACTCGTCTGGGTGGAGCAAATCCTGATGCTAATTTCCGACTAAAGGCTATTATTGCAAAAGCTAAAGCAGAGGGGGTCCCTAACGACAATATTCAGAAAGCTATTCAAAGGGGTGCTGGAATTAAGGAGGGAGGAAACGAAATCGAGGAAATTTTTTACGAGGGAAGGGGACCTGAAAATGTGGCTTTTATTGCACGCGTGTTGACAGATAATCGAAACAGAACGGCCTCGGAGATCAGACATTTAGTGTCTAAACACGGCGGTGCACTGTTAGGTGTAAATAGCGTGCGGCATAATTTCAAAGAAAAGGGAGTGGTTTTGATAAAAGGAGAGGGATTGTCAGAGGATGATATACTTGAAAAAGTTCTTGATTTTGATGTTGAAGACATTGTGAGGGTAGGAGACAGTTTTCAAATTGTGACGGAAATTGCAAATTTAGGCAGACTCCAAGAAGAGCTAAGAAAGCATTTTGAAGTGGAAGAAGCAGGAATTAAATTTTTACCAGTTGTGCTCACTGCCGTTTCAAAAGAAAACTCAGAGCGCGTTTTGAGCTTTTTAGAGGCTCTAGATGATCACGATGACGTTCAAGAAATATTTTTGAACGCGGACTTCGAAGAGTAAGGCTGGGTAAGTCTTAAATGTTTGGGTATATTAAAGGAGAGGTTGTAGAAGTACAAAAGGAAACTGTCATAGTGATGCCTCCCAACGCCATAGGTTACGAAATTCATTTCGAGCCTAAAACTTCAAATGTTTCCAAGGGCTCTGAGGTAGCTCTTTTCCTTCACTTCCATAAATCAGAAGACTCAGCTACTCTGTTTGGGTTTGAAACTCTTCTGGAGCGTGAAATTTTCAGGGTGCTTCTAAAAATCTCAGGCATAGGTCCTAAAACAGCTTACAAGATAGTCTCTACTTTAAGCACTGCAGAGCTTCTAGCAAGTCTGCAACAGGGAGATCAGTTTATTCTTAAAAAAATAAAAGGGGTAGGCCCTAAGCTTGCTGAAAGGGTGGCATTTGAAACAACGTCGTTTTTGAAAAAACATATTCAAGAGCTTATTGAGACAACAGGAGCTCAAGAGTCTAAAGATATTGAAAATGAAGTTTTAGCATTGAGTGTATTAGAGAAATTGGGTATTCCGCATAAGCAAGCGGTTGAGCTTGTACAACGAGCCAAAGCCGTTTGCCACTCCTCCTCTGTTGATGAGTTAATAAAGGAGTGTTTTAAAATCATGAAAGCTTAAAACAAGGCGCAAGACAAAATCTTGTTTTTAAATTCTTTCAGTACTTAAATTTTGTAAGACTTAACTTTTAAGACTTAACTAAGTCAAAACTTTCAAATTTGAGTTTATTAATCGACTCAAATTTTTTGGAGGGCTTTGCGTACTTCAAACAAATTTTCACGATCGCAGAGTGTTTCGAAACCCTTTAGAGCTTACGTCTCAAACTTCTCGCTTTTCAAATTACAAATTTATTTCTTAGAAGCTCTCCGGAATAGTTAAACGGTTTTTTTTAAAAAAGCTGCAGCTGCTTTAAGCTAAATTCTTCATCTAAGGCTAAAGATAGACAACCTTAACTTTTGCGTTGTGAATTTTAATATTTAAAGCAAAAACAGTGACGTATACAAAAACTGGCTCTAGGCATTACGCTGAAGGTAAGGCAAACCTTGTTTAAAAAACTTCTTTAATCTTTCGGCGGGTTAGTCAAGAAAAGGTCCTATCG
>Ga0308400_1000243_pt1 | contig 23175 bp, 21 predicted proteins | sample HotsprSampOS1265_FD_203451 | JGI IMG/M metagenome (GOLD analysis project Ga0308400, IMG submission 203451) | Hot spring phototrophic mat microbial communities from Octopus Spring, Yellowstone National Park, Wyoming, United States - 20060914_OS12-65 ...
TGGAGGACCGGGACGGGGCCCTCCTCCTGGACTTCGGCCGCCCCTTCGGGCGGTGGGGGCAGCACTTCACCGAGTTCCTCTCCCCCCGCTCCACCCTGGGGCTGCGGGACCTCCTCTACCTGGGCCTCCTGCCCCCTGTGCCCGGCCTCTACCGGGACGACGGGGAGGACACCCTCTTCCCCTCGGACCTGGAACGGGACCTGCTCGGCGGGGACCTCCCCTCCGGGGAGAAGGCCCTGGCCCTCCTCCTCTCCCACGCCCACCTGGACCACACCGGGGCCGTGGCCTACCTCCGGAGGGACCTCCCCATCGTGGCCACCGCCGCCACCGCGGCCATCGCCAAGGCCATGCAGGACATCGCCCAGGTGGGCCTGGACGGGGAGGCGGTCTACCTGAGCCCCCGAAGCCTCAACGCGGGCGGCATCCTGGAGGGGGACAGAAAACGCTACCTCCGCCGCCCCTACCGGGTCCTGGGCCGCCTCCCCGGCTTCCCCGACCTCTCCCCGGCCAAGCGCAAGGGGTTTGAGGGGGATCCCTGGAGGGAGGACGACACTCCCCTGGAGCTCGGGTCCTTCAGGGTGGAGGCCTTTCCCGTGGACCACTCCATCCCCGGGGCCGCGGCCTTCGCCGTGGAGACCTCCGAGGGCCTGGTGGTCTACACGGGGGACCTGCGCCGCCACGGCCGCTGGTGGGAGAGGACCGAGGCCTTCCTCAGGGCCCTGGAGGGGCGGGAGGTCTTCCTCCTCGTCGCCGAGGGCACCCGCCTGGAGGAAGGGGGCCCCGCCCGCACCGAGGACCAGGTGAAGGCGGCCCTCCACGCCGAGGTGGCCCGGTGGGAGGGGTGCCCGGTGGCCGTGGACTTCGCCCCCCGCAACCTGGAGCGCCTCCTCGCCTGCCTGGAGGTGGCGGAAGAGGTGAGGCGCCGCCTGGTGGTCACGGTCAAGGACGCCTACCTCCTCTACGGCCTGGCCCACGCGGAGCCGGACCCCTGGGAGGGGGTCTTGAGGCGGGTTCTGGTCCTCCGGGAGGCCAAGGGCAATACCCCAGGCTGGGAGGAGCACCTGTGGACGCAGAAGGACATGCCCCTCCAGGAGGCCGGCGTGGAGGCCATCGCGAAGGATCCCGGGGCCTACCTCCTGGCCTTCGGCTTCTACGAGGTAAACCGCCTCCTGGACCTGCGCCTCCTGGAGGCCGCCCTGGGCGGGAAGGCGAGGCGGGGGGCCTACATCTTCAGCAACTCCTACTGGGCCGACCAGGAGCAGGTCCTGGACCTCCAGGTCCTCCTGGCCTGGCTGCGGCGGCTGGACTTCCACCTCTTGCCCGAGAGCCTGGCCGACCTCCCCCAAGACCCCGCCGGGGTGAGGAACCCCTTCCACACCTCGGGCCACGCCCCCAGGGAGGATCTCCTGGAGGTGGTGCGCCGCCTCAGGCCCCGCTACCTCCTCCCCGTGCACACCGAGCGGCCCGAGCGGTGGAGGGAGCTCCTCTTAGGGGAGGGGACGAAGGTGTTGTTACGCGAGTGAGGAAAGGAGGAAGCCATAAGGAGGAGGATGAAGATGGAGAGCGTGCCCGTGAGGATCCACGACCTGGGTTCCCTAGAGGGGTGCTGCCTGGACTTCGGCCGCGAGGAGCTCTGGGAGCGCCTGGATGCCCCCTTGGCCGCCCTCGCCGTCCGCCTTCCCGTCTACCTGGTGAGCGAGGTCCAGATGGACTGCCTCTACCCGCCCAAGCGGCACCGCTTCTTCCTGGAGGACCGGCTCCGCGAACGCCTCCGCCGGTTGAGGGAGCGCGACCTGGAAGAGGACGAGGACCCCTTCGCCCCCTCCGGGACTTGGAGGTGGAGGACGGGGAGGCCTGGAGTAGGCAGGCGGTGGTGGTGGCCGCAGGCCTTTACCTCCGCCGCCTGGACCCCGGCCTCACCTACCGGGGTTACATTCCCAGCAAGCGGGCCTGCTTCCACGGCCTGAAGCTGCACCTGGTCTGCGACAACCACCCGTTCATCACCGAGGCGCTGTGCACCCCGGGGTCTGTTGCCGCTGTGCAGGGGCTGTACCTGTTGCCGCTGGACTTGGCGCAAGGAAGTGAGCTGTACGTGGATCGAGGGACCTGGCAGAGGACGACCTGGCGATGGCCGAGGGCATCCGGCTGCGAGCCATTCGCAGGGGGAACTCCAGGCGCTACCACCAACCCAGTCAGTTCATCGCCACCTTGGGCAGGAAAATCATCGAGTCGGTGGGTTCTACCCTGACGGAGCTATTCCCCAAGCGCATACATGCCCCCACCCTCCAGGGCTTTGTGCTCAAGGTCTGGGGCTTCATCTTTGCCCACAACTTCAAGCGCCTGGCCAGCGTTTTGTAGGTGGCAACTTGGGTTATAATATTCCTTAAATATTCCTTCGTGTGCTACTTGATTTTGCCCCCAGGGGTGTGAAAGAAGAGGGGTTACTATGCGATCCGACCGCGAGCGCCCCCTTTACCATCTTGACGCAGAAACCCTTCCGTCTGGGTGGATGACAAGTTGAAAGCCCTCCAGGCCCAGGGCGTCAAGCTCCCTCGAAAGCAAAAGCATCAGAAGGCTACCCTGGCCGCCAAGACCACCCTCAAAGCCTACTTCCCCTCCCTCGCTCCTACCGGAACCTGCAAAAGGCCCACACCCTCTTGGCTTCCATAAGATCTTCTCCAAGAGGTGGACCTCCTGGCCCACGGTCACCGCATTCACGGCCTTGACCTTCCCGGGTCTGCCGTGGGTGTAAGCCCACTGGGGGCTTATGCTGATGACGGTTGTGAACGACCGGGGCCTTTTGTTCCGCTGGGCCCTGCCGGGAGACCTGGAGGGGGGCTTTCGCTGGGTTCCTGGGGTCGTGACGCCCCTTTAGGAGGCCATGTGGTGGAGGGGATGGACGGGGCGAGTCAGGAACCGGATCGAGACGCGGTTTAGTGTAATGTTGCGGTCTTTGGGACTCCATAGGATAGAGACGCGCTCCTACCGGGGACTGGTGGCACCCTTTTGCTCCACAACCTCATTCGCAGCCGGGTTCTCCTCAAGATGACCGGGGTGGAGTTATGAGGTAGCACACGAAGGCATGTCTTGGCCAACTACAAGGGCTCGGCTCCCCTGGAGTTCCTGGCTAAACCACAGGCGGAGTCGGTTCCCCAAGAATCTCAGATGTGTTGACCAATTACAACACCTTGCGCGTTTCAGTGCTGTTCTGCTAAACTGTTCTAGAGGTCTATACTTCATGGATGCATTGGAAATAGCTCGGCGGATTAAGTTAGATCGGCATAGTGGAAATTCCCTCTATGCCCAGATCCGGGATGGAATCCGCGGTCTAATTAATTCTCGGGTCCTGCCTTGTGGAAAGCCATTGCCCTCAGAGCAAAAAATGGCCGAAAGTCTGCGTGTTAGCCGCATGACCTTACGCCAAGCTCTGGCGGAGCTGAAGCGCGCGGGCTACCTGGAGTGTAAACACGGGTTAGGGAACATCGTGCGTCAACCCCAACCCCGCTTTATTCACCAGATTACAGAACTTAGTAGCTTTTCGGAGGACATGCGCGCGCGAGGTCTAACTCCTGCCTCGCAGGTGCTGAAAAAATACCGCATCGCTGCTGATCCTGAAGTTGCGAATCAGTTGCGCTGCCAGGTAGGCGATCCCTTGTTTTTCCTCGAGCGCCTCCGTCTCGCCGATGGCGTTCCTTTGGGTCTCCACGCGGTATATCTGCCCGCAGGATTAGTTGACTTTGAAGATCTCGGTCAAAAACCTCTGTACGATTCCCTTGCAGAAGTAGGAGTTTGGGTACACACTGCTGAGGAGTTCATCGAAGCATGCGCCGCCAAAAGGCGCGAGGCTATGTTGCTGGGCTTGCGCGTTGGCGAGCCGTTGCTTCTAATCACACGCATAACCTATGATCAAAGGAGTCGACCCGTAGAGTTGGTCTACGCTCGCTACCGTAGCGATGTATATCGCTACCATGCGCGGCTTGCCCGCAAAACCGGAGGTGCAGACTGAGCATCCTTTGCGTTGGATTTCCTAGCATCGATCACATAGCCCAGGTTCGGGCAGTGGCACGTCGAGAGGAGACCCGTACGGTACTCCGCTTTTGGCCCGCTCCGACGCCAGGTGGCTGCCCAAGCAATATAGCGGTAGGTTTATCACGCCTGGGGGTAGCAACAGAAGTGAAATTCGTTATAGGGGACGATTCCGATAGTATCTGGTACTTGAAACAACTCGCTAGCGAGGGAGTTGGCATCCAACAGGTTATTGTCCTCCCAGGTGAGGCACCAAGGAGTTATCTCTTCTTTGATGATTCCGGATTAGTCGAGCTGTTCTACTATCCGGGTGTAACCACTTCCCCAGCTACTCATCCTGAGCTGCAGGGGATTGACTGGCTTGTTATCACTATTGGTCCACCCGAACTTACTAGGCCCTATTTCCGCGCGGCCAAAACGGCTGGAATTCCAGTAGCCTGGCAAATGAAGCAAGATCCAAATAGCTTGCCAGATGCCTTGATGGTCGAGTTATTGTCTTCATGTCAACTCCTTTTTTCCAACCAATCGGAGGTTGACCACCTCCTGAAAATGACGGGCTTGAAGGAGCCCCAAGAACTGCTGGAACTCGGCCCCAAGGCCGTGGTAGTAACCCAAGGTGCAAGAGGAAGCGAGGTATTCAGTATCCATGGCCACACCTATATTCCCTGTCTTGAGGCGCAGCTTGTCGATCCTACTGGGGCAGGGGACGGCTACACTGCAGGCTTTCTCTACGGCTGGCTCAAGGGGTTGTCCCCTCAACAGTGTGGGCAAATCGGAGCGGTAGTGGCAAGTTTTGTTGTTGAGGAGTGGGGTTGCCAAGCTGGTCTGCCCCGCCTTGAAAGCCTCGTGTCACGTTATCAGCTCCACTTTGGCCCTTTCCCTTGCGAGGCGGCGAGATGAAACAGGCACTGCTGCTAATAGATATTATCCACGATTTTTTCCATCCTGAGGGGAGGAATTATCACCCCAGGTATGAGGATGTACGCAAGCATATTTGCGCCCTTTTGGAAGCTGCGCGCGATGTAGGTGTTCCGATTATCCACGCTCGCGAATCACATCGCCCCGGTCCAGACTTTGAGCAACCCAAACTTCCACCGCACTGCATAGAAGGTACCTGGGACGTGGGGGTTCCCGACTGGCTGGACTTACATCCAGAGGACATTGAGGTTAGGAAGCGTCGCTACAGTGCCTTTTTCTCTACAGATCTCGACCTCCTGCTCAGGGAGAGGGGAGTACGGCGTCTGGTAGTGGCAGGAGTCAAAACCCACTTGTGCGTGCGAGCAACTATCCAGGATGCCTTTGCTTATGGTTACGAGGTATGGCTGCCCCGAGAGGCCACAAGTTCCAATCACCTCCACTTGGCGGAAGCCAGCCTAGAGGACATTGATCGCTACTTTGGATTCGTGGTTGCTACTGAAAAAGCCTTGGAAGTGCTGAGAAGGAGTGCTTGAATGCCCACCTGGTACTTAAGAACCCATCCTGAAGACATCGCCCCTGATGTCATCCTCGTGGGTGACCCATCCCGAATTGAAATCATCCGAGAGTACCTCCAGTGCGTACGCACTGTGGGCAAGCATAGAGAGTACCTAGTAGTCACAGGCTCCTACAAGGGTAAGCCGCTTACAGTCACCGCAAGCGGCATGGGTGCCCCTGCTTGGGCAGTGGCCGTTGAGGAGCTTGTTTCAGCTGGGGCTAGGAAACTCGTTCGTGTGGGTACTGTCATGGGTGTGGCTGCTGACTTGGGAACCTTAGTGCTGGCTCAGGGGTCTTGTAGGCTAGAGGGAACGGGGGACAGTTATGCTCCACCCTTTCTGCCTGCTCTGCCTGATCCACAGCTATATGCCGCTTTCAGAGAGACCCTTCAAAAACAAGGAGCTAACTGGCGCGAGGGGTTAGTAGCCTCTGTAGATGGCTTTTACTCGCAAATGAGGCCTCAAAATGAGCGTGAGCAAATGCCTAAAGCCATCCCAGTTAGTTTCCTAAGAACTTGGGGCGTGCTCGGGATGGACATGGAAACTAGCACGCTCTACATAGTGGCCCGCTTCCTTGGTGTGTCAGCAGTGAGCTTGTGTGCCACTACTGTTACTGTGGGTACTCCAGACTTTATTACGCTCTCCGAAGCAGATCGACAAGCGCTCGAGCGACGGCTAGTTTGTCACGCACTAGACGCGCTCTACAACGCTGGAGGCTCCACATGAGCGCAGAACGTTACTTGCGTGGATTGACCGAGCGTCTGGAACGTATCTCCCAGACACAACTTCCCGCCCTTCACCAAGCTGCTGACCTCTGTGCCCAGGCAATCGCGGGAGGCGCTTTAGTGCACCTTTTTGGCACTGGCCATGGCACCCTTCCAGCTTTGGAGGCTTTCCCTCGCACAGGCTCGTTCGTGGGGTGGCACCCCATTGTTGTAGAAGCGGTCGGCCCAGTCCTGCGCATCGGGGGAGATGGCAGTGTACACCAGTTCCGCTGCTTACAGGGGACTGAGGAATTTGGTGCTGCGATCTTGGAGAGCTACCCAATCCATCCTGGTGATCCATTTCTTATCAGCTCGCACTCCGGGGTCAACCGGGTGGTGGTAGAGGTGGCATTAGGAGTAAAGGCTAGGAGCTGTCCGCTCATCGCTATAACCTCTCTCGAGCACAGCCTGCAAGCTTCTCCCCGTCACTCCAGCGGTAAGAAGCTGTACGAGTTAGCAGACATCGTGATAGATAGCTTTGCGCCATTTGGCGATGCTAGTGTCGAGATTCAAGGTTTGGATCAGCGAGTGGCGGCGGTCTCAACACCTCTGGCTACTGCCATCATTGGAGCTCTGGTAGCTCAAACCGCTATGCGCCTAGTTGAGTTAGGACACCAGCCCTTGGTTCTTGGCCATATCGACCGGCGTGGTCAGAGCACCCCTGACGAAATGCGTAGGGACTACGTGCAGGCCTTGCAAGATCGCTTATGGAGACGCTGATTCCTAACTACGAAGAGTTCGAACGTCTCATCCAGGGACGCCTAGGGAGGGCCCGGCACCCTATACTCAACCCTGCTTCAGAAGTGCTGGTGACCGAGGTGCCGCTCAGCGAGCTGGAAGATGTGAAGGTGGCCGTTGAGCAGGCTAGAGAGACCCTCGCCGACTGGGGTTCTCTTCCAGTTCTGGAACGCTCCAAGCTGCTACATCGATCCGCAAACATATTCGAAGAGCGCTTAGAGGCGATTGCCCGCTTGCTCACCCTCGAGCAAGGCAAACCACTCCGTGACAGTCGCAAAGAGCTCCTCTTTAGTCTGCGCTGCCTGCGGTTCTACGCAGAGGAGGCCCTGCGGCTGGAAGGTGTTGCCCGAACTGGCGAGTCTGGCAAAACCCTAAGCCTAGCGTTCAAAGTACCAATAGGGGTAGTAGCGGCTATTGGCCCCTCCAACTACCCAGTAGAACTCCTAATGTGGAAGATTGCTCCAGCCCTGGCTGCAGGCTGCACAGTGGTCGTCAAGCCCCCGCTCGAAACCCCTCTGGCTGTGACTGCTACGCTTGCTTGTCTGCACGAAGCAGGCATACCTAAGGGTGTGCTAGGGCTGGTGATAGGAGGAGCTGAAGTAGGGGAGGCTCTGGCTCAGCACCCCGATGTGCGCAAGATTGCCTTCACCGGATCTACGCAAGTAGGACGCCGAATCGCTGCTCTCGCCGGAGAAGGGCTCAAGACTGTGACTTTGGAACTCGGAGGAAATGCCCCGTTCATTGTTTGCGCCGATGCTGATCTGGAGGATGCTCTGGCAGGTGCCTTGCGCCGTAGCTACTCCAACGCTGGGCAAATTTGCATTGCGGCTAAGCGAATTCTAGTGGAGGATTCCCGATACAATGAGTTCGTAGAGGCCTTTATCGAGCGTGCTAAGAGGCTGAAGATGGCTGACGGCTTGGCCGAGCCCGAGGCCGACTTGGGACCGCTGGTCAGCCGGGCTCGCCTGGAGCTGGTGAAGTCACAGGTTGAGTCTCTGGTCGCGCGGGGTGCCCGGCTGCTTCTAGGGGGTCAGCGTTTAGAGGGTCCAGGCTTCTTCTACCCTCCTACCGCCCTCGAACTCTCCCCAGCACGGATGCGTGAGTTTGATGAGGAGATATTCGGACCAGTTGTAGCCGTCACCCCATTTGCTTCTGATCAGGAGGCGCTTGAGTTAGCGAATGCTACCCGTTACGGCTTAGCCGCTTACGTATACACTCGGGATCTGGAGCGTGCTTTCTGGTACGCAGAGTGCTTGGAGGCAGGTGGAATCGGAGTCAACGTCAACGACGTTTCCGAACTCACCATGCCCTTTGGCGGCCTAAAGGACAGCGGGATCGGGCGTGAACTCGGGAAGTACGCCCTTGACAACTATCTGGTCCTAAAACACGTCAGATTCGGCGTGAAGGGAAAGAGGAGGTAAGAACATGACACTTAAGAGGGTTTTGTTCGCGGTAGGTGTCTTGGCCCTGCTTGGATTGGTATTTGCCCAGCAGCCTTTGCGGGTGGCCTTGGTGATCGCTCAGGGGGGACTAGGTGACCTCTCCTACAACGATTTAGCCTATAGCGGGCTGCAACGAGCAGCCAAAGACTTTGCTGGAAAGGTGGTCGTGCGCACTGTGCAATCGCAGGACATAGTCTCACAGGGTGAGAGTGTGCTAAGGACCGCAGCTAAAGGCGGTTTTGACCTTGTGATTAACCTTGAGTACAGTATCGCCGATGCCCTGGGGCGGGTGGCCACCGATTACCCCAATACAAAGTTCGCTATGTTTAACCTTGAGTTGCAGGGGCCAAACATTACCTCAGTGCTGTTTCGCGAACACGAGGGGTCTTACCTAGTAGGTGCTCTAGCGGCGATCGCTACTGTCAAGACAGGTGTGCCGGGGATCAATCCGCAAAAGGTCATTGGGGTGATTGGAGGAACCAAATCTCCTGGAATCGACAAGTTTATTGTTGGGTATGTTGAGGGTGCCAAGAGCATTGATCCCAGCATTCGAGTACTGGTCTCTTATGCCAACGACTTTGGTGACCCCGCCAAGGGGAAGGAGCTTGCCAAGGCTATGTTCGATCAAGGCGCAGACATTATATATCAGGTGGCTGGGGGCACTGGTCAAGGGGTAATCGAGGCAGCTAAAGAAACCGGACGGTTCGCTATCGGTGTGGACTCCGATCAGGACTACCTTGCGCCTGGACGCGTGCTTACCAGCATGATCAAGCGCGCTGACACAGCAGTTTACCAGTTGGTTAAGAGGCTTGTCGAGGGAAAGCTTGAGGGTGGTGTCACACTTAACTTCGGACTGGCTAATAACGGCGTGGGTATCAGCTCTATGCGCTACACTAGATCGATCTTCACCTCTACTGACCTTGCCCGGATTGATCAGATTCGCCGAGACATCATCTCTGGGAAGATTAAACCTACTGACATTACTACTGTCCCTGACCCTGCAGCGGTGTACAGGCGCTTAGGACTTGGACGGTAGATATGCACTCTCTTTCGATGCTTGGCATAACCAAGCGGTTTGGAACTTTAGTTGCTCTGGATCGGGTAGATCTGCACCTTCGCGCGGGAGAGGTCAACGCCCTTATTGGCGAGAACGGGGCAGGTAAGACCACTCTAATGAGGATTCTCTACGGGCTTGAGCGAGCTGATAGCGGTATCATCGAGTGCGACGGGAAGAAGATAGATATACCTAATCCTCAAACCGCTGTCCGATTAGGAATTGGGATGGTTCAGCAGAGATTAAGACAGTTCCCGAACATGAGCTTATTGGAAAACATAGTACTGGGGGCTGAACCAAGCCGCTGGGGACTACTGGATGCTAACTTGGCCAGAAGTCGTCTGGCTAACTACTGCCATCTGCTCAAGTTGGAGGCCGATTGGAGTACTCCGCTAGGTGAGCTTCCCCTGAGCACCCGGCAGAAAGTAGAGATTTTGAGACTACTTTATCGTGAAGCGCAGGTTTTGATTTTCGATGAACCTACTTCGGTGCTTACACCCCAAGAAACGGAGGAGCTGTTTGGTATCATTAGTAGGCTTAAGACTGAGGGAAAGACCATTGTTTACATATCCCACAAGATCTGGGAGGTTCTCCGTATTTCCGACTGGGTGACAGTGCTGCGTAAAGGGACTTTGCAATGCACACTGCCAACCCGCGAAGCCACTGCCGAGAGCTTAACTCGTGCTATGATCGGTGAGGATCTCCAACCCCTACGCCAAGAGGGCAGCTCGATCCGGTCTAAGGTGGCCCTGGAAGTGCGTAACCTAAGCGTGCGCTCAGCTTGGCGTGAACTAAAGTCTGTAACTTTCATAGTCAGCCAAGGAGAGATTGTAGGGGTCGCTGGGATCGAGGACAGCGGCCAGCAGGAGTTGGTCCAAGCTATCTTAGGCCTACTCACTCCATCCCAGGGCGAAATAGTGCTGGACAACATACTTCTAAACCCATTATCTGTCTCGCAGCGGCGAGCGTGCGGTCTAGCCTTTATCCCAGAGGACAGGGATCGGGAGGGAGCTTGTCTGGATTTCAGCATAGCCGAGAACCTCATTGCCACTCGCTTGCACAATCCACCTGTGAAGCGCGGGTTGTTTATTGACTGGGGGGCGGTTCGACGTCTAGCAAAGGATCAGATGAGGCGGTATTCCATCCGCGCACCAAGTGTCTGGACCTCTGTTAGTCAGCTGTCTGGTGGCAATGTCCAGAAGGTGATCATTGCACGCGAGCTGTACCGGACCCCCAAGCTGCTTCTTGCAGTGCACCCAACCCGAGGCCTAGACGTTGGGGCCACACGCAGCGTTCACGAGCAGCTTCTAGCCCTAGCACGGGATGGGTGTGGGGTGCTTCTAATTTCGAGCGAACTTGAGGAGCTATTTGCGCTCTGTAACCGCATACTGGTCATGCGTGAAGGGCACCTGGTTGGTGACCTGAAAGCGACTCACGCCACCCCGAAAATAATAGGATCTCTAATGCTAGGGCTAGAGGCAACGAATGGATAATGTTTTGCGTTTAGCTTTGGTCTTCTCACTGGCACTGCTCTTCGGTGCCCTCGTAATCGCCCTATCCGGGCGCAATCCCTTCGAGGTCTATCATCTCTTGTTTGTTCAATCCTTCGGCAGCAGGCAGGCCCTAGCCGATACCTTGCTAAACAGCACTCCGCTAATTTTCACCGGCCTCGCTACACTTGTTGCTTTCCGCACAGGAATCTTCAACGTAGGGGTTGAAGGGAGCCTGTACTTGGGCGCATTTGCCGCAGCCTGGGTAGGATTCACCTTTACTACTCTGCCTGGTTGGCTGCTTACTAGCCTGTGCCTATCGGCTGCCGCGTTCGCAGGTGCACTCTGGCTCCTTCCCCCCGCATATCTACGTGCCCGCCTTCACGTTGATGAAGTGGTTTCCACACTTCTTCTCAATTATGTGGCAATCAACCTCACCAGCTATTTAGTGAATTACCCCTTCCTAGCACCAGGCACAGCAAACTCCATGACCGTGCCTATTGCGGATCAGGCTCGGCTTGGGCGTTTAGTCGATGGGTCTCAGCTAAACAGTGGATTTCTTTTTGCCTTGGCTGCAGCACTGCTAGTGACCTTGCTTTACCGCCACACTGTACTCGGGTACATGCTTAGGGTGGTGGGGTCTAATCCACTGTTCGCTCAAGCAGTGGGGATTCCGGTAGCTCGAATAGTGGTGTTGAGCATGTTGCTCAGCGGGTTAATCGGTGGGTTGTGTGGTGCGGTGCAGACGCTTGGAGTCACCTATCGCTTCGTTCAGGGCTTTAGCCCAGGCTTCGGCTTTGAAGGTATAGCCGTGGCCCTAATAGCGGGAAACAATCCTTTTCTTGTCGTATTGGCAGCTGTTTTGCTAGGTGCTATGCGTACTGGAGGAACTAACGTGCAGCTATTCATGGACATCCCGCTTGATTTGATTGATGTATTGCAGGCCGTTATCGTCCTGCTGGTAACGGTACAGATCACCTGGCGCTGGTTGGGGGGGAGATCGTGGATCTCGTGAACTCGGTGCTGGTAAGCACTCTCAACTGCGCAACTCCTCTGTTATTCGCAGCACTCGGAGGGCTAGTCGCACAACGGGCAGGAGTGCTAAACATCGGAATCGAGGGAATGATGTTGATAGGCGCTTTTGCCGCTTTAGTAGTCAGCCATATAACCGGCAACGTTGGAGTTGCACTGTTCGGTGGGATAGTTGCTTCTAGCCTTCTAGCATTGGTGTTTTGCTTATTCACTATAACCTTGAGGGCCAACCCCATTGTGGTTGGGCTGGCGCTAAACATCGGCGCGACTGGGCTAGTAGGGTACATACTCCCTCTGGCCTTCAGTGTTCAGGGAACTTTTCGGCCCTCCGGCTTACAGGTCCTTGAAAGGCTCACTCTTACCCCTCTGAGCGAAATTCCGCTGTTTGGGGCACTCTTTACCAACCACACGTTTTTGGTGTACCTCTCCTGGTTATGTGTGCCGTTAGTAGCGTTCTTGCTCCACCGAACAGTGTGGGGTATTCGCTTGCGTGCAGTTGGAGAAGGAGTAGAAGCGGCCCACAGTGCTGGCATTCACACTGCGGCGCTGCAGTACTCTGCTGTTTTGTTCTCCGCTGTGTTCGCATCCCTAGCTGGAGCCCAGCTCTCGATTGGAGAGCTGTCCCTATTTAGTAAAGAAATGACCGCTGGGCGTGGGTTTATTGCCCTCGCAGCTTTTTATTTTGGGTCCTGCCAGCCTTGGCCGACCGCTTGGGCTTGCCTTCTATTTGGCTTCTTTGAAGCCATTCAGTACAGGTTGCAGCTGTTTGGTATCCCCCCTCAAATCGTTCAAATGATTCCCTACTTAAGTGTGGTTGTCACCCTAACACTGGTTCAGGTGAGGAAGTATCGTAGCCGCCTCGCCTGATGAAAGTACCTGGACTCACGCGGCCTCCATTTGCGCCGATAAAAAAGGCTCAAATCCAGGGTTAGGCAGTCTGCGATAAGCTCAACCCCAGACCTTCGCGTTGCAAAACACTAGCCCCATAGCCAGGCGGGCCAGCAGCCTGGCCCTCCGCCAGTGCCGATGCCCCCTCCACCCCAGTTCCTGCTGAAGCCCCCGGAAAATCTCCTCGATGGCTCGCCGCAACCGGTGGATCTCCCTCGTCTTCACCCAACGGGTGCCCCCATGCCTCCTGAGCTGAACACCCTCCAGCACACGGTTAGACCTGAGCCTCGTGACAAAAGACCCGCTGTGGTCATGGAGCCACTCCAGAACCTGCTTCGCCGCGTACCAGGCGTCAAAGAGCACCCCTTCCGGACGAAGGCCCGCCGCCTTGGCCCACCCCAGCGGGGCCAGCCGACTCTCTTCTTCGAAGCAGGGCAGGAAGGCCGGGGGAATCCGCCGTTTCCCCTCCGTCCAGGCCAGCACCACCAGGGACAGCCCAAACACCCAAGCCCCCGTGGAGGCGTCCCGGGCCTTCTTCAGGCCCAGCTTGCCTGATGAGGAGGTCATCAAGGAGGAGGTAACCTCGGTTCAGCCCCCCACCCCTTTGCACAGCTCCAGGGAGGGTTCAAAGCACAAGGCCAGGGGTTGGTTCAGGGCCCGGTAGAGGGTGTCGTGAGCGAAGTCCTGGCCCTCGGCCATGGCCCGGGCGGAGGTATTGATGGGGCTTTGGGCTAAAGCTTCTAGAGCGCGCAGAACAGGCCGTGGTATCCTCTTCATTGGGCCTCCCCAGTTACCGGAGGCCCATTTTATCGGGACTCTTCAGCACCGCGTAAGTCCAGCCCGTTGAATCCGCCCGGCCCGGATCATCCCGTACACGGTGGGCCGGGAAACCCGCAGGATCGCACACTTCCTTGATGGTGAAGAGTTGTTGCTCCATCTTGCCCTCAGGCAACAGCCAGCGCCATCTTACTGATTTACTGCAACACGGCGTTCCGCATTTGAGGGTTTCATGTTATTATTTGACGAACCTATGCGATCTTTGGCGAATAAAATCCCTGTTGCTCCTTCGCCCCTGGAAGCCACAGGAAGCCCAGAAAGCCCCTCGTGGACGGCGTTTGCCCTGGATTCGGCGGGGCGCGGAATATACTCGCCAAATAGATATTTGTCGAACAAGCACCCCTTCGCGCCCCCGGGGGGAGGCACCTGTAGGAGGCCGCCGTGCCAGCGGATCTGATCACCACCTTCGCCCACTACCTGGAGGTCGAAGCCCGCCTCTTCCCCCGCACCGTGCGGGAGTACAGCGCCGATGTGCGCCAGTTCCGCCGCTGGCTGGAGGCCACCCACCCCCTGACCCCCTGGGCGGAGGTGGCCCCCGCCCACCTGCGGGGCTTCCTGGCCTCGCGCAGGTTCGGGCCGCACCGGCAGGCCCGGGTGCTCTCGGCCCTGCACAAGTTCTTCTGGTACCTCTTGAACGTCGAGCGGCTCCAGGGTCTCGCCGGCAACCCCGTGGCGGCCCTCACCCGGCCCAGGCTCCCCGAGCGCCTGCCCAAATACCGCGAGGTCCACGAGGTGCAGGCCTTCCTCGAGGCCGCCCTCAGGAACCGCAGCCCCAGCCTGGGCCTGCGCGACTACTGCCTGGCCCGCTTCCTGGTCTCCTCGGGGCTGCGCCTCTCGGCCTGCTTAGGCCTCACCCTGGAGGATGTGCGCTACCGCGACGGCTTCCCCCACGCGGTGCGCTACGTGGGCAAGGGCGACAAGGAGCGCGAGAAGCTGCTCACCGAGGGGGCGGCGCAGGCCTTGGCCCAGTGGCTCAAGCACCGCAAGGGCTACCCGGCCAGAAGCCGGCACCTCTGGATTCACCTGCAGGGCCGGGCGGCGGGCCGGGTGCTGACCCCCCGGGCGGTGCAGCTCATGTTCAAGCGGGTGGCCCGGCGGGCCGGCCTGGACCCCAAGGGCTTCAGCCCCCACACGCTGCGCCACAGCTTCGCCACCTGGCTGCGCAGAAGGGGCGTGGCGCTGGACGTGGTGCGGGAGGCCCTGGACCACGCCAGCGTCCAGACCACCCAGATCTACGCCCGGGTGGCCAACGCGGAGCTCGAGGCGGCGCTAAGGGAGTTTCCGAATGTGATGTGAGGCGGCCTTGCCCATGCCGGCCTATCCCGCGCGGGGAAAGGGCACGGTTGGGGCTTGTTGTTCAGGCCGGGCCATGCGCCCGTACATCCAGCCCAACCACCAGATCCACCTTGGGCTCCTCCGGCCTTCGGAGGACGGTGGCGAAGCGCCGCTGCACCTCCCGGAGCGCTTCTTTGAAGGCAGGCAGGTTCTCCTCCTTCCCCAGATCTGCTTCTTGCAGCCGCCGCACCGCATAGCGCGGCAGCAGCCGCTGGTACTGCAGGTCGTGCTCCAGGGCCAGCAGGAGTCTCTGCTCCTCTTCACTGAAATGCGTCCTGTGCTGTTGCAGTGCCGTGCGCAGGTTCTGCAGGGCGCGAACCTCGAGGTGGTTCCCCCCGGCGGGGGTATGGGGCTTGCTCAGGAGGGCCTGCTCCAGGCGGGGGTAGACCTCGAGGAAATGCGCCGACAGCTCCAGGCGCGGTGTCTCCTCGCTGACCCCCTGGAAAACCTCAAACACCTCCTTCAGGAACAGGGCTTCCTCTTCTTTCCCCTCTGGCCGTCTGGCCAGGGCAAAGAAGGCCAGTCCCTTGCGGGCTACCACCACGGCCTGGTCTGCCGCGCCCGGCAACCCCGTCTTGACCCGATCCGGCAGGTACTGGATGCGGGCCGGAAGGTCGGGGTAAGCCTTTTGCAGGCGCGCCCACTCCCGGTGGGCCCAGGTTTCCAGGCTGAGGGCCTCTTCTTCTTCCGGCAGATGAGTGAGCCGGTCGTAGATGCTGGCCGGGGTGGGCTCTTCGTCCGGGGAGAGGATTCTGGCGTCCTCGCCCAGCGCCTGGTGAATCAGCTGCAGCTTGTGTGCGGCCACCGCCTTGGTGTTGACCACATCCTGGCCGGCCAGGGTAGGGAAAAAGTGATACAGCCGCACCTCCTCAAACAGTCTCTTCCCTACCCGGTTCACCCGGCCTAAGCGCTGGATCAGGCGGGTGGGGTTCCAGGGGATGTCGTAGTTGATGATGGTGCCCGCACGGTGCAGCGATACCCCTTCTGAGAGCCGATCCGAGGCGATGAGTACCTGGTAGCGGTTCTGCTGCTCCCCCTCCGGCACCGAGGCGTCAAAGTTCCGTACCGCCTCACCCAGCAGGGTCTTGCTGTACTCGCGGCCTACCGCCAGGAAGTCAATCCCGCTGCCCATGAGGGCCTGCTCAATGTGGGTCACCGTATCGGTGAACTCAGAGAAGACCAGAATCTTGCGCCCCGGCTCCTGCTTCAGGCTTTGTTTCAAGAAGTCCACCAAGGCCTTTACTTTGGGATCCACACTGGGGTCGTGGAGCTGGAGGGCCTCCGCTTCCTGGGCGGTTTTCCGCAGGAGTGCGAGGTCGGCCTCGATGTGCTCGAGGAAGACCTTCCAGTTATCGCCAAAATCCGCACTGGAATAGATGCGCTGCCGGGTACGCTGCCCCCGCAGGATGGTTTGCTGCTCCTCCGCCTGGTAGCTTTGCAGGGCTTCTTCAAGGAAGATCTGCACCAGGCCGTTGTTGTCATCCTCCCCGAGGTTATCCAGGTCGCTGGCAATCCTGTCCAGCGTCGTTCTGTCCAGCAGGTAGTAGTTCATCCTGCGGGCCAGGTCGAGGATCTGCTGGTGGAAGCGCACCAGGCGATCCAGGCTGATCTTGAAGGAACCAAAGGAGCTCTCAAAGCGCCGTACGAGCAGGCGCCGTATGAACTGGGCCAGGTTGCGCTGGGAGGTGAGGGCGAAGGCCGTTTCCTCGTCGAGATCCTCCACCCTGGCCAGATTCTGGCGGTACAGCTCAGGCTGATAGGCCGCGCCCAGGAAGCTGCCCTCCGGGCCAAAGTCCCGCAAGAAGGCCTCGTAGAAGCGGTCCTGCTCCGGGGTGAGCCGGAAGAAGAGCGGCTCAGGGTCTCGCACACGCGGGAAAGGCGGGGCCTCGCCCCGGTAACGCGGGTCTTCCAGCAGGTCCATGCGGTTGCGCCGCACCGTGACCGGGCTGATGGCCAGGCGGGTCTTGCGCGCCACCTCCTCCAGGATGCTGTAGAGCAGTTTCTCCTTGACGGGCGGGTCCCGGTCGGTAAGCTCTTTGTAAAGCCGCTGGGCTCTTTCACGCTGATCGCTGTGCGGGCTGTTGTGGTAGCGCAGCACATACGAGGCGTTTTCGAAGCGTTTGTCCAGCTCGAGGAAGTAGCTCTCCAGGTTCAGGCTGGGGCCGATGGTGCTGGCCCGGGGCGGGATGAAGAGCCTGAGCAGGGCGTAGGCGTCGCGGGGGCGATTGTTGAGCGGGGTGGCCGAGAGCAGCAGCACCTTGCGCCCGCTGGTGATGGCCTGCAGGAGGGCGTAGTCCTGGGTATCCGGGTTGCGGAAGCGGTGGGCCTCGTCCACCACCACCAGCCCCACGTCCTGCCCCCGCTTTTGCATGAAGTCCAGGGCCTCCTCGAGTTTGCCCGTGGAAAAAACGCGCCAGTCAAAGAGGCCAAAGCGCTCCAGGTAGTCCTTCCAGCCGTACTCCCCTTCCCGTCCGATGAGGTGAGGTGGGGCGATGACCAGGCCCCGCTGCCCGAACTCCCGCCCGGCCAGCGCGGCCACCACGGTCTTGCCCAGGCCCACCACGTCGGCCAGGATGGCCCCGCCGTGCTCCTTGAGAATCCGCAGGATGTTCTCCACCGCGTCGAGCTGGTAGCGGTAGGCCTGAAAGCCCAGCCGCTCCAAAAGCGCACGGGGGCCTTCCTGGTTAGGGGTGGCCTCGAGGGTGGCCAGGTAGCGGCTCAGGAGCAGGGCGTAGACCTCCAGCGGGGTAGGCAAAGCGGCCAGTGAGGCCCGCTCGATGACCTCGCGCACCTTCGAGTAGTGGGAGTATCTCATTGGGATGCCGCCCTGCCATAGCTCGTCAAAGAAGGCCTCGGCCTCGGCAAAGCCGTAGTCCCGGATCTCCACGTTGAACTCGCGCTGGCCTTCCAGGCCAGCCCGGGTCAGGTTGGAGCTGCCGGTGATGAAGCTGCCCCCGCTGGGCATAAGGCCCAGCAGGTCGGGTCGGTACTTGAAGAGGTAGAGCTTGGCGTGCACCGGCTCCCTGGTCTGGCGCAGCTCGAGGCGGCCCTGTTCCAATAGCTCCAGGAAAAAGCGAGCCTGTTCGGGGAAGCCCGGCTGATCCATCTCCGGGTGGGAGAGGGCGAAGCGCAAGTTCTCCAGGTAGCCCTGGACGATCTCGACTTGGTTGGCCCCCTGGAACCGGCGGCCTACCTCCACCAGCTGCCCCAGGGCCTGGTCTGCCCGGAGTCCTACCAGCACCTGCAACTTCAGGTCTGGGTTATCCGTAAAAGCCTGGCGCAGGGTGGGAAAGAGCCGGCCATAGCCGGAGAAGTAAAAGTAGCCCACCAGGAACTTGAGGGTCTGGGTGTGGGGCAGGATGGCCTCGAGGCGGGTGAGGAGGGTCTTGCCGTCGGGGGCGTTGGTGATGAAGCCGGACATTTGGTTACACCAACGAGGACAGGTCGTGGAAGAAGCAATCGAGTTTATGGTGTGGATAATATTTTTTAAAGCTGTACTGCAATCCCGGATTGGGGCTTGATAGGGGATTTACACGATCTACTTTTTTCAGCTTTAAGCCTTGTTGAGGGTCATCATTCCAAACAATGATAATTAGCGGGAGCTTAAGCGAATCCGCGATCATCTTGCTGGCTATCCATCGCTGTTCATCACCCTTTCGTCCGCTTTTGGGAGCAAAATACACATTATTGCAATGCTTCTCCACCGAATTTGCTTTCGTATACTGAAACTCTATCAATGCCCAGCCCTCACTCTTCTGGGAGTGCAGAATGCCATCGACGTTTCCCGGCCAGGGCATGTTCATCCTTCTGAGCTGTTCGTCAAAGGGAGCAAGGTGTGTCTTTCCCTGAAAGCCGGATGTCATCATCATTGATCGCCGCTGCTGAAGCCACTGGGCAAAATCCTCTAGGGCGGAATTCTCCGTAAACTCCCCGATCACGGGGGTGCTCTTTTCATTCAATTTCAAGACGTAAATAGAAGCAACTGTATTGGAAGGATAATTGTAGGTATAAACAACCAGGAACCAGGGAATGTTGATGTGCTGGCGGGAGAGGTGCTGGAGAAACTTCAACTTGTATTCAAAAAAATCTCCGCTGAGCTCTTGGAAGTCTTGGCAAACCTCGTTTATGCTCCTGCGTAGCAGAGTTCCTGAAAAAGCGAGCCTATCGAGAAAGGCAGAAACATTTTTTTCGCTGATAGTTGCACCCTCAAACCCGAAATGCAGGTAACCGTTTTGCTGTAATTGGCTAGCAATCCAGTTTTTCCGCCCGTTCTGTTCAACCGTTTCGATTTTAGGGTTTCGCCCCGTCAGGATGCTTTGCGTCATGGGTATCTTCCTTTGTTTAACCTTCAGCTCGTGTCCCTTGGGTTTGAGCTTTTTCTTTGCGGTTGCTCTTGAGGTGTTCAAAGGCGCACCTCAGCGCACCAACGTCCTCGGCGCTTACGCCGAGTATGCTGCCAACAATAGCATCTAAACTTTTTTGCACATCATAGAGTCCCGCATCGTTGAAGTTCAGCGCACTGCCTGCCTCCTTTAGCAACTCGAGATCGGGAATCAGGAGTTGTTTTACCTCATAAACCTTGAGATCCAATGCACCCTCGCCAAGGTTAGAACGGCCTAGAAGCTCTTGCTGGATGAATGTGAACGACCAGTTCAACGCATAAAAAAGCGCTCCCAGGCTAGTGGGCTCATGAGGATTTATCGTGTACAAGCGATTGTCGACAACAGCGCTGGTATTCAGAAAAAAGCCGAATCGGTCGTTGTAGCTCATCATGCACACCAGGTTGGGCGGTGGTACTGGCGCGGGAAGTTTCCACCATGGGTTTCTGGGCGCAACAGAGGGGAGCGAATGAACGCCGACAACACGTTCCCCTTTTTTCGCTCCTTGGCCTACAGCAATTTCCACCTCTTGACCAAATTTTACGTAGGCTTCCGCGTGTCGCGGTAAGCCATCTGGCAAAAAAACGCGTAGTGCCAGATCGTCCGGTTTAACTTGCCAAGATGATATTTCTGTTGGCGAGCGTAAAAGCAGCTCAAGCGTGGGGCCTTCTAAGTATCCTTCCCACCCCAGTTTACTGCCGACCGCGACCAAAGACCCCTGTGGGAGTTTGTCATCGCGCAACCTATAGTTACGTTCTTCCTCCTCGGTCAAGGCCTCCTCGTGCACCTCCCTGCACAAGGGGCAGACCGGGCGGTAGGGTAACACTTTCAGGTAAAAGAAGTCGTTGGCCCCGGTTGTAAAACCACGACGCACCTCCGCCACCTCCGAGAGCCGCACCAGCTTGTCCCCGGCCTTCTCCAGGATCTTGAAGAAGACGTCCGGTGCCCGCAGGTACTTCCCCCCCCACTTGTCGCCTTCATACCTCTTTTCGCCCAGACCTTCCTGCCACAGCTCCCCGGCAGGGCGGGGCATGATTCGGAGCTTTTCGTTGTTGATCAGAACGTTCACGCTTTCACCTCTTCCGGGGGCCGGGTCTTCTGGAAGGCCTCGAGCAAACCCGCTTCCTCAAAGGGGGTCTTGACGGCCACGAAGTAGACCGGCCAGTCCGGCCTTACCTCCTGCCCCGGGGCCCAGGCCAGGGTGATCACCGTGTTCACGTCGGCCTGGAAGGAGCGCTGAAGCCGGTTCTCGATCACGTAGCGGAGTGGGGCCGCCTTTAGGAAGACCTGTTGCAGCCAGGCGCCGTACTGCACGTCCAGCCAGGAGTTGCTGACGATGAAGGTGTGCACCCCGTCGGGCTTCAGCAGGGCGAGGGTGCGGGCGTAGAAGTAGATGTAGAGATCCGAACGCCCCGCCGGTTTGTCCAGGGTGGCTTTCCGGTTGTAGGGTGGGTACTGGCTCAGGTCGGCCTTGGCCTGCTCGGCCAGCATATCCTTGTAGGCTTTGGCGCTAAAGCGGCCCAGCACGTCGCGGATCTCCTCCTGTCGCACGTAGGGCGGGTTGCCGATGACCAGATCAAAGCCGCCCTCGCCCACCAGCACCTCGGCAAAGTCCACCAGGTAGAGGAAAGGCCGCTCCTCGGTGAGGGCCTCCTCCAGGAGCTTGCGCTCTTCCTGATACCGGTCGCTCTGGCTTTGCACCAGGAGCCCGGGCTGTCCGTTGCCGTACTTTCTGTCCAGCAGCCGGAGCAAAAACTCTTTCTCAAGCTCTTTTACCTGCTCAACGCTGGCCCCCCGGTTGTGGAAGTAGTCCTCTTTGGCCTGCACCATCTTTTGCAGGTGTTGCTGCACCTGGGGGTCTTTGAGCAGGGCGGGGTCGGCCTCGAGGCGAGTGGGGATGGGCCGGGTTCCTGCCGCCTGGCCCACCGAGTCGCCCTGCATAATCTTCAGGCCCAAAGAGGGCAGCAAGGGCTCTTTAGAGTCCTTCATGTGGTCGGGCAGCTCCAGGAAGTAGGCCAGCCACAACCTCAGCTCGGCCATCCAGACCGCCCAGGGCAGGATATCTACCCCGTGCAGGTTCTGCAGCAGCCGCTTCTTGCGGTCGAGGGTGCGGGGTTCACCCAGGAGATCCAGGGTCTCCTCGAGCACCTGCAATAGCCCCACCGGGAAGGCCCCCGAACCCACTGCGGGGTCCAGCGCCCGGGCCGTCAGAAGCACCTCGCGGGCTTTCTTCTGCTCCTCAGGGGTCAGCCCTTCCACGCCCCCGTTCATCAGGTCGTAGGCCTTCTCGTAGGGCAGCCCCCGGCGGTAGAGCAGCTCAGCCAGGCTCAGGCGGCACATCAGATCCACCTCAATGCGGGGGGTGTAGTGGGCCCCGATCTCGCTGGCCTTGCCCTCAACGCCTACCGAGTTGATCAGCCGCTCCAGGATCAGGCCCAGGAACTCGGGGTTGAGTTCTAAGTCCACCTCGTAGGCGTCGTTTTCCTCCACGGTGAAGTTATAGGCGAAGAGGAAGTTGAAAAAGGCCTGGATGGCCTCATCGGTTATGAAAACACCCTCGAGGTCCAGCCCCGACTTGGGCTTGAACAGCTCACCGTTCAAATAGGGGGCGGCCTGGTAGATGGCTCGCACGTCCTCGGGCAGGTGGGCGAAATCGGCCCCTTTGCTCTGGGGTGGGCCTTTGAGGGATTGGAAGAAGAGGGGCTTGAGCCAGTGGGTATAAAAGCCATCCTGTCGCGTTTGCTGGTAGCGGGAAAGGAGCCAGGGCAGGAAGTTCTCCGGCCCCAGCCAGCCCCGCTTGGCCACAAAAGAGACAAAGAAAGTGCGGGCCACAAAGGCCAGCAGGAAGTCCCGCGTTACCGCCTGATCCAGGCCCTTCACGGCTGGCACCAGGGTGTTCTCGAAAACCTTTACGAAGCCTTTGTAAAACTCCTCGTTCACCGCCTCCACCGACAGGGCCTTGCGGAGTTCCTCGAGGGTCAGGGGCTTCTCTTCATCAGCCAGGTTTTGCAGCAGGCCCAGGCGCTGGCGGGCAGTTTTATTGGGCCGACCCTTCAGGATGAGCAGGCTGCTGGCAGTGGCGCGGGGCCGGTTCTTCCCCCGGTAGATAAACTCCAGGTGGCCCAGACGGTAATTGCCCTGAGAGTCATGCAGGACAAATACCGCCCCCCGCTCGTTGTGCTTTAACAGCTCCTCGGCCAGTCTCCGGATCTCTCCCCGATGTTTGGTGGCGTCGCTAACTGCGATCTGACGCAAGGGGAACCCCCTACCGGAGTCGTTCAGGCGTTCTGAGGCGTAATTCGGAAACTGCTCAAAGAAGCCCTGGATGACCTTGGGGTCGTAAGCACGGGTAAGCGGCTCGAGCATTCAGTTGTCCTCCATTCCGGTTATCCGTTCGATCGCCACCTGGCTGAGCACGAGGTCTTCATTGCCGTAATCTGCGGGGTACACAGGTCTTTGGCTTTCATTCTTGGGCGTGCTCATCCTCGCTCCTTAGCTCGGCTTCTAGCTGCTCCACGCTCGGTAAGGCGGCCTCGAGCTCCTCCGGCAGCGCCTTGGCCAGCTGGTAGCTGCTCACGCCCAGGGGCTTGGCCAGGTTACGCAGGGCGTATTCCACGGTCAGTTTGCGCTTGCTCTTGCACAGAATCAGGCCGATGCTGGGGTTATCACTGGGGTGGCGCAGCATATCGTCCACCGCCGAGAGGTAGAAGTTCATCTT
>Ga0308400_1000247_pt1 | contig 22945 bp, 16 predicted proteins | sample HotsprSampOS1265_FD_203451 | JGI IMG/M metagenome (GOLD analysis project Ga0308400, IMG submission 203451) | Hot spring phototrophic mat microbial communities from Octopus Spring, Yellowstone National Park, Wyoming, United States - 20060914_OS12-65 ...
TGATAATTGAGCGCACAAATGTACCACCGCTGATGCCGCTCATCTGGTATTCCCAGGACGCACCAGCCACCACCGGGTAGTAGGGGTGCTGGCAAAGGCCAGCGGTAGGAGTAGCTTGAACGATTGTCGTGGGGTTCTCTGCCACAGGCGACGGTCGGGCAGTTGGTGCGACAGATGGCGCAGTCGGGTTCTCTGTTGTGGGTGATGGTTGGGCAGTCGGTGCAGCAGTTGGCACGGCAGTGTTCTCCACAGCCGTAGGGAATGACCGTACAGTCGGTTCACCGCCCAATGAGCAGCCAGACAAAGCCAGGATCGCTCCGATCAGGAGAGAACGAGCGATGATCATCGTATTCCTCCTCCGTAGGTCTCAGAATCAACGACGGGTAAAGGCTGTTTCCTCCACGCTCATCTGCACCCATCCGTGATATACGTTTGACTTGTCGCAGCACGTACCCGGAAACAACGGTAACGTTCCTCCCTATCTGTTGTTATGAAGACATACCTAACCTACCGGAGAGGCGTCCACACAACGTCTACATCGGGGAACCCGGCGGGGCGTCATTACGATGGGGCATCGTGATCCGGGTGGTTGGGGCGCGGCAAGCGCTTACAGGAGAAGTTGAGAGCTACTCACACTAACATCGGTGGTTCGGGCCAGACGCCACTGTCCCAGGCTTGCAGGATCGCACGATTGAATGCAAACACGTTACGGTAACGTTCGCGGTATGGTGGCGGCAATTGTTGCTCGTTGCGGTACAGACATTCCACGGCTGACTGCAAAGCATTGTTAGCTTCGGTTATCAAACCCTGTGCGCGGAGAACCTGAGCTCGTGCAAACCAGACCTGCTGTGGGTTTTCTACCTGTGGCGCTTGCGCCAGGTACTCCACAGCCTCCAGGCTATACCGGTCGGCAGCCTCGATGTCGCTAAGACGCAGGCAGGCAATCGCCAGAAAGGCGCGGTCGATACTCACATCGATGTGCCCCTGCGCGGCACGTAATGCCAGTCCCTGTTCCATCAACCGACGGGCTTCTTCCAGCCGCCCCTGCTGGAGCAACGCCGCACCCAGATTTGCCAGCGCTGCTGCCTGTTGCGCAGGCAGTGGAATTGCAACCGCACGCTCATACGACTCGCGCAGCCATGGCTCAGCTTCGGCGCCACGTCCCATCCAGACTAGCGCCGCACCCCTGTTGCTGGCAGTGACACACATGCCACGTGCGTCGTTGATCGCCTGGAACAGTTCCCAGGCTTCCTCTGCCAGACGCAACCCGTGGTCAAAATTGCCAATGCGCAACGCCAGGGTGCATGCATTGATACGAGCGGCTGCCATACCCTGGCGCAGTTCGAGCGCAGCATACCCGGCATAGGCGGACTGGTACGCTTCGAATGCTGCCTCAAACTGCCCCAGCCGGGCGTGCATCCGGGCGATCAGAACCCAGGCAGCCGCTTCGCTATCGGGCGCACCCATCTGCGCAAACAGACGTTGCGCCTCCTGTCCATACGTCAGCGCACTGACGAAATCGTTGCGCACGGTAGCCATATTCCCAAGGTTCAACATCAGTTGCGGCAATGTGGGTGATGAGGGTTCGATCAGGTGCACGGCGTGCTTCAAGGCGCTTTCGGCGGCATCGAAGCGCTCCCGTCCCTGCTCGATGTCGGCGCGTGTCAGCCAGCAGCGCGCCTGCGCCTCACGATCACGCTGCTGCTGTGCCAGGGCCAGTGCACGTTCGAGCACCTCATCTGCTTCGCGCCACTGCCGGTTGTGGCCAAGGGCGCGGGCCAGCAGGCATAACGTCGTCCAGTCACTATGTAGCGTGAGTGCTGCCGCTCGGCGCAGTGCGTCGACAGCGACGTTCCATTCATTGCACGCAAGGGCAAGGCGCCCGCGTTTGCGATAGACTTCGGCACGCCAGTCGGGGTGATCGGGGGACTGTTCGACTAAGCGCTCCAGTGTCTCCAGCGTCGCACGCTGTTCATCGCGCAACCCGTGTTCGTGCAGCATTGATTCCCGTTCACTCAACAACTCGAACAGCACGTGTCGATCACGAACCAGCCCCAGACCACACTGAAGAGCCGTGAGTGCAGCATCGTGCGCGTAGAGCGACCGTGCGCGCCGCGCCGCCTGAAGCCACATCGCGGCCGCCTCATCTGGTTGATCGGCAGACTCAAGATGGTACGCAATCCGCGCGGGGTCTGCGTTGTGCTGACGCAACACCAACGCAGCCTGACAATGCAGACGCTGGCGACGCGCTGGACTCAGGCTCTCCAGCACTGCTTCCTGCACCTCCGGGTGAGCGACGACGTACCGTGATCCGTCAAACGTGAGCCAGTCGCATGCCCGAAGTTCCTCACAGGCGTGTTCCACCTCGTCAGTGGTGCGTCCGCTGACCTGTTGAATCTCGAGCGCATCACCGCTTTGTAGCACCGCTGCTGCTTCCATAACCTGGCGGGTGGTCGGGGCAAGCGATTTCAACTGAATCTGAATGGCTTCGTGCAGTGATGAAGGGAGTGCGGAAAGGTCTTTTCCGTCAGCGACCATCGCACGCACCATCTCGCGGGTTGCCAGCGGCGTCCCGCCTGTCTGCCGCCAGATCTCTTCAGCCATCTTCGTCGGCAGACCCGCATGCTGAGCCAGACGGATGACTGTTGGATAATCAAATGCAGGAAGTGTCAATAATTGCAGCATGCCGCGTGCGCGCAGGTTGGAGAGTATTGCGTCGAGGGCGCCCTCTGCTGTGCGACAGGTGATCACCAGTGCCAGATTCGTTCCGTGCAGCGAGCGCGCCAGCCAGGCAACGGCTTCAATTGAGAGTGGATCGGCCTGATCCAGGTCTTCCAGTACCACGATAACTGGCTCTCCGCCCGCCAGCGCATGGACAGCGCGTGGCAGCGCCTGCAATAACCGCCGCTGTAAGAGGTGATGGGAGGATGTTGATTCTTCTGCACGCTGGCGAATAGGTTGCAACCTGAGGAAAACGGCGCGCAACTCTGGCAGCACGCGGATGGCCTCGGTCATCCGCAAGTCGGTCGGCAAAGCACGCTTTGCGTCAGGATGGTTCAGTCGCTCGCGGAGCGCCGTATCGAGCAGGTCGATCATGACGCCGAAGGGACGTTGCTGCCCTGATCGCCGTGCGCCGGATAGCCACACCAGAAGATTGGTCGTTGTTTGCCGAATCTGATCCAGCGCCTGTCGAACCATGCGCGTTTTCCCGCTGCCGGCCTGTCCCTGCACAACGACAACCGGCGACGATCCGGTGAGAGCTGTGCACAGGGCTGCGACCAGATCTGCTGTCAATGTCGTCGTGAGTGTCGGTGGCGAGGTGTGTTCCGCGTGGCCAGTGGAACTGCGGATGGCGGATAGAAGCGACTGATCCCGGAATGCCAGCGACCGCGCAGCATCGAGCTGGTTATTCAGAATAGCCCGATAGAGCGCCGCAGTATCTGCGTCCGGCTCAAGCGCCAGTTCACGTTCCAGCAATGCAGTACAGACGGTAAACTGCCGAATGGCGTCACTGCGACGACCGGTTTTTGCGTAGAGCCACATCGCCTTGCGGTGCAGCGTTTCAGAGAGCGGATCGAGAACGAGCGCATGTTCAACCGCAGCAATAGCGCGGTCAATGTCGCCCGTGCTGGCGTACCCATCGACCAGCCGCTGCCAGATATCGAGGATCATGCGCTCGAAGCGTTCGCGCTGCTGGAGGAGCCAGTGTTCGAACTCCGGCGACTCGCCGGATTCCAGCCCGCTCAACAGCGGTCCAGCGTAGAGTCGCGTCGCCTGCTCGGCGGCGTGTAAGCCGTCCGGATCAGGCAACGTACGCGCCTGAGCGGATAAGCGCACGAACTCACGGGCATCGACCCGGCACATACTGGTATTAAAACGAATAACGCTGCTGCCGATCCCGGCTTCACCAGTCAACAACCGGTCGGCCAGCGGACCGACCAACTGGCGTAGTTGTGAAAGTGACCGACGCAACCGTTGACGCCCAACGGTCTGCGGCGAGTCAGGCCACAACAGGTACGTTAGTTCATCGCGAGTAACGGCACGTTCGCTGAGTGCCAGCACTGCCATAATTGCCAGCGGTTGTCGCCGGCGGAACGGTACGTCGCGCTGGTCGAGCAAAAGGCGCGGCGCGCCGAAAACCCGGAGTTCGAGCGATGGATGTGGATGATGCGAACCGATCATGACGATGCGCTTGCGATTCGGGCGGATTGAACCGGATACTCTGCGTGTGATGGTATTATACCTGTTCAGACATCGCTTTTGCCGTCTTGCGCTATGCATCAGCCGCAAAGCGACATTGATGTCAAGCGTTGCGTTTGCTGAAGATAACGTAATGCTGAATTGTTTTCTCGAGCATTATGTGATGCACACAATCGTTGCGCCTCAGATACACAGGAGCCCCCCATGATTGACATTTTTACCGATGGCGCCTGCCGTGGCAATCCTGGTCCCGGCGGTTGGGCAGCAGTCATCGTTCAGAACAGCGAGGTGATCGAAATCGGCGGCGCCGAGGAGCGGACGACAAATAACCGAATGGAACTGCGCGCCGCAGTCGAGGCGTTGCGGCGGGTTCCGCCCGATGCGCCGGTGCGCCTGACAACCGATAGCGAGTACCTGCTGCACGGCGCGACCCACTGGCTTCCGTTGTGGAAAAAGCGCAACTGGCTCACGATTGAACAAATGCCGGTCGAACATCGCGATCTCTGGGAAGAACTGGATGCGCTTGCCGATCAACGTGTCACATGGCGGTACGTGCGCGGACATAGCGGCGATCCATGGAACGAACGCGCAAACACGCTGGCTCAGGCGTATGCTGATGGACGTGCGACGGGTCAGTCCCAGGGGAAGGGGCACAGACACATGTCGTACCTGAGCCTGGTGCAAGGCATACTAGTACGCCATGCGACCTGGGAGGAGTGCCGCGCGCGGGTACACGGCGTCTCCGGCGCGCGCTGGAAGAAGTGCACCTCACCGGAAGAAGAGCGCGAGACCGTCATCCGCTGGGGGATACCGGTCGAGACGCTTGAGGAGTTGGATGCTAGGGAGTAGGGGTCAGGGGTTGAGGGTTCCGACGCCGTGATTTCGATAGACGTGATCGCTAATAGTGGCTGTGCCTCAGTTATCCCCCTGACTGTAATGGAGATTGAGAATTACAGCAGTTTTCAGATACGCTGCCCCGTGTCTGGGTCTGCCATGTCGCGCGAGACGCCCGCTTCCGGCGAAGCGTAGACCGAAATTCATTTCGGTTGTCGCGTGTAGCGCGTGACACCAGAAATGCTAAACCCTGTCCATTGGGTTCATCCTTTGTGAGAACTGCTATAAATCTGGGTATGTGCCTCTTGCCGTTGGACTAATGGAGATTGAGCATTAAATCCGCTATACCGAACTAGCCGTCGGGCTAATGAAAATTAAGAATATAAAATCGGTATTCGACCCTAATGAATCCAGTATAACGAACTAGCCGCGGGGCCAGAGCCCTCGGCTAGCCAAGGCGAAGCCCGTATGCGCAGGCTAGAGCGGAATAATGACTCAAAGACTATAAGCCCTCGACTATGAAATGCGAAGCCCACCCGCGCAGGATAGAGCAATTATTCTTTATTCAAAGACCATTATAGCCTGGTTCCTCGTCGGGTCGTCTACCAGGGCAGTCGCCCAATGAGGGTATAAGGTCACCTGTGGTGGTCGTCCGCGACGGCGGTTGCTCGTGGTGGCAGGTCGCCCGTCTCTATCAAATCGTTGGCATTACCCGCAGGTCGATCATGTCCTCAACTGGCGATGACTCGCGTTCTACCGCTTTCGGCAGGCGAACTTTTTCCGCATGCATTGCAGCGAGCCAACGGTGCATGGCGCTCAACGCCTCCTGGTCATCGGGTTGATCAAACAGACGCGCCAAGTTTTGCAGCGTCCGTTTGTTCATGCGCAACAGGATCGTATTGAGACGCGCCGTTGTCTCTTCATCGAGATCGCTCCACAGGGTGTAGAGCGCAATCAATGCCTCAATACGCCGCGCAAAGAGTGCACGTTCTTCGGCGCTGCCGGAGTAGTAGGGCGGGCAAACCGGCAGATTGTCATTCGTCAGCGCGTCGCGCAGAAACGTGGCATAATCCGCCTGAACATCGTCGTAGGCAGAGCGCATATCGCAGAGTTGCTGATCGATCTCCGAAAGGAGCGTCACGAGGCGCACCCAGCGATGATCATTAAATTTGAATCCGCCACCCTTTCTCCCAGCTGCCTCTGGTTCCTGCGGCAGCAACGCGCGCCCGGCAAGTTGCCCCTTGCGCATAATCGCTGCAATGGTCTGGCGCGGCATGCGCAGATTGAGTCCTCCCTCCTCTGGTCGCAGCCGCACGCGCACTACCCGCTCATTGTACCCCGGCAGGCGTGCCTGCGCCGTGTCGCGGTAGTTCTGTGCTGTGCCGAAGATCGACCAGAAGAACGCCTGAATGCTGCCAATTGCATGCCATTCGATATAATCTTCACCCGGTCCTGCTGGCGGCAGGTAGATCTCTCCTTGTGGGTCGCTGAACGGCGCAGTGGCGTGCGTCTGTGGCGGAGATGCAGGCGCTGCGGCACGAAAGTCAGCGCGCCCTAGGTGTGTCTGTCTGACAGTAACGCCGGTTCGCACCGGTTCTGCTACGGCTTCCGCAACATCGTCGGCGAGGAGTGCCTGGAGAAACTGTTGATTGTCGGCTTCATCGACAGGGAGTTGCACCAGGTTGATGCCAAAGGTTGGATGGGTCGGCAGCCAGCGGTCAAAGAAATGGATCGGGAAGTTGCTGGCAATCCCGCCATCACTGAAGACATGTCGCTGAATATGATCCGAGCGCAGAGTCTTTCCGGTACTCGCCTCGCGTTGCCCGGCAACGCTGACGGTGTAGAGCGGCACGGCAGCAATCAGAATTGGAAAACTCAGGCTCATGCGAGCTCCCACAACCACCGGTATATCACGCCATGCAGGGAGCGGCAGCAACGTTTGCGAAGCGCCCCGCGCATTGGCGATGCGATATGCAGCACCAGCGCTGTGTGTGCACAGATGTTCGACAACAATGTCGGGAAACAGGCGCGCCCACTCGTTCGGATCGAAGAGAAACCGACCCAGGTCTTTCGGCAGCACATATGGCATGTGCTCACTCAGGTTGCTGGTCATCGTGCGCAGCGCAATGCCTTTCCTTTCCAGATCGCCGAACGTCAACGGCGGCTGGCGCGCGTCGCGTCCCGCAAGCCCGTTGATGACCGCGTGGAGCCAGTCGGTCAGCGCGGGAGGTCTGCCACGTCCCTGATCGTCTCCCAGTGTCGGCGGCCATCCCTGCGGCATTGTGCCTGCCGTGTGACCGCTGCACAGACCGAACAGGTTGCGCGGCAGTTCGTAAACCGCCAGCCAGACAAGATGCCCTGCACCTGCCAGGATGCCGACAATTGCGCCAATTAGGATGGCAGACGCCACCCATCCGACGACGTGTATTGGAGAAGCGAAACCATCGTTGGATATTGAAATCAGGATCTGGAAGGCAAGAACGATTAACACAACCATCATGCCGATTCCCAGCGTCACCTGCGGATGACGGCGTATCAACACCCGTGCACTGCGAAGGAACAGTGTCAGGGCACGCCAGGCAAAGCGCATTCCAATCGCAGGAATGCGGAGTGCGCCTGCGCCAGGCATGTGCGTCGATGGACGCCCCGGAGAAGTCTGGGATCGTGTTCTGGACGCGATGGTCAGGTCGAGCAGGACGTTGAACAGGGGTTTCATACGTGGCAGCGGTTGAAATAGTCCGGGAATGTGATCCTCGTGCTCGCCGAGCCAGACGCGCAACCGGTCGAGCCGCAGAAAACTGCTGCGATACCCGGCGTATGGCACATCGCGTCCATACTCTGCGGCGGCGGCGGCAGCAGCAGCAATAGCGCCAGCCGACGTGCCGCCGACATTAACAAAACGGTAGCGCGTGGCAAGCTCGATGATTGCAGGCGGGTATACTACACCGCTGGTGATCCCACCTTTCATCACCAGATCGCAGCGACGCAGATCATCCCTAGTGAAATCGGCGTCGGTATAGACCGGAGTGCTGTCATGGCTCATGCCAGTTTCCCTTCGTTCAAGTGTGCGACGTTCAGAGACAGGGTGCATCGAAGCAGTCTACCACAATCTGGTACAATGCTCAGTATGTTGAATGAACTGTTTTTGATCCGACATGCCGCACCAGATCGCACAACCGGATTACCCTACACGGTAATGCCAGGTCCGCCCTTGACGCCGCGCGGCGAGGAAGAGGCAGTGCAGGCAGGGCACTGGTTGCGTGATCGTGGCATTGAACGTCTGCTTTCATCGCCGTTCACACGCACTGTTGCGACAGCAACGGTGATTGGGCAACTGATCGGAGTGACGCCGACCATTATCGAAGCGCTGCGTGAAGTTGCACCGGGTGAGCAGCCTTCGGAGGTGCGCGCCCGGATTGCCGATCTCCTCAATCAGCTCGACGACGCGCCGTTGCAGCGTGTGGCGCTCGTGACCCATGGCGGTTGCATCCTGGCTGCGCTGCAATATACAACTGGCGACCGTATCGATCTGAGCGGGCATCGGTACGATAACGGCAACCACACGCCGACCGCCGGAATCTGGCACGGGGTACGCACTGATCGGGTGTGGCGCTGGTCGCTGGCATTTCGCCCGGATATAGCAGTGGAGAGTTGAAGGTTGCGGGTTGCAGGTGGAAGGTGATCTCCTAACCCCTATAGCGAAATGCGAAATGATTGGGCCACGTGCGTGCCGGGTGCGCGGGCGTCTCGCCCGCATGTACCCGCATGTATAAGGTGCACAATCCCGGCGGTCAACTGTTTTGCACGTCGCTGTAACCTCTCGTCCCTCAGTTCAGTTCTTGTCACTTCTCTGGTATTGTCGTACAATACGACATACGATAGTAAAATTATCTGGACAAAGCGATGAGGTTTCCATTGCCCGGATCTTCCGAGAATGCAGCATATTCGTAACGTTCTTCGGAAAAAATGCATCATTGCCTCTGGCATGATGCATCGCTCGACATCATATCGAACACTTGTATGAATGACACGCTCTGCCCCCGCCCATGCCCGACAGTTGCTGCCGTGCGCAACTATTTTAACGCCCTACGCGATCACCTGGTCACCGGTCATCGCTGCGTCGATGCATGGCTGGCGCTGGCAGACATTGTGACCGTTCCGGCGTACCGTCTCGATTGCCTGGCGCGTGCTAGCGCCCTGGCGCCAGACGATATCGAACTGGAAATCGCCTACCTGGAACAGCGCCTGATTGTTGATCCGGGTGATACCGAAGCTTCCGGTGCGCTGCGCGCTGCACGCGCACAGCGGGCGTTGATGAGGCATAAGCCGCGCATCTTCAAGCAGATGGATGCCTCGCCAACGCTGGGATCAATTCTGGTGCAGATGGGGGCAATCACGCAACAGGAACTGGAATGGTTGCTCGAAGAACAGGCGGCAATCCGCCGCCGCGGTGAACAGATGCTGTTTGGTGATGTCGCCATCGCGCGCGGCAAAGTAACCCCAGAAACGCTAGCGCGCGCTCTGATAACCCAGATTCAACAGCGGATTGGGAATGATGCCGCGCCCCGCGCTCTTGGCGAATACCTGATTGCCAGCGGACTGCCGCCAGAGCGTCTCGAACAGGCATTGACCGAGCAGATCTATCTCCGACAGGTTGGTCGGCGTGAGACGCTCGGCGAGATTTTGATCCGGCGGCGGTGGATTACGCGCGATCAGCTGGAACGCGCACTAGCGCAGCAGCAGCATGATGCGCTGTCACTATTCCGTTGAAGGCGCAACGCTCCCGCAGCGGGCACCCGCTGCACGTCAGGCAGTGGGTTGCGCACTTGCGTGGGTCGGCAAACGTACGCTGCACACCGGGCTGGTTGCAGCGCGGGTGACGCGCCAGACAGTGGTGAACGCAGGCTTCGATAATCAGTGCATGGAACTGAGCGAAGAAAAAGGTGCTGCTGCCGTTCGCCTTGATCGCCTGGTGCACATGGAAGTTCTCTCGAACGATGATCGAAACGTCAGGCAGGATCAGGATCAGTGCGTGCTCGACCAGGCGCTGGACTGTATCGTATGGCGCACGCAGGAAATCGAATCCCGGCGCTAGATCGAGGCGCGCAAACAGGCGGCGCGCATACGTATCGACCACGAACAGCGACCATCCGCCACCGTAGAGCATGATCGTATCCGCCGTTTCGCGCCCGATGCGCGGCAATGCTAGCAGACGGTTGCGAACGGTCATACGGTCGCCGGTGAGTAACCGTATCGTGTCACCACCGTACTTCTGCACGATCTCACGACAGATAGCGTGCAGCCCTGCGGCTTTTTGGGCGTGGAAGGCGCATGGACGGATCAGCGCAGCAAGCGAGTCGGTCGTGACCGTCGCAAGCCGCTCTGGCGACATCAACCCGGCGTCGCGCAACCGAATGATCGCCGTCTCGACCGTTTCCCAGCGCGTTTGCTGCACCAGCACTGCGCCGACTAGCACCTCGAACGGCGGATCATCGGTGATAACGGGCCACCAATGCGGTTCGTGACCGAAGTGCTTGTCGAGGGCGGTAAAGCATGCCAGCAACCGTTCCCCCAATGCGCGATAGTCAGTCACACCAGCTCCAGAGCGAAATCGACCTCGAACAGACGATTCCAGGGTAAACGGGTGCTGCCAGGTGTCACGCGCCAGCGACCGGCAAAGCCGGGAAGTGCGCCGATACGCGCATTGAGATGGGTTTCGATCCAACGACAGATCGCACCGATTGTCGTATCATCCGGCTCATGTACTCCTACCATCCGTTCGAGCATGGCGCGCGCAGCGCGCCGCACTACATGCTGATACCCCCAGTCTTCAACAAAACGGTGAAGCAGAAAGCGGAGATGGGCGATCTGCTGCACTGGCGTCGTCGCCAAAAGCGCTGCGCATCCCTGTGCCAGCGCTGTGCCGATCGTATTACTGGCGGTATTCCATGCGCCGAACCCTGCCAGTTTGAGGAGGTCAACCTTCTCGATCAGCAATTCCATCAATACCGGATCGGCGCCATTCGGGTAAGCAACATCTGCCACAATCACCTTTTGACCATGCTCCTGGAGTTCATGAACGCGATTCACTAGCGCATCGAGATGATCGTAGCGCTCATCGCGCTCTTCGGCAGCAAACGTCTCGTCCCACTCGGTGCGACGCGGCGACGGCGTATTAACTGCCAGCCACAGGTCAGGTTCGCTATTGTCGGTCGCAAGTGTCCCACCGATAGCCTGGATCTGCCGTTCGACCGTCAAGCGGACAGGACCATCTTCGTATGGCGCAACAATCTCCTCGCCGCCAGGGATGGCATACAGTGGCGCAATACGCGGCGCCCGTCTGGCATGCTGATTGATAACCCGCGCCAGCAGTGCACATCCCACTTCATCAGCGCCGGGATACATCAGGAGCGTTCCTGGCGTTTGCAACACCTGATCCTGCCCATCCGTCAGAGGGTGATCTCTGCTGAGCGTCAGCAGTTCTGCCCAGCTCGCCAGCCATCGTTTTTCGCGCGATCCAAGCCCGAACGGACTGGTATCGTCGGAACTGAGGACCAACAGATTAATCGTGCCCGAGTCGAGCAGATGAAGCGACGCAAGATTAACGATATGGTTGCGTAACCGGCGGCGCAGCATATCGCGCAGAACTTCGGGGGGGATTTCGTCGCGGAGTGCGGCAATCTCGTCGAGCAGCGGCTCACCCTGTGCAGCACGGTCGAGCAACTGTGACAGTCGGTAAAGGCGTGTACCGTAGGTTTCCCAGTAGAGCGGCTCTTCGGTGCAGGCATTGGCATTGGAAATACGGGTGATAACATTGAACGCCAGGATTGGCAGGTCGGGTAGTTCAGCCCTGATTGCCCGCAGGACATCCAGGCGGCTCATCACAGCGCTGGGCGGGTCATCAGAGATGCGCGATGCGATCAGTCCCCCAAATGCCAGCATCTCAACATCGACGATCAGTGCGTCTAGTGCTGGCGCGACGGCGCGCAACCAGGCGGCAAGATCGTCACAGCGTGCCGGTTCTCGCAAATGGCTGAGCAGATTATCCGGCGGCAGCGCCAGTTCGACCCCAGCGATTGCCGCAATCATCGCTGGATACCGGGTATTGACTGGCCGCTCATCGAGCGGAAGCAGACCAACCCTCATGGTGACAGTATTCCCCCTGATATGGATGCATAATTAAGAAACCGCACGATGAGCGCCATCATGCGGCTTCGGAACACATCGACGTGCAGCGGCGCGCTACTTGGTTTCGCGGTAGATGACGTGCCGCCGCAGGGTTGGATCGTAGCGGCGCAGTTCGAGCCGGTTGGGATCGTTCTTGCGGTTCTTTGTTGTTGTGTACGTATGTGTGCTTTCAGTGCTGCGCAGCTTGATGATAACCCGATTCCCCTTTTTACTTGCCATAATCTATCACTACCTCGAATGTCATCTGCTATCGTATAACGCTATAAGTATTGTAGCAGCAAGCGTCGGTCCTGGCAAGCAACTGATTGACAGCATCGGTTTATGCCACGTATAATTTCCTCATTCCCCGCTTGCGCTCTGAAAAAATTGGACATGGCTGTTCACCAAAGGAGGGACTCGATGCTGAACCTCGCCATCTTGCTGGAGGAGAGCGCTCGCCGCATGCCTGGAAAGACCGCCATCATCCTCGATAGCATCCGCCTGAACTATGCTGAACTGAACGGCGCTGCCAACAAGATCGCTAATGGTCTGACGAAACTCGGTGTTCGTCCTGGCGACAAGGTTGCGATCATGCTCCCCAACACGCCGCACTTCCCTATGTGCTACTACGGCATTCTGAAGGCAGGAGCGACCGTTGTGCCGCTGAATGTGCTGTTCAAGCGCCACGAGGTCGAGTATCATCTTGAGGATAGCGACTCGGTAGCGCTGATTGTCTGGGAAGATTTCCTCGATGAAGCAGCGTATGGTTTTCGCATGGCTGAAACCTGTCGTCATCTGATCGTCGCACAGGCGCCTGGTTCAACTACGACCCTCCCGGATGGCGCAATTCCGCTTGGCAGCATCCTTGCCGAACATTCACATGTCTTCGACACCGTCCAGACGATGCCAGACGACACGGCGGTCATTCTGTACACCAGCGGCACTACTGGCCACCCGAAAGGCGCCGAACTGACCCACGCCAATATGTTCCTCAATGCGACGATCTGCGCCGATAAGTTGCTCAACATCTCATCCGATTCGGTCGGTCTGGCAGTATTGCCGTTGTTCCACAGTTTCGGGCAGACGTGTGTGATGAACACGCTGATCTACCTCGGCGGAACGATCACGTTGCTGCCGCGCTTCGAGCCGCAGAAGGCTTTGGAGGTAATGGCACGCGACCGGGTGACCTATTTTGCTGGCGTGCCGACGATGTACTTCTACCTGCTCAATTTCCCAAATGCGGATCAGTACGATCTGTCCGCGCTCAAGTTCTGTGTGTCGGGTGGCGCAGCGATGCCGGTAGAGGTGATGCACGCCTTCAACCGCAAATACAACGTTACCATCCTCGAAGGGTACGGTCTTTCCGAAACCTCGCCAGTTGCATCGTTCAACCATCTTGACCGGGAGCCGAAGCCCGGTTCGATCGGCATCCCGATCTGGGGCGTCGAGATGCGCGTGGTGGACAGTGAAGGACGCGAGGTCCCCAATGGCGAGTTGGGGGAGATCGTCATTCGCGGTCATAATGTGATGAAAGGGTACTACAAGCGTCCCGAAGCCACTGCTGACGCGATCCGCAATGGCTGGTTCTACAGCGGCGACATTGCATACCGCGATGATGATGGGTTCTTCTTTATCAAAGACCGTGTGAAAGACATGATCATCCGCGGCGGCTTCAATGTCTATCCACGCGAGATCGAAGAGGTGCTCTACGGACATCCTGCTATCGCCGAAGCCGCAGTGATTGGCGTACCCGATCCGGCACTCGGTGAAGAAGTGAAGGCAGTGGTTGCATTCAAACCGGGACAAACTGCCACCGAGGCTGAGATTATCGAATATTGCAAAGAGCGTCTGGCAGCCTACAAGTATCCGCGCTTCGTCGAAATTCGCGATACATTGCCCAAGACAGCAACTGGAAAGATCCTCAAACGTGAACTTCGCCAGGTTGATCAGATGGAAGCGACTGCCAGCGCATAGTTGTCGCAGAACGCTCGACGCTGGTCTCTCCCGCGTCGAGCGTTCCACACTGCTGATCGATCATGCTGTAACCGTGTCAGCATGCCGCGCCAGCGCCTGGCGCAGCACTGGGTATGGTTGTGCACCGATCAATCGATCGACTACACGCCCCCCCTTGAAGATGTAAAGTGCAGGAATGCTGCTGATGCCAAAGCGCTGCACCGTGCGCGGGTTCTCGTCCACATTCAATTGAGCCACTACCGCGCGCCCGGCGAATTCCTGCGCCAGTCGCTCGACCGCTGGCGCCACGGCGCGACATGGACCGCACCACGGCGCCCAGAAATCGACAAGCACTGGTTGATCGCTGCGTGTGACGATCTGATCGAACGTGGCATCACTGAGTGTAACCGGCTTTGTGCTGCCGCCCTGTCCACCTGCTTCCTGTTGCGTGGCGCGCACATCGGACGCTGGATAGGCAACCGGTCGCCGCAGTGGTACGCTCGGACCAGTGGGTAATGGCGGTTGTGTCCCTCCCTCTGCCAGATATGTCAACCATGCCCGCAAAGACTCTTCTGCTACAGCGCCAGCTGTTTGCGCCACTGGTGCGCCGTTTTTAACGAAGACCAGACCGGGAAGGGCAGTGATAGCGTACTTCCGCACCAGCGCCGGATTGTCATCAGCATCCACTCGTGCCAGCAGGACGCGTCCCGCGAAGAGTTTCGCCAGCCGCTCGATCACCCCATCGAGTTGCTGACAGGTTGGACAACCGTGGCGGTCGAATATTAATACCACTGGCAAACCGGCGCGCAGCACGCGATCGATGCTCTGCTCACTTGTACGAACAGGCGTTGCGAATACCATTGTCGTTTTCTCCTGATTATTGTCGTTTCCTGCACCCAACGCTGGTACGACTATACGCCAATTGTGTTGGTTCCACGGTAGCGGTGTGTTGGTGGGATATTAGCATAAAATAACATAGTGTACCTCGATGTCTGTAACCGAAATACGGTACCGTACATCATTGTGAGCGGAACAGGAGGAAGACAGTATGTTCTGGCGCAGGGCATCGGCGGCACGTGCATCAAACGTCACCGCTCTATCGGAACAAGAGTTGCAGCGTCTACACGAGCAGGCAATCAACCGGCGGTATGATTTGCGCATCTGCAACCCGGCGCACAGCGACTTTTACGCATATATGGCGCGCTATAAGGACGCTGCGAATGATGCCAACGCTCTTGATCATCTGGCAGAGGAGATTGTCGCGCACCAGGCGCGTCTGACCCATGATCCTGGACTGTACGAGTCGTTTGGGCATCTCGCGGAACTTGCGCGCTGGCGCGCCCGAATGCTACGCTCCGGTCGTTCGTGATCCTGTACTCTAGCTGTCCATCAGCATCGCGCCCAGATATGAGACGCGGGCAATGATCGCTTGCGTCGTGATCCTGTGCTCTCGCCGTCCATCAGCGTCGCGCGGAGCAGCCCTCTGTGCGCCAGGAATGAGCCGGTCACCAGGAGTACGAACGTTGCCAGGCGCACCAGTTGCGTCACGCGCGTGATCGCTCCGTCTTAGTTCATTACTGCCACGATTGCGGTCACTGATGTCACAAACAGCGCCCCGCAACGCTGACGAGATCGAGCAGCACGGGGGGCCACACCAGCAATCCAACATAGCATGACAGTTAGAGTCGCGGTATTATCCAGGGCGATCATGCCCAGCTTGCGCCAATGCCCTGACCGGCAGGTCCAACGCTACATCATGGCACAGTGAGTGTTGAAGAGAAGCGCCAATGTCATTGCCAGCCCTATGCTGGCGCCCGTGCCTGTCGCAGCACGCAAATCGTTGTACAGTTCGTACTACGGCGCTATCCCGAATCTTATTGATAGTCGAATTGATGCCATCCAGTGCCATGAGTGCGACAAGTCCGATCAGCGTTGCCAGAATACGCCAGGGCAGGAACACGCTGGCATGCATTCGCCTGCGTAGCCGGATGACGCCCGGTGTTACCAGGACACTGAGATACATCCCCGTATCGCGCACAGAGCAGCAGTTGGATTCCGCCAACGAACAGATTGTGCTGCTATGGTCTTTGCAATTAAATAATCTGGCATAGCCTGCGCAGGCGGGCTTTGCCCAACATAGCTGAGGGCTTATGGTCTTTGAAATAAATAATCCGATATAGCCCGCACAGGTGAGCTTCGCCTAGATAGCCGAGGGCTTAAGAATTTCAAGAATAAGTCCGGTACAGCCTGCGCAGGCGGACTTTGCCCCACATAGCCGAGGGCTTCAGCCCCACGGCAAGAGGTAAATATAGCCCGACGGCGAGAGATGTATACCAGATTAAATTCTCAATCTCTATCTAAGCGCAAACGCCACTGAGGATTAGGATCAACGTGCGCTCTAGCGTCGGCGCGGGAACGAAGAAGATAGCCGTGATCAGCACAATCAGTGTCAGGAAAAAGAACATCCGCCAGCGATGATCCTCCTCAGTGCACCGCATCCGTATTGCCTGGGAGCAAGCGGCAAGCGTGGCATGCACCTCCGCAATGCCCTGTTTAGTGACCAGATCGCTGGATGATGGCTAATGTTCCGGCATAGATCAGCCCGTCTTGTCTGGCAATAGTATACTGCGCTTTGTGTTTTATACGGATCACTTTACACTTCAAAAATATGCAATGCGATAGCATAGAGCAGATTCGCACATTCCTATTGCACATGTGCCATGCATCGCGTATAATCATTCAAGGTGTAAAGCGCAAACATTGCGGGTGATGACCCGGAATCATGTCTGTACAACCGCCTCGCCAGCCCGGTTCAACGCAACAGGAAGACGAAACGCTGCTCGAAACGCTGATCAGCACACCGCTTGCGCCAAAGAAAGCATGGCAAAAGCAAATCGTGCTGCGTTCTCTCGATGAGCACCGTCGTTATGCGCTCAAAGGGTATCGCCTGCGCACGTGGATTGATCACTGGCTCCATCACGCGGAACGCCTGTTCGGTATTGCGGCGCTGTTGATCTTTATCGAATGGGCAGTGGACGGACCGATACGCGACTGGTGGCACGCACAGCAGATGGTACGGCACGCTGCACCAGCGCATGCTTCTTCGCACGCAACGACGGTCGTGCGTTTATCGGCGCCAGTGGTACCTGACCGTGTCGTTCCTGCGAACGTGCCGCTCCCATTCACAACGCCAGACATGCAGCAACCGCTGGTGTCGGAGGGGTTTCTTGCGCCGCGTTCGATCATCAGTGCACCGGAAGATGGACGGCACAGATTGCTGCCCCATCGTCTGATCATTCCAGATATTGATCTCGATACGCCGGTGATTGAGGTATTTGTCGTTAATGGCGCATGGCAGGTCGCCGACTATGCCGCCGGGTATCTGCACGGCACGGGGTTGCCGGGCGATCCCGGCAATATGGCGCTGGCAGGTCATGCCGGTCTGCGCGGGGCAGTGTTCCGCGACCTGGGACACCTGCGTATAGGGGCGGATATATTTGTCGATGCCGGTTCGTGGCGGTATCAGTACCGGGTTCGTGATATGCGAAATGTCTGGCCCACAGAAGTCAATGTGCTCGATCCAACGCCAACGCCGACACTTACCCTGATCACCTGCACCAACTGGGATACGCAGCGATTGATCGTCATCGGCGATCTGGTGGGGGCGCAGCCGCTGACCGACGATTAGCGCAGCGCCTGGATCGCAAGGAGGAACGTTCCCATGCAGCGCCTCTCTGGTCGTCATCGTTCACCCCGCTTCGGGCGCGGGCGCGCGCCGGCGCGCTGGACATTCTACGAACTGGCGTTGATTGCTCTGAGCATCGCGCTGATCGTCTTCCCGCTATATGCGGAGGTATATCGCTGGGTGTATCCTGCCTTCGTTCCAGCTGCTCCGCGTGCGCAGGAGGCGCCGACCGTGGGTGCCACGCCTGCTCCAGGTGAAAGCGCCACTGACGCGCCAACCAGTGTACCAACCAGTGCGCCAACCAGTGTGCCCGCAAATGAGCAGAATGAAACGCCACCTGCGGAACCGCAGCAGCGTGTGACAGAAACGCCTGAACCAAGCCCGACGGCCGGACCAAGCCCAACGAGCAGCCCAACGCCGGTGAACACGCCAACACCGACCAGTACACCTACCCCAACAAGCGATGGGGACGCGACTCCGCCGTCGACCAATACACCTACCCCGACGACCGATGGAGGCGCGACTCCGACGCTTATCCCGACATTCTCACCGACCAGGACGCCGACCCCGTCGTCAACGCCTGGTCCCAGCCCGACACCAGTTCTGGATGTGCCGCCGTTGACTCTCTCGAAGTCTGCTTCGGTGCAGTTTGCTTCACCAGGTCAGGAATTTACCTATTCTCTGGCAGTCGGCACGAATTCATCGGTTCCAATCCAGATCGAGGTGCGCGACCCAATCAACGCGCAACTTGAGGTGGTTGGAACAAGCGCATCGAATGGTTCGTGCCAGGTGAGTGGCAATACGGTGGTGTGTAACGTTACTGCGGTTGTCAATCAACCAGTGTCGATCAACATCAATGTTCGTGTGCGCCCTTCTGTGCAGTCGGAAGTGATTATTACCAATCAGGCAGCCGCCCAGGACGCCCGCAGTTTTACCGCTGCCTCGGATCCGGTGATTGTGCGTATTCCGGGTGGCGGCGTCGTTCCTCCAACCCCATTGCCAGACCCCAACCGACCCACTCCGCCGCCGGTAACGCCGGTTCCTCAATCGCCAACACCACCATCAACGTCGCCACAACCACCGCAACCACCGCCACTGCCACAACCGCCAGCGCCTCCTGGTGATGAGGGAGGCGCGCTGCCAGAAGGCGCTCCACCGCCACTGCCGGTTGATCTGGTGCTTCCGCCAACCCCCGCGCCAGTCGCGCCTGCCACGCCGGTTGCGCAACAACTGCGACCAACCCGCCCTACAGGTGGCGCACGCACTGCAACACCAGTAGCGTCACCAACCGTCATTGCCGCCATCGATGCTGTCTTCTTCCGTATGGCGAGCAACTGGGGCAGCGCCTTCCCTGGCGATGCAGTGACCTACGTGATCGCTGTACGCAACACGCATCCCACCCAGGCACTGCGCGATCTGGCGCTGCGCAGCGTCTTTCCGGCGAACCTGGAAATCACTGGACTCTCCTCCGGTCCGATTGATCGCAACCTTCCAGGCGCATTTACGCCAGGTGATCCGTCGCGCACCGATAACCGCGTTTCGCTCGGTATCGCCGAATTACCCGCCGGGCAGGGATTCGAGGTCATCGTCCAGACCAGGATCAAGCCGACGGTTCCTGCCGGAACGCGGATTGTGGCGCAGGCGGAGTTGACCTTCGCCGGTCTCGCCATCCCGCTCTACTCCAATATTGTGACCGTTGATGTGGTCAATGCGGCGCAGGCGCAGGTGTTGCCGACGAACACTGCGACAACTACGCCAACCGCAACGCCGACCGTTACTACCGAACCAACCCGGCTACCGACAACCGAAGTACCAACGGTAGTTGTCGAAGCAGCGCAGCCGGTAGCGGTCGTCCCAACCGCGACCCCCGGCGCAGCCAGAAGCGCGACCGGTCCGGCACCAGCCGCGCCGTTGCCAGCGACCAGTACAGGTGTGCCACTAGCGGGGTTTGCGTTACTCGGCGCAACCCTGCTGGCGCGGACATGGCGCCTCCACCGCGCCCGGTCTCGTATCTAAGGCGCTGGTGCACAATCCGATATCGTGACGCCAGGGCAGGTGCGGTCAGATCCTGCACCTGCCTTTGATGTTGCGCGCACCCTCTGGAATCCGCCGACATCCAGGTTACGTTCAGCGCGTATCATGAACACTGTAAGTATCGCCGCAAGTGCAGGAGAAAACTACGTGTGGCTGATTGTTGGGCTTGGCAACCCTGGCGAAACCTATGCCCGGACGCGCCATAACATCGGGTTTCGCGTCGTCGCGGAACTAGCGCAGCGACACCAGCTCGAATTCTCACAAAAACGCGCAAATGCACAGATTGCTGAAGGAGTCATTGCCGGGCAGCGGGTGGCGCTTGCACTTCCGCAGACCTATATGAACCTCAGCGGGCAGGCGGTTGTCGGGTTGCGCCAGTGGTACAAGATCAATCCAGCAACAGAGTTGTTGGTCGTGTATGATGATGTCGATCTGCCGTTTGGCGTCCTTCGTTTGCGCGAACGCGGCAGCGCAGGGACGCACAACGGCATGCGCTCGATCATCGCCCTGCTCGGCTCACAGGTCTTCCCTCGATTGCGGATTGGCATTGATCGTCCGCCGCCTGCGTGGGATCTGGCGAACTACGTGCTGGGGCGTTTCACGCCTGAACAGGAAGCGCAGTTGCCAGACATCATCCAAAAAGCAGCGGATGCGCTGGATCTGGTGGTACGTGAGGGAATAGTTGTGGCAATGAACCGTATCAACGCGCCGCTGCCAAGGTCGAAGCGTGAGCAAAAGCGCTTGCTAGAAGCGCCTGATCTATCGTCCGATTCGAACACGAGCAATACTTCTGATGAATAAACGTGCCGGTTGTGAAATTGATCGCACTCCGTTATCAAACCGTACGGACACCCCGTGTGTACTCGTTGTATATTGTTATGCGATGCCACAAAAACGCCAGCGTTGGCGATCATGCAATGAAGCAGGTACAGCCCTATGAACACCAACGATCTGCGAACATTTCAGTCGCAACCCGAACTGCGCGCTATCCTCGAAGCGCGCGCACGTGCACTCGCAGCGCACGATGTCATCGACACGGCAATCGGCGGCGAGGTGATGATCCGTTTCCGTCTTGGTGACGGACAATATGCGCTTCCGGCGCGTTATGCACGCGAGGTGCAACCGCTACGCGCATACACGCCGTTGTTCCGCGCACCGCCGTTCATCGTCGGGCTGGTCAACATCCACGGGCGTTTGCTGACCTGTCTCGATCTGCGTCCACTGCTCGATCTGCCAGTCGATCCGCCCGCTCCCGGCTCGTTCCTGATCGTACTCCAGGGAACCGGCGGCGATGCGGTGCTGCTGGCGGATAGCATTCTGGATATGACTTCAGATGCGCTTGAACTCAGTCCTGCACCTGTCACGACAGCAAACGCTGCCATCTCGTGGATCCGCGGCGTGGACCGCGATCTGTCCATCGTGATCGACCCAGTTGCACTGCTTGCCGATCCGCGTCTGATCGTCGACCATCAGGCGGTCGCCTGAGATTGCCGCCCGGCGCCTTCCTCCTGTCCAGAAACCGTTGTGCATGGCACGACGGTATGCTGCTATCTTCATATCTGCTGAGCAAGGATGGTATGAAACTCTCGATCCACTTCAAACTCCTCGGCGCTTCTGGACTTACACCGGCGCTCATGATTGCCCTGGGCGTGATTGCGCTCTATCAGATGGAACTAATGAATGATCGCGCTCAACACCTGAGCGAGAACATCGTGCCAGCGACACGCACCAGCAGCGATATGCGGCGCATTGTCAACCGGCACCGCAGTCTGGCAGCGGTGCGTATTGCAGATCCACGTCCCGAACAGGTGTCCCGCACCAATAGCGAGCGGCGTGAACTTGAGACCGAAATGGACGCCCTGTTGCAGAAGTATGAAACATTTATCGTAACGGATATTGAACGTGAACTGTACACGCGCATTCGCAAAAACTGGAGCGCATATACCGAGGAGGTTGGAACAAAGATCTTTGAGACCGATGATCCGCAATCCGCATTGTCCGTCTTCATCGGGCTGAAACCGCTATTCGATCAGTTGAACCAGGATACTACCGCACTTGAGCGGGAAAACAACCGCCAGGCGCTCGAAGCCACAGGTGCAGCGCAGGAAGCGTACCGCAGTGCAACCATGACGATCACCAGCCTGCTGATTGTGGCACTGGTTGCTTCTGCAGTAGTCAGCATTGCTCTAGCATCGATGATTACGCGGAACATCGGGCGTCTGACCGAAGCGACGAACGCAGTAGCGCGGGGCGATCTGTCGCGTGAAGTTCAGGCGTCATCGAACGATGAGATCGGGACACTCGCCGCTGCCTACAACCAGATGGTCGCCAGCCTGCGCGCCAGTCGTGCTGCAGAGGCGGAGGCGCGCGAAGCCGAGGAGCGATTGCGTCAGGCGGAAGCCGAGAGCCGCCGGATGCTGGAAGAAACGGTCGCCGAATATCTGGCGTTCACCCAGCGCATTGCTGAGGGCGATCTCTCCCGGCGCCTGGAAGTGCACCAGAACGGGGCGCTTGGGCAACTTGGCAAAGGCTTGAATGCCATGGTCGCCAGTCTGCACACCATGACGCTCCAGATTCAGCAGGCCAATGCAGCTATCGCCTCTGCTGCCGCCGAAATTCTTGCCGCCACAACGCAACAGGCAGCATCTGCGACCGAACAATCCGCTGCGATTACCCAGACATTGACGACCATCGAGGAGGTAAAGGCGATTGTGCTTCAGACAGCGCGCCAGGCGGCGCAAGTAGCACAGGATAGCCAGACGGCGCTCCAGGTGGCGCGTCAGGGTGCACAAGCGGTCGAAGACACAATTAACGGTATGGGACAGATCCGCGAGCGAGTCGAGAGTATTGCCCAGACGATCCTTTCGCTGGCAGAGCAAACGCAGGCGATTGGCGCCATTACCACCACCATTGCCGAACTGGCCGACCAGTCGAATATGCTGGCGCTGAACGCGGCTATTGAGGCAGCACGCGCCGGTGAGCAGGGCAGGAGTTTTGCCGTCGTGGCGCAGCACGTGCGCGATCTGGCGGAACGCTCGAAAGCCGCAACAGTCCAGGTACGTGAGATCCTGA
>Ga0308400_1000252_pt1 | contig 22689 bp, 18 predicted proteins | sample HotsprSampOS1265_FD_203451 | JGI IMG/M metagenome (GOLD analysis project Ga0308400, IMG submission 203451) | Hot spring phototrophic mat microbial communities from Octopus Spring, Yellowstone National Park, Wyoming, United States - 20060914_OS12-65 ...
CCGCCATACCGGACTAGCTGTGGGGCTAAAGCCCCGGCGTGCAAGGCGAAGCCCACCTGCACAGGCTATACCGAACAACCATAAGCCCTGACGCCTGTGCAATTGAGCACCTTGGACGGATGCGAATGAGATATTGTTTGTATGCACAATCGGATAGTTGCGAACGTCACCTCTCACCGACCCCTTCTAACCTGAGTGAGAGCACCCGCGATGCACCATCGTCACCCATTGTGATGCCGTAGATGGTATCGGCAACCTCAATTGTTCCCCGATTGTGGGTAACAACGATAAACTGTGTTTTTTCGCTCAGCCCGGCAAGCGCCTCGCGGAAACGCCCGACATTTGTTTCGTCCAGGGCAGCATCGACTTCGTCGAGGACACAGAAGGGGGTCGGGTTGGCTTTCAGAATGGCGAAGAGCAGCGCCGCAGCAGTCAGCGCACGCTCACCGCCCGAAAGTAGCGCCAGATGCTGCTGACGCTTCCCAGGTGGACGGGCGATAATCTCCACGCCGAGCGTGGCGATGCCGGGAGGTTTGCCACCGTTCTGTTCGGCGGCATCGTCACCGTTGTCATTGATCAGTACCAGGCGTGCTTCGCCACCGCCGAACAGATTCGTAAAACTGCGCTCGAACTCTGCAGCGACAATACGAAACGTCGTTTCAAAGCGGGTGCGAATAGCTTTGTCCAGTTCGGCAATCAACTCGTTAAGGGTTGTCGATGCTGCACGGAGATCGTTCATTTGGGCGCTCAGGAACTCATAACGCGCTGCTGCTTCATCATACTCCTCCAGCGCCAGCGGATTGATGATCCCCGGGCGAGCGATACGGCTCTTTAGATCATCAATACGTCGCTGCATGTCCTCAACATTAGCATCTGGCGATGGGGCTGCACAAGCAAGATTGAGCAGCGGATTCAACATCGATGGCATCGCCTAAGGCGCGTTCCTGCAGCGTCTCCAGGCGATCACGCGCACGCTGGGCATCGACCATTGCGCGGTTATATGCCGCTTCGGCGTCGATCAATGCAGCGGTGAGCGTCTGCACGCGCACTTCGTGTGCTTCGCGCTGCCGTTCCAGCGCGCCTAACTCCGCCTCCGATGGCTCAATCTGCGCACGCAGGGCGTCGATCTGCGCCAGCAGTGCCTGATGTTCGGCAGCGATTTGCGTCAGTGTATCGATAAGGGCAGCACGTTCACGGCGCAGGTGCTCGATGCGCTCTGCCAGTGACGCACGCTGCTCGTCAATACGTGCCAGCGCCTGATGAGCCGTGTGCAGGATAGCGCGAGCCATACGCACATCACCCTCGGCATCGGCGAGGCGCGCGCGCAGATGCGCCAGGATCTCGTCGTCGGCAGCATCTGCAGTGCGCTGCGCCGCTTCTTCAGCCTGGAGAAGCTCGACCTGCGTGCGCGCTGCATCTTCCCGCTGCATCAACTCTTCCTGCTCGGCGATTGCCGATTGCAGGCGATCGAGAAGTGTAGCCATCTCGGCATCAATCTGCTCGATACGCTGTTGACACATGAGATATTCCGCTTCGGCACGATCAACGGCGCGCTGCGTCTGCACCGCAGTAACACGCGCCTGGTCGAGTTGTCGCTGGATCTGACGCTGGTGACGTTCGGCATCGCGCGCTGACTGTTCGGCGGCGGCATATGCTTCGTTTGCGGCGATATAGCGCACGTGCGCCTCTTCTGTCTCACGTGAAACGGCTTCCAGGCGTTTGGGGAGTTCGCGTAATTCTCGCTCACGCCGCAGTGTGCCACTCTCCTTCGCTGCTGCCCCTCCTGTGACTGCGCCTCCTGCGCTTACCTGCTCTCCCGCCAGCGTGACAATCGTCCATCCGCTGCCGATGTGCTGCAGCTCGCGCCGGGCGACTGCCAGCGTGCGAACAACTAGCGTGCGACCAAGAAGTAATTCCGCCACTGGTTGGTAGCGTTCGTCAACGTCGATAAGATCGGCAGCAACCCCCAGAACGCCATCGTCCGAACCAGTGAGCGATCGCAGGCGTACCCTGTCAGCACTACATGAGCGGATCGTGTCCAGTGGCAGAAAGGTTGCGCGTCCCTCGCCGCTGCGTTTGAGCGCTTCGATAGCATCTTCCGCATCTTCCCAGCAATTGACGACGATATTGTGCAGGCGTGAACCAAGCGCCACTTCGATGGCCGTTTCGAGTTCTGCTGGCACACGCACTACGGTCGCCACCAGGGCAAATCCGGATCGGTTCTGCAACTCGGCCCACTGCATGGCTGCCCGCACCCCGGCAAACGTTCCGGCATAACTACGGTGAAGACGGCGCAGCGTTTCCAACCGCGCTTCCAGATCTGCCTGCTGCCGACGCAGCGCTTCAAGCGTCTCAGCGGCAGCGGTGCGTTGTCGGCGGCGCTGTTCGACGGCACTCATTGCCAGTTCAACGCGACATGCCGCATCGTTCAGTTCCTGTTCCAGGGCCGTCACGTACGCATCCGCCTGAACGCTAGCAGTGCGGTGCGCCATCAGTTTGTCGCGGGCGGCTGTCAGCGCTTCCCCGGCAATTGCACGTTCGCGGATCAGACGATCGCGCTGGTCATTCATCTGCGCGATCTGACATCGTACCACACCCAGGGCAGCGCTAATCTCTACCAGATTGCGACGAGCAGCATCGAGCGCGTAGTGAAACACAGCGCGATTAGCGATCCGTTCGGTGCGACGCGCTTCATGCGCAGCGTACTCCTGCCGCGCCTGATCCAGGCGTTGCTCAGCGCTAGAAAGTTGGGCAGCGATCGTTTCCTGTTCCGTGCGCCGGTCAGCGCGCTGGTGATCCAAATCACGCAGTGCACTCTCCTGATCCTCAATCTGGCGCGACAACGCTGCGAGTCGTTCCTGACCAACTGCCAGTGCACGTTGCACCGACTCAGCGCGCGCGTGCAGGGCGCTGCTCTCCGCATGGAGCGATTCAATCCGGTCGCGGATGGCGCGGATGTGCTCCCGGAGACGGAGAAGATCGGTTGAGGCAGCGGTCATCTCCGCCTGGCGCACAGCGAGGGTCGCTGCCAGCGTCTGCGCTGTTTGTTCGGCGGCAGCACACTCTGTCTGCGCTGCCAACCAAAGATGGACATAGTACGCTCGCAACAACTCCCTAAGCTCAGCCGTCAGATCACGATGGGATCGGGCAAGCGCCGCCTGACGCTTCAGTGAGCGCAATCGTGGCTCGAGTTCCGCGAGAATATCGGCACAACGCGCAACGTTTGACTGTGTCTCGCGCAGACGACGTTCAGCGTCAGTGCGGCGCTGCTCGTAAACGCTGATCACCGCAGCATCCTCAAAGAGTCGCCGCCGCTCCAGGGGACGCAGATTGAGCACAGCATCGACCAGACCCTGATTGACAATCGCATAGGCGCCATTGATCGGCGCAGCAATCTCCTGCACATCGCGCAACCGGACCCGCTGACGATTGATGAAGTACTCCTGATCGCCGGAGCGTGTTGCGCGGCGGGTAATCGTCACTTCGCTATATGGCGCTGGCAACAGGCGATCACTGTTATCGATTGTCAGCGAGACTTCTGCGAAACTGGCAGGCGCCCGCCGTCCGCTGCCGCTGAAGATCAGGTCTTCAGTGCGTTTACAGCGCAGTATACCTGGATGCTGTTCACCAAGTACCCAGCGGATGGCGTCGACGAGATTCGACTTCCCGCTGCCGTTCGGACCAACCACTGCAGTAATGCCAGGCTGAAACTCGAACAGGGTATGCCCGGCAAATGTCTTAAATCCCTGGATTTCGAGACGACGCAGATACATCGGTCTTAATGTCCACGCCAGATGGCGTGATATTATACCATCAACACTCTTGACAATCTGTTCATCTTGACAGAAGATGTATTCGCAGAGTAATATAGCATGTATCCACCCACACGTTAGCGCATGTTTGAGCCCGTAGCCACAGCCTGGCAATGGGCTGTAGCATGCTGCACCTTTACAATTGAGCAGGAGGATGTTGTGCAATGGCTCATATGGGCCTTGCCTGCCCTGATAATCGGAATTGCCATTGGCGCAGGTATAGGCATTCTTATCTACAGAAAGAGCGTACAGAGCCAGATTCGACAGATCGAGGCGGAAGCCCGACTGCAACTGGAAGCGACGCGATCTGAGCAGAAAGATCTCATTTTGCGCGCGACCGATGAGGCGCTTCGACTCCGTGCTGAGGCCGAGGCGCAAATACGCGAGGCGCGTGCAGCGCTGGCGAAGCAGGAGGAACGACTGCAACGGAAAGAGGAAAATCTTGACCGCAAAATCGAGGGTCTTGAACGGCGTGAACGTCAACTCCAGCAGCGCGAGCGCCAGATGGAGCAGCTTCATCAGGAGGCTGAACAACTGCGTCAGCAGCAACGTGCGGAACTCGAGCGGATCTCCGCGTTGAGCCAAGAAGAAGCCCGCGCAATTATCCTGAAACGCGTCGAGGATGAAACGCGCGACGAGGCAGCGCGCCGTATTCGTGAAATCGAAAAGAACGTTCGCGAAGAGGCGGATAAACTGGCACGCAAAGTGATCAGTATGGCCATCCAGCGGTGCGCTTCGGAGTATGTCGCTGAAGTGACTGTCTCCACCGTCGCGCTCCCGAGTGAGGAGTTGAAAGGACGAATCATCGGGCGTGAAGGGCGCAACATTCGCGCCTTCGAGCAAATTACCGGCGTTGATATTATTGTCGATGACACGCCGGAAGCAGTGACCCTCTCGTGTCACGATCCGGTGCGACGGGAAGTGGCGCGTCTGGCGTTGATCAAGTTGCTCAAGGATGGGCGCATCCATCCGACGCGGATTGAAGAAGTTGTCAGCAAGACCCAGCAGGAAGTCGAACAGATCATGCGCGAAGAGGGCGAACGAGTCGCCTATGAAGCGAACGTTCAGGGGTTGCACCCCGACCTGATTAAACTGCTGGGACGTCTGAAATATCGCACGAGTTATGGGCAGAATGTACTTCAGCACTCGCTGGAGTGCGCTCTGCTCGCAGCGCATATTGCTGCCGAGATAGGTGCAAACATCAATGTGGCGAAAACTGCTGCGTTACTGCATGACATTGGGAAAGCAGTCGACCACGAAGTGCAGGGACCGCACGCATTGATCGGTGCCGAGATTGCGCGTCGCCTTGGAAAATCGCCGGCGATCGTGCATGCGATTGCCGCCCATCATAACGATGAAGAACCACAAACGGTCGAAGCCTGGTTGGTGCAGGCTGTCGACGCCATCTCCGGCGGGCGCCCCGGAGCGCGCCGCGAAACGCTCGACCTGTATATCAAGCGCCTCGAGGCGCTTGAAACGGTTGCAACGTCATTTACAGGCGTTCAACGCGCCTTTGCTGTTCAAGCCGGGCGCGAGGTTCGCGTGATGGTGCAACCGGATGCTATTGATGACCTCGGCAGTATTCACCTTGCCCGTGATGTTGCCCGGAAGATTGAGGAGAGTCTTCAGTATCCTGGCCAGATCAAGGTGACAGTCATCCGCGAGACGCGAGCAGTGGACTATGCACGTTGATTTGGGACAGCACCTGAAGCGACGGAACGCTTCACGGCACAGGACGGCCTCAACGCCGACCGCGCCGCACAATCTCTCGGTGGCCGATGCGGGGTTCCTTCCCCGTTATGGCAACAACTCTGGTCATTCTATCGCAAGTTACCAGCCGGCGCATCGGCCGGCGCCCAACCCAGTTTGGAGGAGGCACATATGGCAAGCAATCTTTCGCACTCCACACCCGCCACTCGCGCCATCGGCGCAAGTGGCGCCAATGCTGTCGAGCGGCAGAGCGCTGAGGTTCTTAAGGTTTCTACACGCTCACGTCCCAGCGCAGTTGCCGGTGCAATTGCTGGCGTCATTCGCGATAGTGGCGTGGCGGAAGTGCAGTCGATCGGTGCAGGTGCAACCAACCAGGCGATCAAAGCAGTGGCAATTGCGCGCAGTTATCTTAGTGAAGAAGGCATTGACATCGTTTGCACCCCTTCGTTCATTGATGTCTCCATCGATGATGAAGAGCGCACAGCAATCCGCCTGCTGGTTGAACGACGATAGGACACAACAGGGTGGTCGTACTGTAGATGCGACCATCCTGCTGTATTTCACTGCGATTGTTCGTCCAGTCGCCAGTTGCGCACCATCCGTTCCTGCGGCAGCAGGGTGGAGTAGATGAATGTGTGCAGCGGTGTTAGAATGCCAGCTGCTGCACCCAAACGCGCAACAGTGCCGTTCTGTGCATCCAGTTCTGATGGACGACTGGCTATGATGTCGCGTTGCATGGATGTGGTCGTTTCGTAGGGTAGCGCATCAAGTTGCGCTAGTGCTGCGGCGACGGCATCTTCGCCAAGAGTGATGCCGCACGCCTGTGCGACTGCAACGATTTCGCGCATCCCCTAGATGAGTAGCAGGCGCCTCTCTAGAAGTTCACGTAGTAGTCCCATGGGCGCGAGCGCGCGTGTGACCGCTCCCAATCCGCTAGTTGTTGCTCCAAAGACGAATTTGCGCCAGACCCCGGCGTCAATGTCCGGCGGAATCGTTACCTGTACCCCGGCGCGTTCCAGCCAGTCGCGCAATGCTTCGACACGCGCTGTGCGACGGTTATCACGTTCGCCAAAGATGATCAGCGGATGGATCCCTAAGTGTCGCACTACACCCGGCGCAACGCGGGCAGCGAAGATGTAACAGATGCCATTCAATGCGTGAGACTCGCTCAGCGCTGCTGCCAGACGATCAGAAGCCCCAACGCCGTTGAGCAGCGGGACAACGTCGGTCTCCGGTCCGATGAGTGGACGTATGTGATCCATCGCTTCACCGAGTTGCCGGGTTTTGGTGGCGACCAGCACCATGTCGACAGGACCTGCATGCGATGGATCATCAGTTGCCTGAATAGGACATGGGTGTTACCAAATGCTCTCGATTCGTAATCCTCGCTCGCGCAGTGCAACCAGATTGTCGCCGCGCGCGATGAAGAGCACATCCGCGCCAGCCTGTGCTAACCGTCCGCCAAAGTAGCTGCCCACCCTTCCAACACCAACAACCGCGATACGCACAGGTCATTGCCTCCTTTCGTGTAAAGCAGGGGCGCAGCGGCACCCAGGGACGCAGCGGCGCTGCGCCCCTACTTTAACCGGATCGCACGCTCCAGCAGCGTCGCCATGCGGGTGTAATGCGAACCCTGCCAGTAGATCTTGCCACAGGCAATGCAACGCCGAAAGGTATCGAAGTACAATCGCGTCCTGGGTTCGAGAAGATGCTCAATATCGGCTTTCTCGACCACTGTTGTCAGACTGTTGCAACGCATACAACGCTGGAAAACGGTTGACGTCGGCGTGAGATTAAACCGCCGCATAACTTCGACAATCTGACGCACTGGAATAACTTCGCGCACAAATGAGCCATAGACAACAATGCTTCGTTTGAGTAATTCCCGGTCGCGTGTGAGCAAGATCCGGCGTTCCTCGCCTGCCAGACGTGCCAGTTCGGCATCGTGCGCATTGTTCCAGTACAGGCTATCGTAGCCCAGCATCCGCAGGTATGCCGCCAGTCGCCCCAGGTGCGTATCGAGTACGAAGCGCGGTTCATCAAGCGGAGGGCGCAGTGTGACTGACGATGCTGGTGCCATCGTGATCGGGAAGACCTCGATCATGTCGCCTGGTTGCACCGGGTAGTCGAAATTAACTGGATGACCGCCAACGATCAGGGCGCCGATCTCGGGATGGGGCACGCCACACGTCTCAATCAGGTTCTTGATAGTCTCGTACCCTTTGCATGGACGTTCGAACCACGTTTCACGTCGACTAGGCGGCAGAAAATCGTTCAGGTCGCCGTGGATGCGGATCAGCGCCACTCCCCTCTCCTGCACGTTTATAATATTCATAGCGTTCGTTCCGTCTGCGCTCGTTTCTGCCAGAGAGCAATCAGCAACATCGCCAGACCGACAATCTGTGCTACGCGGATGCCGCCCACAGTCACCAGCGAATCGACGCGCACTGCTTCCAGCAGTAGCATCACGCTGCCCTGCAGTGCGAGATAAATCATCGCAAGCGATCCAGGTCGGGTCATGCGCGGCGCGAACCATACCAGCATGCCCCAGGTGGCCAGCGCTGCCAGAAGATAGTAGAGCGGTACGGGATGGCGCGGTACGCCGAACAATGGCAGCGCCCATGGCACATTGGTGGGTGCACCAAGAGCTTCGCCGCTGAGCAGCAAGCCCAGCGCCGCGACTGCCTGCGCGGAGGGGAGCGCCAGCGCAGCGGCATCCGCCAGCGGCGCAGTTGCGGCGTCCAGGCGTCGCAACCGCAGGTACGCATACCCGGCGAGTGCACCGCCAATCAACGCGCCGGGCCATGCCAGATCACCCAAACGAAGCGCCAGAAATAAACCGGGTGATTGACTGTACATATCCCAGTTGAACAGACCGTACCACAAACGCGCACCAATGGCCGCACCCAGCAGAGCGAATGGCGCACAACGACGAGCATGCTGCTCAAGTTCATCGCCACCACATTTACGCGCTATTCGTTCAAACTGCATATGACCGATGAAAACGGCAATCACCAGCAGCAATGCGCCACTGCCAAGATTCAGCGGTCCGAGTTCAATAATCGGGTACACGTTATGGTGTCTCAGCAATCAACTGCTCGATGGTAGCCTCAATCATACCACGCGACATCGGTCCGCGATACACAGCGCGAATAATACCTCTGCGATCAATGAAGAAACTGGAAGGCAGCACGCGCGCCTGATACACAGCGCCAACCCGCGCGTCGCTATCGAGCAACGCCGGAAACGTCAGGCGTTGATCGTTCACATACGCCACGACTTTTGTTGCGTCTTCCTGTTGATTCACTGCCAGCACAACAAAACCCTGATCGCGGAAGCGCTCGTAAGCCTGCTGGATTGCGGGCATTTCGGCGCGACATGGCGGGCACCACGTCGCCCAGAGATTAATGAGCACCACCTGACCACGCAGATCGTCGAGTGCAACCTGCGATCCATCGATGGAGCTCAGGGTAAATCCGGGTGCGGGATGCCCGACGAGCGGCGCAGGCTGCGTTGCTGCGGGTTCTGGCGCTGGTGCCGCTGCAGGAACGCCCGGAGTGACGCGTGTTGCCCAGATGAATGCACCGCCAGTCAGCAATGTTGCAACCAGCAGCAGATCCCATATACGCTGAGAGAATACCATCAAAAGACTCCGTATTCCTTCCGCATTGCTTGCATATCGTGAGCATCGCGTGCTACAATACCAGGCAGTGTAGCCATGATACGCTCTTTTTTGCATGTCTGCTCCGTCGATTATCACGATTGATGGTCCTGCCGGTGCCGGAAAGAGTACGCTTGGCGAGTTGCTCGCCAGGCGCTTGGGATACCTCTTCTTCGACACTGGGGTGATGTATCGTGCGCTGGCATGGGCAGTTTTGCGACATTCAATCAATCCCGAGGACGACGAAGCAGTTGCAGCGCTGGCGCAGCGTCTCGATATTCAAGTGCATCCACCCGGTGATGCGACTGATGGACGACTGTATACAGTGCTAGTCGATGGCGTCGACGTCACCTGGGAATTACGGCATCCCGAAGTCGAGCGTATTGTTTCGATCGCAGCGCGACACCCAGCGGTGCGTGCTGTTTTGCGCGACCAGCAGCGCGCCATTGGTCAGCGCGGGCGCGTGGTGATGGTCGGGCGCGATATCGGCAGTATTGTAATGCCCGATGCACCGCTCAAGATCTATCTGGACGCATCGGTCGATGAACGCGCCCGTCGGCGCACCAATGAGATCCGGCAGCGTGGCGGTAGCGCCGATCTCCAGCACATCCGCAATGAAATCATCCGTCGTGATAGCCTGGACCGTCACGTGAGCGCGCCGGCAGCCGATGCATGCATTATTGTCAGTGACGGGCTGTCACCGGATCAGGTGGTTGATCTTGTTGTCTCCCGCATTGATTGCGAATCGGGCGACTCGCAGGATACGCGCGTATATGACCGAGTCGAAACTTCCGATCCCTCTGGAACTTGATAGTGACGAGCAGGTTATTCTGGTCGGCAAACGTCACTGGATCGAGCTATTGCAATCCAGTCTGGTCTTTCTGGTCATTGGCTTTATCGCTGCGGCGGTGGCGCTGTTTCGCGCGGCTGGCGGAACGTTGCTGATCATGCGAGAGGGCGTTTCGCGCCCCTTGACCGATCCGATCAACGTTGCGCTCCTGACGCTGACCATCATCCTTGTGGCGCTTTGGGCGCGCGGTGAGGCCAAGAAGAACCGCCGCAAGGATACACCCTGGCGTAACCCGGACATTCTCTACCTGCTGGCGATCCTTGCGCTCGGGTTGGCGATCTGGTTCCGGTCGATCGGCGGTGAACTGATCGTTATTGACCCGGTGTACGCACGCGCTGGCGATGCGATCAATATCGTGCTGAGTCTGATTACGATGTTCATGCTGCTGGCAGTGGCCTATCTCTACAACGACTGGCGCAATGACGTGCTGATTGTCACCAACAAGCGCGTCATTTATGACGAAGAGACCATGTTCATCCGCCACGTGCGGCAGCAAATCCTGATCGATGATATTCAGCAGGTCAATGTGCGTGCAGACACCTACCAAGCGACGCTGTTTGGGTACGGCAAAATCATTATTCGGTCGTTCAGCCCGCGCACGCTTGAATTCGACTTCGCCGCGAAGCCGCGCGAGATCGAAAAGGCGATTATGGATCAGGTGCGTAATCTGCGCCGTCGTCAGCAACCTGACCTGCTGCGCGCGCTGATTGAAGACCAGGTGTACGGCAACAAGATACCGCCACAGTCAGGGCCTGCGCTGCAAGCCCGCACGCAACGATTCCCCATCCCGGCGATCTACCCGCCCAATCCCGAAATCCATAATGATCGTATCATTTGGCGCCCGTCGTGGGTGTATGTCTTGTTGCAACTGTTTCGCCCATTGACCGGATTTGCCCTGACGATGTTCGTGGCGGCTGTTCTGGTTCAGTTTGGGTTGCTCGACGGTGTGGCTGTCAGCCTGGTCGTTCTGATTGCCCTGCTGGTGTTTGGCGTATGGGGGTGGTGGATCCGCGAGTCGCTGATCAACGACACCTACATCCTGACCCGCACCGACATTATCGATGTTGATCGACGCCCGTTGGGACCTGAAAACACTCGTCGCGCACAACTTTCCGCCATTCAAAATATCTCGTTTGACGTCAGTTTCGTCGAGCGCCTTCTGGGGCTGGGCACCGTAGTTATTGAGACGGGCGGCGCGGCTGGCGGAAAGTTCACCTTCGACCACGTGCCCGATCCACGCGGCGTCCAGGCAACCATCAACGATTACCTGACCGATTTCCGCAAGCACGAGAAGGAACGTCAGTTGCAGGATGCGCTTGCGCTGCTAAAGGAGTACGATCAGGTTCAGCGCGAGCATGGCGAAAAAATGGATCGCGAGAGCTTCGAGAAGGCAGTTGAGGAACTGATCAGGCGCTCGCTCAACAATCGACCAACGAACGAAGCGACCGCCGACACAATCAACGGCGCTGTGGCGACGCAGATCGATGCTCATCTGCGTCGTGTGGCGCGCAGTGCGCGTCGCCGCGCAGCGATCCGCATGCTGCACGAACGGATGCGCCGTCGCAATAGCGAACAACCCTCGTAATCCTCCAAGAAGGAAGATCATGCCGTATCTGCGCGCTGTCCTGATTGCCCTGCTGTGCATATTGCCAGTCATGCCGATTGCGGCGCAGGAACAGGTGTCGGGACTGACCCTGACGTTGCGCCCCGGTTATGCCGGTGCGTATCGATTGGACGAATGGTTTCCGATTACGGTTGACGTTACGAACAAGGGGCGCGACATTCAGGGTGTGCTGGAGTGGAGTTTTCCGGGATGGCAAAACCAACCAGTGTTCCGCCGCACTATCGATCTGCCGCGCGGTTCGCGGAAGCGCGTGATGCTGGAGGCGTTTGCTATTGGATTCGCGCGCAATGGCACGCTGCGTCTGATTGAAAATGGGAATGTGCTGTTCGAGCAGAACGTCGGTATCGAAGCCGTTGAACATGATCGGTTCCTGATCCTTATTGTTGGCTCCGATCCGGCGCTCCTGACAAGCCTGAGCGCAATGTCGATCAGCGGCGTGAGTGGAGTGACGGTGCGCCATATCCCGCCGGAAGACCTTCCTCTGCACGCGCTCGTGTTGCGCGGCGTCAACGCTATCTTTATCCATGATGTTGATACTGCTGCTCTTTCGCTCGATCAACGCACCGCGCTCCGGGACTGGGTTATGATCGGCGGGCAACTTGTGGTGGGTGGCGGGATCAATGGCGAACGTGCGGCGGCCGGTCTTGCCGACCTGCTACCGGTTGAAGTCACCCGCACGCTCAACCAGGGCGATCTGACGCCACTCGCGCAGTTTGGCGGGAGTGATCCGCAACCATCGACCGGTCCGCTGCTCACGGTCTTGCCACGTCCTGGCGCGGAAGCGCTACCGGCAGGTCATTCGCTAATCTACCGCAGACATGTTGGTAACGGCGTGGTGATCTTCAGTACATTCGATCTGGCGCTGCTGCGGGGTTGGGCGTCAGAGCCACAACTCTGGTCGCGCGTGTTGCAACCGATTCCGCTCTTCGTTCCGGCGTTCGAGGGGCGGGTGTATCAGATTAGTCTGATGCAGAACGTGCTGCAGATCCGGGCGGCAGGGTTGCCGCCAGCGTCAGCGCTGGCGGCATTTCTGCTGGCGTACATCCTCATGGTGGGTCCAGTGAATTACCTGGCGCTCCGCTGGATCGGACGCCTCGAATGGGGATGGTGGACGATTCCCCTCACTGTAGCGCTGTTTGCCGGTGGGGTGTTTGTGGTCGGGTTTGTGCTTCGTGGCGGGCAGGCGCAACTCTATCAGGTGTCCATCATTCAGGGAACAGAACGTGAGACCCGTGGCATCGCTACGGCGCATCTGGCGCTGTTCTCGCCATTACGCAGCTCTTACGCCCTGCGCGCGCCGTCCGGCAGTTTGCTGAGCGAAACGCGCAGTTTCGACGACTTCACCGCACGCCCACTGATCGCAACTGCCGATGATACCAGAGTCGAAGTTCCAGACCTGCTGGTCGATGTCGCCTCGATCCGAACGCTGATTGCCGAGACGACAGTTGAGATGCCGGTTCAGGTCGAGAGCGCTATTCGCTTCGATGGGAGCAATCCTGCGGGTGAGGTGCGGAATGTCGGGCGGGTTATGATTGAAGAGGCTATTGTCGTCCACAAGGGGATGTTTCAGCAACTTGGCAATCTTATGCCCGGCGCCAGCGCTCGCTTCGATTTCGGCGGGTCGCGTGGCAGCTTCCCTTCTGGCGTGACTATCAGTGACGATCGGATGTTCAATCGACGTCAGATCCTGACCCAACTCTTCAATAATACCTCTATGCTTCCGTCTATCAGATCACCGCTGGATGCGCAGGGTGTGTATCTGATCGGCTGGAGCGCTACACCTGCCGTTCCACTCGAAATGAACGGTCGATCCGCATCGCAGCAGGGAGTAACCCTGTTTGTCATCCGGTTGCACACGTCGTAATATGGTGGCGCTATGCCTTCGCTCACCGACAGTGTGCGCATAACGATCCGCCGTTATCGCATGATCGCGCCCGGTACGCCGGTCATCGTTGCGGTGTCTGGAGGACCAGACTCGCTGTGCCTGTTGGATGTGCTGGCGAACCTGCGCGCCGAACTGATGTGCACGTTGCACGTTGTTCACCTCGACCACCGGTTACGCGGCGCACAATCGGCGGCAGAAGCGGCGTTCGTGGCGGAGACCGCAGAACGCCTGGGGATCGCTGCAACCGTTGAGGCAGTCGATGTGCGCGCGCTGGCTGTGGAACGCAACCTTAATCTGCACGCAGCAGGACGATTGGCGCGTTACCGCCTGCTGGCACGGGTGGCGCTGACTATCGGCGCGCAGGCAGTGGCGACAGCGCACCACGCCGATGATCAGGCGGAGACGGTGTTGCTGCATCTGGTGCGCGGCGCCGGTGTCGAAGGGTTGCGTGGCATTCGCCCGGTGGTTCCCTGGGAAGAATGGCGCGCGATTGGCGACATGGACGACGATAATCTTGCCGCGTTGCCGCACGACAGGCACGCGCCGCACCTTATCCGTCCGCTGCTGGACATTACGCGCACCGATATTGAGGCATACTGCGTCGAACACGGGCTTGTGCCGCGCCGCGATCCATCGAATGTTGATCGGCGCTACCTGCGGACGCGCATCCGCCAGGATGTTCTGCCTGCCCTGGCGACGCTGAACCCGCAGATCGTCGCAGCGCTGGGACGCACAGCATCCGCCTGCGCCGAAACTGCTGACTTCATCGAGCACGAACTCGACCGTGTATGGGATGCTCTGACCACCGCGCAGACGGATCGACTGACGTTCGATGGACGCCGCTGGCGTGATCTGCACCCGGCGCTTCAGCACGCTGCGATCCGCCGGGCATACACTCTGCTCGGCGGCAGCGACACCCTCGGCTACGATGACGTCATGCGCGCCTGCGACGCCGTTGGGCGCGGCGTCGGGCGACGGATCGAACTGCCGGGCGGTGTTGCACTGGTGACTGACTATGATGGCGGATTTGGTATCATACGCGGCGAACCGGCGCCGGGCGAGGGTCTGCGCCTGCCTGTCATCGAAACGACCCTGACCATCCCTGGCCGCATCGAACTGCACAGCGGACGCGCGCTCTGCGCTGACTATCGCCTGGCAGCGCCGTCGAGCCGTTGGGAGGTCTTTCTCGACGCTGCCGCATGCGCTGCGCCGCTCACCGTTCGCCGACGACGTCCCGGCGACCGCGTGCGACTGGCTGGCGGGCGTGGAACGCGCCGTATTCAGGACATCATGGTCGATGCAAGGATACCACGCGCACTGCGGGCTGAGTGGCCCCTGGTGGTCGCCAGTGAACGGATCGTCTGGCTACCGGGCATCGGTGTGGCGGAAGGGGTCAGTGCATCGACAGGACAGGCGGCGCTTCATTTGTGGATTGAGGGTATATCCGACGAAGACGAGCCGGGAGGCATTGCTGTTGTAAAGGAGCACTCCATGCACGACGATATGGCAAAAATCTTGCTCACGGCGGAACAGATCCAGGAACGGGTGCGCGCCCTGGGAGCGCAAATTACCGCAGATTATCGACCACTCGGCGATCTGTTGCTGGTTGGGGTCCTGAAAGGGTGCGCCATGTTCATGGTCGATCTGGCGCGCGCCATCGATCTCCCGCTCGGCATGGATTTCATCGCCACGTCGAGTTATGGCAAAACGACCGAGTCAAGCGGTGTTGTGCGCATGCTGAAAGACCTGGATACCGACATCGCTGGACGCCACGTGCTGATTGTCGAAGACATCATCGACAGCGGATTGACGCTGGCATATCTCCGCGGGCATCTGATGCGCCGCAACCCGGCAAGTTTGCGCATCTGCGCGCTGCTCAACAAACCGGAGCGCCGCCGGGCGGACATCCCGATCGATTATCTGGGGTTCGACATCCCGAACGAGTTCGTTGTCGGGTATGGTCTCGATTTTGATGAAAAGTACCGCAATCTGCCGTACATCGGCGTTCTGCATGAGCGCATCTATCATACAACGGCGTAACAACATCGCAAGGAGGCGAACACATGACGCACCCCGTTCCGCAAACCATGGGTCAGCAGTTTGGCAGGCGCTCCTGGGCTGAACCGTGGAAGATTAAGATGGTCGAGCCGCTGCGGGTTATCAGCCGCGAGGAGCGTGAGCGCGCCCTGGCGGAAGCCGGGTATAACACGTTCCTGCTCCGTTCGGAGGATGTGTACATCGATCTGCTGACCGATAGCGGCACCAACGCGATGAGCGATCGCCAGTGGGCTGCTATCATGCTGGGCGATGAAGCGTATGCCGGCAGTCGCAATTTCTACCGCCTCGAAGCGACCGTGCAGCAGTACTACGGTTACCGCTACGTCGTCCCGACGCATCAGGGGCGCGGCGCAGAGCACCTGATCAGTCGCGCTGCCATTCGTCCCGGGCAGTATGTGCCCGGCAACATGTACTTCACCACCACGCGGCTGCACCAGGAACTGGCTGGCGGCATCTTCGTCGATGTCATCATCGACGAAGCGCATGATCCGCAACACCTGCATCCCTTCAAGGGGAATGTCGATCTCGACAAACTGGAGACGCTGATCCGACGCGAGGGGGCGCAGAACATTGCCTATGTCAGTCTGGCGGGCACGGTGAACATGGCTGGCGGGCAGCCGGTGAGCATGGCAAATGTGCGCGCACTGCGCGCATTGTGCGACCGGTACGGCATCCGCATCTTCCTCGACGCAACACGCATGGTCGAAAACGCCTTCTTCATCCAGGAGCGCGAAGAAGGGTACGCGCAGACGCCAATTGCCGCCATTCTGAAGGAGTTCTGCTCCTACACCGACGGCGCGTGGATGAGCGCCAAGAAGGACAGCCTGGTGAACATCGGCGGATGGGTAGCAGTCAACGATGCCGACCTGTTCGATGAACTGCGCAATCTGGTGGTGGTCTACGAAGGGTTGCACACCTACGGCGGGCTGGCAGGGCGCGACATGGAAGCGATCGCCGTGGGCATCGAAGAGTCGGTGCAGGACGACTACATCCGGGCGCGGATCGGGCAGGTGCGCTACCTGGGAGAACTGCTCACCAACTGGGGCATCCCGATGGTGCAACCGGTCGGCGGGCATGCCATTTTTCTCGATGCGCGCCGTTTCTACCCGCACATTCCGCAGCACGAATTTCCGGCGCAAACGCTGGCCACCGAACTCTACCTCGACTCGGGCATCCGGGCGATGGAGCGAGGGATTGTCAGCGCCGGGCGCGACCCGAAAACCGGCGATCACTACTACCCGAAACTGGAACTCACACGCCTCACCATCCCGCGCCGCGTGTACACCCAGGCGCACATGGATGTGGTCGCCGAAGCGGTGAAGGCAGTCTACGATGCGCGTGAACGGACGCGCGGGCTACGCATGGTGTACGAACCGAAGTATCTGCGCTTCTTCCAGGCGCGCTTCGAGCGCCTGGCGTAGCAATGCATCGCCACGGCAGACGCAACGATCATCGTTGGTGACCAACCGGAAGAACCAGGACGCGGGATTCCGCGTCCTGATCATCCCCGCGCCTCTTCTGCCACAAACATCATCACACTCATATCAAATCTCGATAGATAGTGTCCATTTCTGATCGGGCAACGATTTGGCACGGAGGCTTCACGGCAGGGGCGGTTCACGAACTGCCCCTGTCAATTGTTCACGGAACCTCGCACCTCCTCGAGGGTGGCGCACATGTGATGGTTGGAGCGCATACCATACATAATTGTGACGCCAGCATACGAGGCTCTGTCATGAACGATGAGCATAGACTTCCCGGCCAAGATGACCGAGCAGTACCCTATATCCGGCCGGATTATTCGGATGCCACTCGAATCGCGCTCGCTCAAACCACTGTGTCAGCACAGTATCACCACTGCTATTCGTTTCGAGACGAGCTTCGGTCAGAGGGAAGCCAAACAACGCCAGGCTACGTTGATACGAAGTAAGGCCAGGCGCACGCAATCCGTGCGTTTGCCAAAAGGTTTTGAGTCCCCTTCCTCGTTCCTGGTCGCAGACATTATGACCTGTCTCAGCGAACCAAAGACAACCCGGCTTGGGACCACGCTCTCTTGGCAGTTTCTCCCACTCAATGCCGAGTTGTCGCAGCCGTTCATCACCCAGCCGTCCGAGTAAGACATGGTATGGTGGAGGATTATCAGGATGATGCTCAAAGCGAGCGCGCTCCAACCATTGAGTCATGGTGCCGCTCAGGCTACGTTCTGGTTGCATATAGTCAATGGGATAGCCAAAGATCATAAGACCGCCGTGCGTTTGCCAATACGTGATGAACTGTCCTTCGAGACAATAGCCTGTTTCAGGGAAGCAGAGCGGTTCCGGTCCGTACTGAGCGTGTGCGGAGGGAGTTGCTGCCGCCGTGAGCATAGCAAGTATAACTATCATGCGCTGTATCATCTGTGTCCTCCTTCGTTTTGTAGAATGGCGCTCCAAGCAGCAACAAATCGAGGGCCGTCGCCCGACGTAGCTGCGCATCTTGAGGTACGTAAGGCTTACAGCTGCGTGCGGGCGCGACGACCACGCACCCAAGCGGTGTAGCGATGCGTGCCGTTCCAGCGCGCCAGGAACATCCCGGCACGACTATAGGTTGCCCTGGCAGGAATGCTTTCTATCGATCAAGATAATATCGTCTTCCTTGCGGCGGGTGTCTCTGATGAATGCCGGGGCGCGCGCGGGAGGCGGTGGAAACAGTTCGGGGTGCTGGCGAACATAGTCTGGATCGAAGATGAAATCAAAGAAGAGCACCAATTCAACATCCGGGTTCGTTTGCAGCCACGGCTTGAGCGACACCAGGTGGCGCTCGCCGCGGTACGGGTCGGTGATGTACCCTTCATCGCCGCCAAGCCACGCGCGCAGCTTCGCCAGGGTGAATCCGTGACCGCGCATGTGGGGCGGAACTTCCCGCAGTTCGACGATGATTGTGCCGGGGATGTCTCGATATGGAATATCTGTGAACAGAGGAATGTACATAGCAACCTCCATACATATGACCACCGGCCCGCAACACCGCTGCCAGCACGTCAGGCTGACGCGCCTTTGCACACGCGGCAAACAGCAGCGCGCTACTCAGCACTGCCTGGCAACCTGCAAGCAGGAAGGCGATCATTATCGCTCTCCTCTCAGGTCTGCGGGAGCGCCGGGTATCGTCTGGGGCATTCCCCGACCCTGGTGGTGTGCTGGCTTCGTGTTGCAAGCCATCGCCATCGGGCGCCGCCCCGCTCCTGGCTAGCGTCACTGATACGTGGAGTCTACCACGCTGACAGAGCAGTGTCTATCAGGGAACAACCCTGAATTGAGGAGAGTCTTTGCAGCGCACAGCGCGCACGAACCGGTCGGCGCGGTGCGCGCCTTCGCGCTCCGTCGAAGCGGGACGTTGGGCGCAGATTCGTCGGCTCAACCCTGGTGCGAGCAAGTGCTGGGGACATCCAGAGAAAGAAGCGAACGGTAAGCCACACTTATATCACATCTCAACCGACAGTGTCCATATCTGATCGGGCAACATATCGACACGGAGGCTTCACGGCAGGGACGAACGGCTGTGCGCTGGCGCCTGATCGGGAACCAGCGGGCAGCCGAAGGCGCGAGCTGCCGCCACCCGTGCGTCCGCCAACGGCGCCTGGGACGCCTGATCCAGACGGAGCAACTGCCAGAATGAAGAGTGAGAGCACTGATGGCAGTTGCTCCTCCAGGGTTCTGATAGGCAGGCCCGGCTTCAAAGTCACCATTTTGGACGGGCTGATCTCAGCGTGGATAATTCTTGAGTATAGCCGGTAGATAGACTACACTGCACGAGCCATGGGATGGCCGGGGTGTGACGATGTGTGGTGGTGGCGGATTGGTGATAGACCGTCTGGACGGCAGCGTAAGTGGTACCGCTTCCCAAAACCCGGCGCTAGGAGGATGACCGGCATACCCCCAGATAATTTCTTGATAGGGATACCAGGATCGCGGTTGTGATCCATTGAAGGAAGGACGGAAAGGGTTGAAAGCGTATCCACAATTTGGATTGTTATCCGGGCAATTACGATTCGGATTGTTGACCCATCCCCATCCATTATAGGCCCAGACCGCGTAGTACCAGTCCTCGACTACGTAAGGGTTGTTGTTGCCAATATAAACATTCAGACTATTCCATTTCTGGATCAGGACGCGTGCACCGGTACCGATGTTATAGGCGGGCTCGGCGGCTACCCTGCCAGGTTCAAAGCCTGCTCCACCCCCCATACCGGAAGTGATTTGCATAATGCCATAGCCACAATCTGCGCTGACTACCGTGTAGCCATAACGCCCATAATCGGCAGCAAACTGTTTCCAGCCAGCGCTTTCCGTATAGCCAATGACTTTGAGAAGTATACAAGGCACGTAGGGAGAGACCAACCTGGCCTGCGAGGAAGGATATCCCTTCCAGATCTGAGGCAGACTCGGACCCTCGTTCCCTAAACGGTTAGTGCCCGCACGATCGAAAGCATTAATCAACTCGCCAGGATAAGGCTGTCGACCATAAGCGGCAGGCACAGGGCAGCTTCCCTGGGCTGCACATCGCGAAGGGTCACTCGTCTGGGCCAGGAGAAGAAAGCTGAGCGAGGCCATACACAGTAACAATCGTCCGGCTCTGAACAGAGGTTGAAAGTGTGCATAACGCATTGACATCGCTCTCTCCCTGCACATTATGGAACAAGAAAGTCGAGAGTCATCTTGATCACCTTCGGTCTGTCCACCCAAACAGATTTACCCAGTTGGAAGGTTGAGTCAATGGTATTTGCGCCATTGGTCCCCCAGTGGCTTGCATCAGATAAGCCAGGGACTGGAGACGAGGGTATTTAAGGACAACCAGCCACTTTCCATCCGGCGACCATGCTTGAGGAATCACGAATTCGTCTCTACCGATAGGCTCTGTTGGTATCACGCGCCTCTGGCCCGTTCGTAGATCAATCCGCTCCAGGTGGGCCGGCTGTCCAGGCTGGGGAGGGATGTGAGCGAAAATACTCTGGTCATCAGGAGACCAGATTGCGGCGTACTGATTGATCGGCTGGTCTCCTGTTGCTCCACTCACGATTGTCTTTTGCTCTAGCCCATCAACACGGAGCACAATAAGGGCATACTGACCTCTATCCAACACTTTAAGGAGCACTTTGGTTCCATCTGGCGAAAGCGAAGCGCTCTGGATCAGGTACTGGGAAGGGAGGGAGGCCTGAAACTGGGTTAATCCACCAGTCCTATCTACTGTCCAAAGCTCCCATTGGCCCTGAAGAGTTACTATCGCATAATAGAACTGCTGCCCATCCACAGACCAACCGAGTGGCTGGAGGCCGTAGGCTGTTTCATCGCCTAGAAGAAGCCTTTGTTCTGCTCCATCGGCTGTTACCAGGTAGAGTTCTGTCCGAAATGGCACTTGGGGATTTTTGGGACTCTCCAGGGCAACCAGGCGACCGAATACCAGAGCGCGACTGTCAGGTGTCCACATAGCCAGGTAACCTGCCTGATTTGCCAGATGATGAAGACTCGCATCGTCCAGGTCGATAACCCACAGTTCCCCTGCGGTAGTTCGTGCAGCTCTTTCGCCAGCATCAGAAGGTATGACGAGGCAAACTATCTTGTTCCCGTCAGGAGAAACGGCCCCTTGCACACCATAACCTACCTTGTGGTCGAAGGTAGCAAGCACTCTCCGCAATGTCAGATTCGCAGCACTAGCCAGCCATATAGTTGTTTTCCCAGAAAGACCATCTGTTTCTCCATACACCACCTTCAGACCAGGTGGCAGCGGCCCTGATGGCGTGGGTACAGCCGTGGGTGTACCAGGCGCTGGTGGTGCGGCGGTCACCCGTGGTGTGGGCACAAACGTTAGCGTCCCCAGGGGTGTCGGTGTCTGAGGTGGCGGGTAAGGTGGTAAAGTAACGGTCACCAGAGGTGGCAACGGCTCTGGCAGGATAGTAGGCGATGGTGTCATCAGCATGGGCTTTGGGGGATGCGTTGGTGTCTCAATAGGAGATAGAAAGGCTTGAGATCCTGGTGGAGATCCTCTTCGCAGCCCGCCAAAGGTTGCGGCAAGCACTCCTGCCAGGACTACGAGCGCCAGCAGGCTCAACAAATTTCCTACAATGCCTAACATGCGTTTCATTTTGCACCTCCACGACTCGCACATGCGCCCCGTATGAGCGTGAACAGGGACACGGCGTCCTGATACCACTCCGTTAGTTCCGCTAAGAAGATGAAATCAAAGAAGAGCGCCAGTTCAACATCCGGGTTCGTTTGCAGCCACGGCTTGAGCGACACCAGGTGGCGCTCGCCGCGGTACGGGTCGGTGATGTACCCTTCATCGCCGCCAAGCCACGCGCGCAGCTTCGCCAGGGTGAATCCGTGACCGCGCATGTGGGGCGGAACTTCCCGCAGTTCGGCAATGATTGTGCCGGGGATGTCTCGATACGGAATATCTGTGAGCAGAGGAATGTACATAGCAACCTCCATACATATGACCACCAGCCTGCAACACCGCTGCCAGCACGTCAGACTGACGCGCCTTCGCACATGCGGCAAACAGCAGCGCGCCACTCAGTACTGCCTGACAACCTACAAGCAGGAAGGCGATCATTATCGCTCTCCTCTCAGGTCTGCGGGAGCGCTGGGTATCGTCTGGGGTATTCCCCGACCCTGGCGCTGTGCTGGCTTCGTGTTGCAAGCCATCGCCATCCGGCGCCCTCCCGCTCCCTACGAGCGTCCCTGACACCCGGAGTCTACAACCACGGCAGAGCAGTGTCTATCAGGGAACAACCCTGAATTGCGGAGAGTCTTTGCAGCGCGCACGAACCGGTCGGCGCGGTGTGCGCCTTCGCGCTCTGTCGACGCGGGGCGTGTGTATGGATTCGTCGGCTCAATCCCCAAAGCGCCACTCCTAATCATGGAGATTGAGCATTTAATCCGGTATGCGCCTCTTGCCGTCGGGCTAATGGAGATTGAGAATTAAATCCGCTATACCGCACGAGCCGTGGGGCTGATGGACTTTGAAAAAATATTCCGTTATACTGATATCCATCCGTGTCAAGCCTTTCTCAGGAGGTTGCGATGCCGGCACGCCGGACCCTTCACGTGTCCG
>Ga0308400_1000258_pt1 | contig 22430 bp, 18 predicted proteins | sample HotsprSampOS1265_FD_203451 | JGI IMG/M metagenome (GOLD analysis project Ga0308400, IMG submission 203451) | Hot spring phototrophic mat microbial communities from Octopus Spring, Yellowstone National Park, Wyoming, United States - 20060914_OS12-65 ...
TGCGCGTTGCTATCCGCTTCACTCCACCTGCTGGGGGTGGGCAAGATGTTGCGATCATCGGTTTCATCCGCTATCGCTCTTCTACTGGTGAGGAATGGATGGTGCAAATCCGCGCTAATTCCATCACTCCGAAATTGTACATCACACCGACTACTGACTACGGCACTCTCGAAGTAGGCGAGAGCCGAGATGACACACTTGCAGTAGAAAATATTTCGCCCATACCAGTCCGTGTCAGTCGCCTTCTTGTCCCAGCTGGTTACTCTGTAGTGAGTACCATTCCACCACTTCCGGTACTGCTTTCACCGCGCGATTCAATAGTAGCGATTGTGCGATTTGCACCTCCCGCTATCGGGACGTACTCTGCTTCGATCACTGTCGAAAGTGATTCTCCATGCGTCAACGTTTGTGCGAGCGTACAGTTACGTGGTCGCTCAGTGATATACCGATTGGATGCTCTAATCAGTATCCAGAACTTCAGCTATGTCCGACCGTGTGAATGTGTGAGGCGCGAAATACCGCTTGCAAAAAATTCTCTGGTGCACCCGATAACGGTTGACACACTCAGCATAGATGGTGTCGGTATCCCAAATGCGACTCCACAACTGTTCTCATTCCGATCAACGTACTATGATCTTGCTGGCAAACAGCTTCCTTACACGATACCCCCACAGACTACCGATACGCTCTACGTTACGTTTTGCCCGCGGACGACTGCCGATACATCGCAGCTCCTTGCAAGCGCCCGACTGCTCATTGCAGCACATGGCATCGGGTGGTCCGATACGTACGCCGTCTTCCTCATCGGACGTCGTGCGTTGACGTTCCGCCCACAGCCAGTGCAGTTCACCTTCCCAGTCACGCTGGTGGACGTCGATGCTGCCGTCAATCCCAACGCACCACCTGTGTCGCGTCTGACGATTCCATCACTTGCAACCAATCCATTCCAAGACACAGTGCGCATTGATTCGATTGCGTTTCTGCCTGATGACCGTGTGTTTACTTACATCCTTACCAATGAGCGAAATCAGACCGTAACGTTGCCAGTGACACTCATCCCCAATGGACAATCGGCGCTCACCATTCGGTTCAACTTCCGTCCGCGTGCACCACGTACCTACCACGCGCGCGTGGCGATCTACTATAGTAAGCCGTGCGAAGATGTTGACACGACGATCCTCCTTATTGGAGCTTGGGCAGCGGGGTTCCCCTATGCAATGTACATGCGATTTGACTCCACTGGAATTGCAGTTGATACATTTCGTGTGATTTCATGCGATACACTCCGAGTTCCAGTCTATCCATCTCGTGCATTCCCCAAAACGTCACCTCAACAGAGCCTGATTGACTTGCGGTACCACTTCGACTATGACACATCGAAACTTCATTTGATGCGAGTTACCTCAACCTATGGTAGCGTGATTACTGTGCAAGAGGATGGAGCAGGTGCGTCCGTAGAGCTTGCGAATCTGCTCGACGTAGATTCACTTGGGCAAGTGATGGTCGCTCACTTTGTGGTGCGCCGACAGCAGAGCGATACTGCCACGGTCGAGGTCCGTGATTTCGATTTCAACACGAGCGAGATTTTGTGCTACGATCTGAGCTCAACACGCGGCGACCGCGCAATCGTCATTATCGAGGAGGCAGCGATTGCATTAGTCTCTCCACCATCTGGTGGAGTACTTTCCTTCGATAGTGTCCGCGTCCTAGATTGTGAACTGCGGCAGATCACCGTTCGGAATACTGGCGATGTCCCCGTGCTGATTGACTCCCTGCTTCGTTTGCCAAAAGGCGTACGTGCCATCTCTTTCGTCCCTCCTCGGAGTATTCCTCGCCGACCAGGAGAAGAAACCATCGTCACACTCGAATATTGTCCCCGCGATTTTACGCAGTTCGATACGCTCGCTATCGTGGCTACAACGGTTCCATGTTGGCGGGATGACTCGCTTCGCATCATTGGGAAGGGATATGCGCCGATCTTTCCTCTCCGCATCACAACTGATGAACGCACCCCTGCATCGCCTCAAGCTCGTGGTGGAACACTCGGCGATACTATCGCTATTCCGATCGTGCTCGACCGCGATGTTTCGGTAACCTATCGCGGACAAACATACTGGCTCATGGATGCTTCCTTCGGATTCCGTGTGCGATGGAATCACACGATGCTCAAGTACCTGGGTCTTACGCCACACCTATCGCAAGGATTCATCCGCGACAGGTTCGATTTCCCTAACCAGCTCCAACTTCATGTCGAACATGCGTCAGTGCTCCGTGCGGATACGCTTGTAGTGCTCCGGTTTCGCATTGCAGTGCCAGATACTTCTACTGATGCACTTATCATCGAACCAACGCATCCGGTCCAAACGGATTCGCTTCTATTTTTGAATGTGCAGCTTCTCGGAAGCACAACACCCACCGTAACGAGTGGCAAGTGTGGCTTGACGACCGTTCGCTCTGGATATAGTGGATTCATTGCTCTCGAACCGAACCCAGCCGATGAGTTCCTCCGCATCACGTTCGCACTTGCTGAGTATGCTCCACCCGATATTCGGGTGTACTCAACCCGAGGGGATCTCGTCCTCGCAACAGTCGTTTCCAACCATAATACTCCAGGCACACACACGGTAGAAGTTCCAATAGGGCACTTGCCTGCAGGGATCTATCGGATTGTGCTACGCGCAGGGATGCTCCATGTCGAAGGTACATTCCTTCACCTGCGGTGAAAAACTGCATCCATGCTCATGTGAGAGCATGGATAACAAACTATGCACGCACGATCTCACTGAGTATCGAGAGCGCACTCCATTCAGCACGGCCAAGTGGAGGCAATTTCTGCGCAAGGAGAGCACAGACGCTCTCAACGTACGCTCGACGTCGAGCACCGATGAGCGTACATGTTACGCCTTCTGTCGCAAGCGGAGCGGCGACTGCAAGCTGTGCAATCGTCATCGTATCGAACGGTGGGCCGAGTACTTCTTTGGCGCGCGAAGTAATTGCTTCTAACCGTGGCAATGCACGATGTGCCCAATACCGTGTGAGCATCCCGAAGAGCTGATCTATGGTTGCACGGTATCGCACAGCCCACTCGCGGACTGCGTCGGTTGGATGACGCATGATGGCATCGAGCGCTTCGCGTATCCGTGGCAAGAAATATTGCGTCTCCGTTTCGTGCCATTGCTCGAGACTCTCGAAGCGATCCCAAAGAGTAACAAGTTGTTCTGCTGATGAAAGGTAATCGGCGATCAAATCCTTGCTTCCGTCATCAAAGGGAAGTTGCGGAAGAAGCATTGATGCGAAGTGCTCCTCCATTTGCATCGCTTCGGCAAGTCGTACTGCAATATCACTTGGCGACGGTGCTGGTTCAATGCTTGCAGCATGAACCGCAAGCCGCACCAACGAATTCTGGACAACTGCATTGAGCGCACGGTTGGTCAACACAATCATACCACGCTTGCGTGCTGCCTCGAGGAATGTATCACCGGTATTGTTTGGCTCCGTTGCAATCCCAGGCTCGAGCAAATTAAGTGGCGCTTGAACGATGCGGAAATGGTGTTCCGTTCCCCCGATTTGTTCTGCAACGTCCCAGAGCGTTTCCAAGCTTACAAACCGTGGATCATCAGCAGGTAAGCCGAACGAATTCGACGAGACACCGTACCACCGAATGCGACGAGCCCGGGCTTCGTTTTCCAAGTAATGGAACGCCATCTCGATGCGGTATGTAAACTCTGCTCGTGCGTGGTCGAGCGGCATGCCTTCTCGTTGTGCATGGAGGAGATAGTACTCTGGATTGTGGAGGAGATACCCGTCTAAGTAGTGTGTACCGATATGACGAAGCGAACGGTCAAGCTGATCCTGGAGAAATTCTGGGTGGATACAGTGCCAGAGCCCATCTTCAAACTTGACAACTTGGGGGAATGCGTTGCCGTGATGCTCACGCTTTAGCGCCCGATTCATGTTGCGACCCTGAATGTATCCTGCCTTGGACACGATGACGACATGCTCACGCGAAAGCCCATGATTATTCCTTAGCATAGCGAGGACTTGTCCGATTAGCTCTTCAGCGCTGCCGTCTGCGTATGTCGCTGCGGTGTCCAATACGTTAATGCCACTAGTCAGTGCAAACTCGAGCGCTGCATGGTGCTCTGGATCGTGTACGTGCATGCGGTAGGTACCAATGCCTACTGGAGAAGCAAGGATACTGTTCTGCCACCGGACAAACGGCATGGAAGGGAAGCGCTCGGGAAGTTCTTCATTGAGGCTCATGGGATGCTCCGTCAGAAAAGTGGTACATCACGCCGCGTGTAACTTACGACATCGACTACGAATGTCACCTTTGTTCTCAGTGCCACCTGTTTCTGCATTGGCTATACGATCCTTACGGCCTTACGGAATCCATCTCTACGGGAGTAGCGCAAACCCGATATCGTAGCTCGCCACGATCGGCATACTTGCGTTCGAAAGGGGTGAAAATGTCGTCACCTTCAAGTACACTACAACTGCACCTCCATCCCATCACCAATAGTGCAATCGAACATTCATCGGCATACCACTTCTGATTTGTGCGGAGCTCGAGTTCACGTGTTGTCTCAAGGATGATGGGGAAAATTGGGTGACCATACCAACGGTGTTTCAGTTGCGAACTCTTCGGATACGGATTGGGATAGAGCAGATACGTCTTCGCAAAGACGATGTGCGCCTCCCTTGCAAGGAGCCAGAATTCTTCCAACCGTGCACGGATGCAGAGTGCGTTTTCCGGTAGCCTCGGAGCCTTGCGAAGTCTGACGAGAGAACGATCGACACCAAGAACCGTCGCTTCGGGATGAGAGATCGCAAGGTACCGTGTACTGTGACCAGTTCCACACCCAGCATCGAGTACAAGGGGGCGCCCACGTTCAGCATCGCATCGCAATCGCTCGATTGCAGGAGCGATCGCATCCCTCATTGTCGCACTGATCGGAAGGCGATAGTGTGTCCGTGCGTGCTTGGTAACGACGGTTGCTATCCGATTCCGACTATGTTCAGTAACTTCGCTCAACTTCGTAAGCATCGCTTTTCCAATCGGGATAATGGACGACGTCACTCTCATCGAACGTGCAAAAACTGGCGACGAACGTGCATTCACAGAACTCTATCACCGCTACCGCCAGACAGTCTTCCACTTTTCGTACGCAGTCTGCCACAATAAAGATTACGCCGAGGATGTCGTTCAAGACACGTTCATCAACGTATTCCGCAAACTGCATCAGTATGACGGCCGTGCGAAATTCACGACGTGGCTCTACTCTATCGTCGTCAACAATTGCCAGATGCACAACCGGCGTACACAGCTCGAGCAGGCGACAATTTCCATCGACGAGCTAAACACCGAGGACAACGAGCATGCACCACCTGTGGAATTCCCTACATCTGGAGATTACCAGCCAGAGACGATAATTGCAGCAGAAGAGCTACGTGAAGCGCTCTATGCAACACTCCAAAAGCTACCGCTCGACTACCGACTTCCATACATCCTTCGCGACATAGAGGGTCTGAGCAACGAAGATGCCGCAAACCTTCTGAACCTAAGCCTTCCAGCGTTCAAATCTCGTTTGCATCGTGCACGGAAGTTCGTACGAGAGCAACTCCACGATTTCTCACCTTGAGTACGTAGGAGGCAGTTACATGGGTATCGAATACTACGGAATCCTTGCCGCGATTGCGTTTGCAACGTCCATTCTCGGTGGCATGGTAGGGATTGGCGGCGCAATACTCCTGATTCCTGCTTATCTGGCAATCCCACCACTCCTTGGAATCCCTGCGCTCGATATGTATCAGGTTAGTGGGATAACAAGCGTCCAAGTTCTCGCATCCTCGTTGTTCGGTGCATTTCTCCATAGTAAGCGCGGTGCATTCGATCGACGCTTGGTACTTGCTGTTGGTGTTCCACTGATGGTTGCCTCATTCATTGGCGCCCAGTTGTCTCGTCTTGTAAGTGCACACTTTTTGGAAGTTCTCTTTGCGACAGTTGCGATCATTGGTGGCGGATTGATGCTCGTTCGGCCGCATGATACTGAATCACTCGAGTATCACCTTTCGTATGCGAAATCAGTTGTCGTAGCGCTGCCGGTGGGTCTTTTTGGCGGGATGGTGGGTATGGCAGGTGGATTTCTGCTTGCTCCCCTCCTTGTAATGTTCGTTAAGGTGCCGCTCCGAGTTGTCATCGGTTCAACACTGGGGATAGTTATTCTCGGTGCACTGACAACGTCGATCGGGAAAGTGTCAGCAGGTATGGTTGAGCCTCTTGCGACGGGAGCAGCAATTGTCGGAGCTCTCCCCGGAATGTGGCTTGGGGTACGCATTAGCCATCGCCTTCGGGTTCAGCATCTGCGACGAGTCCTTGCAACACTTATCGCCGCTATCGGTGTTGGTATGCTTGCACGCATCATCCTGTGAATCGTTTCTGCAGCTTCGTGCATCTCATTAGCCAGAAAGTTTCACTGTCGTTGTTAACGCAATGTTTTTCCGTCAGATTTACGAAAAAGGCTTAGCCCACGCCAGCTACATGGTTGGTTGCCAAGCAAGCGGGACCGTTGCTGTCATTGATCCGCAGCGGGATATTGATGGTTATCTACAGATTGCCGAGCAGGAGAAGCTCCGCATCACCCATATCCTCGAAACGCACATCCACGCAGATTTCCTGAGCGGATCTCGCGAGCTCCAGCAAGTCACCGGCGCTGAGCTCTACCTTTCCGATGAGGGTGGGCCCGAATGGCAATACCAGTTCCCTCACGTCGGACTCCACGAGGGTGATACGTTCATGGTTGGCAACATCAAGTTCGAGGTGTGGCATACCCCGGGTCATACACCTGAGCATATTTCCTTCTTGGTAACCGATACTCCGGCATCGTCGCAGCCGATTATGTTCTTCAGCGGGGACTTCGTCTTCGTTGGTGACGTCGGACGCCCAGACCTCCTCGAGAAAGCGGCAGGCTACAAAGGCACCATGGAACATGGCGCACGGTTGCTCTTTGCCTCACTACAACGATTCAAGCAATTGCCAGATTACATCCAGGTGCACCCAGCTCACGGTGCTGGTTCAGCCTGTGGGAAAGCACTGGGAGCCATACCTCACACAACTGTTGGATACGAAAGACTCACAAATTGGGCATTCCAGTTCGACGATGAAGATGCATTTGTTCAGGCATTGCTCGAGGGACAACCTGAGCCCCCGCGCTACTTTGCGATGATGAAACGTCTCAACAAAGAACCACGCCCCATTCTTCCGAACGGTGCTGTTCCAGCACTACCGGTCTTGAGCGGCGATCAACTTGAAGCGCTCCGTTCTGACGGTGTCCTTATCATTGATGCGAGAGAGAAAGGCTCCTTTGCGAATGGACACATCCCCGGTAGCATAAACATCCAAAACAACAATGCATTCTCCACGTGGGTAGGCTGGATCATTCCGTACGATAAGCCATTTGCGATCGTCGCACCAACGGATGAGATTGAACAGATCACGCGCAAGCTCATTCGCATTGGTCTTGACCATGCCCTTGGCTATCTACCCGATGTTCGCCAATGGGCTACTGGTGAACGCAAACTTGTCACACTTCCTCAGATGAGTGTCCATGAGCTTGCCGAGCAAATCAAACATGGCGGCATTACCGTTCTCGACGTGCGAAACCAAAGCGAGTACGAAACCGCTCACATCAACGGAGCTCTCCACATTTTCGCAGGTTACTTGGAACAGCAGCTTGACCGCATCCCACGTGACCGCATCGTTGCGGTGCACTGTGCAGGCGGGGATCGTTCTTCCATTGCAACGAGCTTGCTACACCGCTACAATTTCACAAACGCGGTGAACGTCACTGGTGGCATCAACGCGTGGATTGCCGCTGGCTATCCCACCGTTGCATCATCTCACCGTGTATCGGCAACTGCTCTCTAAGCACTTTTTTCCACTATTTCAACGAACGATGGAACAGCAACTAATCACTGTCAAGCCCGAACCACTCACTGCAATCACATTTCGCGAGAAGGTGTTTGATTACCTTTCCGAGAAGGAGTGGAAGTATAAAGGTTCTCTCCCGTGCGTCATTGATTTCTGGGCCGAGTGGTGCGGACCTTGCCGTATGCTCGCACCAATCTTCGAAGAGTTGGCAACTGAGTACGCCAGTAAAGTGCTCTTTTACAAAGTGGACACAGACGCTGAGCAAGAGCTTGCGATGGTCTTTGGGATTCGGAGCATCCCATCGCTCCTGTTTGTACCCGTCAACGGGAAACCACAAATGGCGGTAGGCGCACTCCCGAAACCAACATTGAAGGAAATTATTGAAAAGGAACTCCTCCCATCCATCGAACAGCCAGAATCGCAGAATGAAGCTGAATCCATCGAAGAGGAGCCACTTGCTGAAGATGAAATTTCTCCTGCGCAACTCAAAGAGCTGATTGAATCTGGCGACGGCTCTTACTTTCTCCTTGATGTTCGATTCCCGGACGAGCATGCCCAACGTAGGATAGAAGTTGATGAGCAACTACTCATTCCCTTACCTGAATTGGAAAGCCGCATTGAGGAGTTAGAACCCCACCGCAATCAGCAAATTATCGTTTACTGCAGAAGCGGATCCCGTAGTGCTCGTGCCGTCGAAATTCTCCGTGCACATGGCTTTTCTGCACGGAATCTACGCGGCGGTATTCTCGCATGGGCTGATTAACGATCATCGTCTCATCCTTCTCTTTCCAGTGCTCTCACGTTAATTGTGGGAGCATTTTTTTGATGATGAAACAAAGCACCATCGCGGTGAATTATTGCATCGTCTTGCTTCCACGATTATCAGTATTTATGTGGCTTCTCTGGTGGTTCGGTTTCCTTGTTACGTACAGTGCCTCAGCGCAAATTGCAGGTAATCGCAATGACGATGGTCGGCTCTTATTACGCGTCCTATCGGCACCTGGCCACTATGACTTGGATCGGCGGAGCATGTATTACCCTTATCCGTTTGCACCGACCGACTCAATAGCAGCAGTCTGCCGTGCACGTTACGCAGCCCATAGCTTGAGGCTTGATGGTTTTGATGAGCTGGAAGCATTCCGCCATGCACTTGCGTGGGTTGGCACTCGGTGGAGACATAGCTCAGATAACACCGTCGCACCAACAGTGCCCACAATAGAGCTGCTCGAGCGTGCGCAGCGAGGCGAACAGTTTACGTGTGTTGAGTATGCACGGCTTCTGGTCGAGGTGCTCGTTGCCTATGGCTACCCTGCCCGCATCGTCGGGCTCAGCAAACCGGACATCGAGATTCGTCCACGTGCTGCACGACACGTCGCCGTTGAAGCATGGTCAACAACATACCACAAGTGGGTATTCCTCGACCCGCAATGGGGATGCTACCCTTGCATGGATGGTGTCTGGCTGTCGGCTTATGAGCTTGTCAATGCAATCATTGCCGGCAACGGAAAGCACATCGAATTTGTGCCGTGTGCTGAAGTTTGTGCCTACTACCGAACCAGTGCCGAAGAATTGGTTGAACAGTACCGATCGTTCCTTGCTCCGTACACGGGTTATCTCGATTTCCCCTACATCTTCGAAGGTAAGTACACACTGCTCATGTACATCTGCAGAGATGAGTTATCACTGCCGCTCGCATTCCAAGGAATGCCGCTCAGCGAACTCTTCTACACGCGGTCTTGGCGGAAAGCCTATGGTGCGCTCGATCAAACGCATGTCACTTTTCGCTACTCGGGCGAATACCATCCACAGCGCGGTTTTACTCAACCCGCCTACCACCTCGACATCGCTTCCACGCTGCCATGGATCCGGGGCTATGAAGTTCGTCTCGATAGTGGCACGTGGCAACCGTATGGTTCATCACACTATGAGTGGACGCTTCACCGCGGTGTGAACACAATAGAGGTTCGTGCCGTCGGTTATAGCGGTGTACGTTCTCGCAGTTTCGCGGTTACTGTCTTCTGGGGGCTTCCTCGTGAGTTTCCAAGGCAAGTGAGCACGGAGTAAACTCAAGTTTTGTACTGCTCTGCCGACAATTGCTGCTGGATACACCTAAAGGGGCAGGGACGCCGCGGTTATGTTCCACTTCCCACCAGGGAGGTCTTATGGCATCCTCTATCTCCAACGGTGCACGCATTCGCACGAATACACCTGCCGAGAATGCATACAATGCACTCGATGCAGCAAACCGTGCGATTGCACTCCACCAGCTTCGTCTTTCCACCGGCAAGCGCATCAACTCTGCGCAAGACGACGTCGCCGGCTACATCACTTCGCGTGCCTTGAAAGCGCGCAACGGCGCACTCCAAGCTGCGCTCAATGCCGTCGGTGATGCCTCCAACGTCACCAACATTGCTCAGGACGGGTTGGACAACATCAGCAACCTAGTCCAGCAAATCAAAGACGCTGCCTCGACGGCATCCTCGGGTGCACTCGGCACCGACGAAAAAGTCGCACTTGCCAAGAGTGCCTACCGCTTGGCGCAGCAAATCCAGACGATCGTGGACTCGACGGTCTTCGGTGGACGCCAGTTGCTCAACGGCACCTTCTCGGCTGAGTTCGTCATCGGTACCGGTGCAACCAACAACCTGCTGACGCTCGCGGTGGACCTGACCAGTGGCAACACTGACTTCGACATCAGCGGTAGCTTCGACATTAACGCCTCGTCAGCGACCAGCTTCGCCGGTGTCTCAGGTCTCGATCTCCAGTCGCTCAACAGCGTCTCGTCGAGCAACCTGGGGATCTTCAGCACCGCGAACATCCAGACGACGCTCACCAGTCTTGCCACCGCACTCACCAACATCAGCAAGGTGGCATCGTACTTGGGCGGGCTTACCAACCGTCTGGCATCGCAAGAGGACGCGCTCAAGTCGCAGATCACCAACTACAACGCGGCAATCTCCCGCATCGAAGATGCCGACGTTGCCAAAGAGCAGCTGCAACTCATCCGGGCGCAGTTCCTCCAACAAGCCTCGATCGTCTCGCTTGCGCAAGCGAACCAGAATCCTTCGACGTTCCTATCACTGTTCCGATAACGTCGGTTGTGATGAAACGACACAAGCTCTTCTTGATCCCAGCGTAGCAGACGAGCCCACCACGATAGTGTCGAATCATCACGGATTCGAAGCCGCACGCTCACTCAGTGTGCGGCTTCACCATTTATGCTCGAGGGGTAGGCGTACCATCACCAACGTTCCCCTTCCAGGCGCAGATTCAATATCCACCTGACCACCATGGAGCTCCACAAGTCGTTGTGCGATGATAAGCCCTAAGCCTATTCCTTGTTGCTCCTGGACGAAGCGATTAAATTGTTTGTAGGCTCCGATGCGGTTGATTTGGGCTGGTGTCATTCCACAGCCTTCATCGCGAATGCTCAGCGTTAGCCATTGGTCATCGGCATGGCACTCAAGCTGAACGCGCGATCCTGCGGAGGAAAACTTGAAGGCATTATCAAGTAACTCATCGAGCACTTTATGAAAATGCTCGCTCGACATTGAAACCGCGACTCCTTCTGGCACTGTGCCAATGTTCAGATCAGCTGAACGTTGAAACTGGTCGGCTTTCATCATTGCGATATCAACGGCAATCGCTGCAGCCTCTTCTGTACGGTATGAGCTCAGCTGCTCGAATGCCTGACGATTCGCACTGAGCGTTTCAAGTTGCGCATAGACAAGGAAGTTCTCGGTAATATGGAGAAGTCGCTTGGCACTCGTGATTATATCGTCGGCAAGCTCAGCAAGTGTCGGATCTGAATGCTGGAGAGCTTTGAGTGATTGCGCTGAACCAAGAATTTGGTTCAGTGCTGTCCGGAACTCGTGGGGAAGCGCGTAGGTGACGTTGAGCGTAAGTTCTTCGACACCCCGCTGGAGGGCATCGGTTTTCTTCCACTGTGCTTCGATCGCCGACAGAAGCTCTTCGATTGAGAATGGCTTAATGAGGTAATCATCGGCACCGATGTCCATGCCAGTGCGCATATCACTTTTCTCTGCACGTGCTGTCAAGAACATGAACCGTATTGATGCGGTCTCTGGATCCTCACGCAGGTGTCGAAGCACCGTGTAGCCATCCATTTCCGGCATAGAGACATCGCAAATCACTAAATCCGGGTGATGCTCACGAGCAAGTCGAATCCCATCACGACCGTTCGAGGCGGTGAAGACCGTAAAGCCCTCAAATCGCAGTAAAGCTGCGGTTCCTTCGATGATGTAATCGGAATCGTCAATCAGAAGAATTGATCGTTGCTTGCTCATCGAGCGTCGAAGTCAGTTGAACATGCATGTCATCAATGGTACAAGGAAGTACAAGAGTCGAACACACACCACCAGTGGACTGATTGCGCAATTCAAGACTACCTCCGGCTGCTTCCACTAACGGTTTGAGCGTTGCAAGGCTCAAGCCGCTTCCGGGTATATGTCCCGTCCGAGAGCTGCGGAAATATGGCGTAAACAGGCGTTCCAACTCTTCCTCGGGGATACCGATACCTTCATCATGAATTGAGACGCTGAGGCAATGATCAGCAACCGAGATCTCGACAGTGATCGTACTCTCATCATGACTGTAACGTATCGCATTATCGAGTAACGCTTCGACAGTGGTGCTGAGCAATTCGACATCGGTAAGGACGCGGCGGTCATCACCAGCGATGTGTACTCGTGCTCGTTTTCGCTGCGCTATTTCAAGTTGGTCTGCGATGCGACGAATAAGTGAAGATAGTTCAACCGGCGAGTGCTGCACTTCCGTTCGCGTAAGGAGTGAACTGCGTCGTGTGAACGAGTGGACAATATGCTCCAAATCGCGCACCCGCGCAACGATAGTAGCGATGACGTCTTTGTGTTGCTCTTTGGTCATCACTTCACCGTAGCGGTCGAGGAGCTGTGCGGAGGTCAGGATACCTGCAAGCGGTGTTCGAAATTCGTGGGAGAGTGTCGAGACGAATTGCGCTCGGAGTAGCTTAAGCGCTCGTTCTCGTTCGAGCGTGTGGCGGAGCGTCTGTTCGGCTTCGATGTGTGAGGTTACATCATGGCAGAACAAGCGCCAACCCCGCTCTGTTCGTGCAAGGAGTCGGTGGTATGCGTGCGAACCAACATGTACGAGTGTAATCTGCTGATCACTGGCCATGATAGGGCAGAGCGAGGGCATGTCTCTTCCCAATTCGTGGTCACTTAGGAGTGTACCCAGCTTCAGTGTCGGGAATGCACTTTGTGCAGCACGGTTGACGAATGTGATGTGGAACGACTCGTCACATTCGATGATCGGTTCAATACTCTGCTCCAAGTACGATGCCGCATGGCGAAGTCTCTGCTCAGCCGTCGCACGCTCGGTAATATCGAGTACGACTTGCAACACACCATCTCTCCCATCTTCATAAAAAATTCGTGCGCAATAATTATCCAGCCAACGAACGATGCCGTAGCGGTCGTAAAAGCGGTACTGTAGATGTAATGGTATTGTCGCTCTGCTAAATAACCATGCGCGATACTGCTGTTGTACCGAGTCACGGTCGTCCACATGTATTCGTTCAGACCACTCTTCTGGTGTGATTTCTCGGTACATGTCCACCGTGTAACCTGTCAAGCGGGTGAACTCAGGATTTGCGAGGAGCTGAGTAATCGTCCCATCAGCGGTAGTTTCTTCGTAGAGTAATCCACATGGTAAGTTTTCGATGAGTGCTCGCAGAAATCGCTCGTTATGCTCCAACACAGTTGCATAGTGGCGCTCGCTGGTTACGTCAACCATCGAACCGAGCACAGTCTCTACAGTTCCCTGTGCATCGTAACGAAAGGGATGAAGGAATGTCAGAAAAGTCCGCCCTTCGAGCGTGTACGTGAACTCGACGTCCTCCCCTGCAAACGCGCGAGCGACCATCGGCATAGTAACGGCATTAACCTCGTCTGGAAAGAGCTCTCGGGGACTTTTGTTTCGAACGCGCTCGGTCGTCAGATCGCCTGCAAGACGCCCTTCCCGGAGCACATAAACTGGCTCGCCATCGTGTTTGCGCCGACGAAGCAGAATGGTCATCGTTTGGAGGTTAGCGATGATTTGTCGCATCGTTATAGGTACTTCATCCCCAGCATTCGATGCAATCCAGGGTTCAATCTGCCGGAGAAACAGCTCCAGCCTCGAACGTGTCACTCCACGCACGCCGAAATACTGTAGAATCAGATCAGCTATCTGTTTGCGCCAATCATCCATCAGCACTCTTTGAACAACCGAGCACGTCAAAGAAAATCATCGGCAATTCCAGTGCCAACTGCAAAGGTAGCAGTTCCATCAGCTTCCGCGGCGAGCGCCTCTGAGCATGTTCGTACATTTGCGCCCTCTCCACGAGCGGATTTCACCATCTCGAACTGAGAACGCTATGTCTTCCTCCTACCCATTCGACCGTATCGAAAAAAAGTGGCAACGCTATTGGGATGAACACCAGACATTTCGTGTTACCGAAGACGCCGCCAAACCCAAGTTCTACGTTCTCGACATGTTCCCGTACCCGAGCGGTGCAGGGCTGCACATCGGGCATCCGGAAGGCTACACCGCAAGCGACATTCTTGCGCGATACATGCGCATGCGTGGCTACAACGTGCTCCATCCCATGGGGTGGGACGCATTCGGCCTTCCGACCGAACGTTACTCAATGACCACGGGAATTCACCCGCAGGTCGCAACTGCAGAGAACATCGCCACCTTCAAGCGCCAGCTCAAGATGCTGGGCTTCAGTTACGATTGGTCACGCGAGATCAATACCACCGATCCTGGCTACTACCGGTGGACGCAGTGGATGTTTCGGCTCATCTACAACTCGTGGTACGATAGCCAGCAGCAGCGCGCACGGCCAATCGAGGAGCTCCCCATCCCGCCCGACTGCACCGATCCTGAAGCCTGGCGAGACCAACACCGCCTGGCGTATATGGCGCTTGTGCCCGTCAACTGGTGCGAGGAGCTCGGCACGGTGCTGGCAAACGAGGAAGTTGAGGAATGGCGCGAGAAAGGGTACACCGTCGAACGCCGCCCGATGCGCCAGTGGATGGTACGCATCACCGCATACGCTGAACGGCTCCTGGAGGATCTCGACCTGGTGGATTGGCCCTCCAGCACAAAAGAGATGCAACGGAACTGGATCGGCAGAAGCGAAGGCGCGGAAATTCTCTTCCCCGTCATTGGTTCGGAGGAATCCATCACGGTGTTCACCACGCGCCCGGATACAATTTTCGGTGCAACGTACTTGGTGCTTGCACCGGAGCATCCGGCGGTCGAACACATCACTACGCCCGAGCAGCGTGAGTGGGTCGAAGCCTACATCGCACAAGCGCAACGGAAGACCGATCTGGAACGAACAGAGCTAAACCGTGAGAAAACGGGAGTCTTCACAGGCAGCTACGCGCTCAATCCAGCGACGAAGCGCGAAATCCCAATCTGGATTGCCGATTATGTGCTTGCGCAGTACGGCACCGGCGCCATCATGGCTGTCCCTGCGCATGACCAGCGCGATTTTGAGTTTGCACTGAGCTTCAATCTGCCTATCGAGGTCGTCGTCCGACCAGAAAGCAGCGATCTACCAGAACCGTTGGATGCTGCATTCGTCGCCGATGGCATCGCATGCAACTCATCGAACGAGGAAATTTCGCTCGATGGATTGCCCACACCGCAAGCAAAAGCGCGCATCGTCGAGTGGCTCCAACGCCGCGGCCACGGTCGCCCAGCGATCCGCTACAAGCTCCGCGACTGGCTCTTTTCGCGTCAGCGCTACTGGGGCGAGCCGATCCCCATTCTCCATTTCGACGACGGAACTCGCCGCGTGCTCGATGAAGACGAGCTCCCCTTGCGGCTGCCTGACGTCCGCGAATTCAAGCCGACCGGTACAGGGGAAAGCGTCCTGGCAACAGTTCCCGAGTGGATGGATGTCTGGGATCCCAAAACCGGCAAGCACGGCCACTACGAAACGAACACCATGCCCCAGTGGGCAGGCTCCTGCTGGTACTACCTGCGCTTTTGCGATCCCCACAACGACGAGCGATTCGCCGATCCGGAGCGTCTTCGCTACTGGCTTGGTAGCGACTCCAACCGTGGTGGTGTTGACGTGTACATCGGTGGTGCCGAGCACGCGGTCTTACACCTGCTCTACGCGCGCTTCTGGCACAAGCTGCTCTACGACTACGGGCTGGTTCCCACAAAAGAACCGTTTGCCAAACTCTTCCACCAAGGACTGATCCTCGGTGAGGATGGACGCAAGATGTCCAAGTCACTCGGCAACGTCATCAATCCCGACGATGTTGTCCGTAGCTACGGCGCCGATGCGTTGCGGCTGTTCGAGATGTTCCTCGGTCCACTGGAGGCAACCAAACCGTGGTCGAGCAACGGCATCGAAGGCATCAAGCGTTTTCTCGACCGCATCTGGCGGATGTACACAAACCCCGACGGCACGCTCAGCAGCGCAATTGCGGAGGTTCCTCCCGATCCGGCGCTTTCCCGCTTACTTCACCGCACGATCAAAAAAGTGCGCGAGGACATCGAGTCGCTTTCGTTCAACACTGCGATTGCGCAGTTGATGATCTTCGTCAATGAATGCTCTCGGCTTCCGCAGCGGCCACGCATCGTGATGGAGCACTTTGTACTGCTCCTGGCGCCCTTTGCACCGCATCTTGCCGAAGAGCTGTGGAGTTTACTCGGTCACCACAAGTCGCTCGCCTACGAGCCATTCCCCGACTGGGACGAGCAGGTGTTGCAGGAAGAAGAGGTAGAAATTGTCGTTCAAGTCAACAGCAAGGTTCGGGCAAAACTGCGCGTCCCCGCTGGCAGCGATGGCGAGGTGCTCCGCAATGCAGCGCTGGCACATCCGGACGTTCAACGTTTCATTGCCGGCAAGACGATTCGGAACGTAGTCGTCGTCCCCGCCAAGCTTGTCAATGTTGTCGTGGAGTAATCGAGCTAGATGCACCTGTAACTTCCTCTCCAGCCGAGTCGCGGCAGAACTGCGCGCGGCACGGCTTCCCCCGTGCCCCGCACGTTTGCTCCTTTCCGCCTGCGTTACCGACCGAGCAGCACCACGACTGTCTGCCACTGATCGCCGCGCCTGATGCGCACAAGGTACATCCCACTGGCCAGCTCCCCAACCCAGAGGGACCGACCGCTGCCCCGCATCACCTCCCGACCATCCACTGTGTAGAGCCGCACTTCCTCGACTCCGCTTCCACGGACTTCCACTTCCTGGTTCCGCTGCACGACCTGCACCGGCTCGACGAGCCGCACCCGTACTAACGCCTCAGCGCAGACATCCTGCCGCTCTACCTCCCCGCCGCGCACCTGCACCACAAAACAACCCTCACCCTGGAACCGCACCTCTACTGGACCGCTGCGATCACCTCCTGCGACCCCAACAATCTCCACCCTCCCAAGCTCCTGCTCGGCTCCACCGACCGTCACATCCCCCACCGCGAGGGCAACCTCCTTCCACTGACCGTCCAACTGTCCTCCCTCGACATCTGCCACCCCAACCGGCACCCGAACCCGCACGACACCTCCACGTAGCCTCGCCACGCCCGACGACCGCGCCATCACGCGAATGAACGCGCGCTGCCCTGCGCCAACCTCCACCACTGCAGGCTCGACCCACACCTCCACGACCGCCGGCTCGTCCACCACTACCTGCACCTCCACCGACGACCGACAACCGTTGCTATCCTCCATCACTCCCACGTACCGGACCGTCCGAGCCGGCGCCACCCGATACCGACACGACTGGCTCAGCACCACCCCTGCGGTATCCTCCCACCAACACCGCACACCGCTCCCCTCGAGCGTCAACTCCACCTCCTCTCCACGACACACCCGCTGATCCTGCGACCGAACCTCTCCTTGCGGATACACTCCCACCACGACCGTGTCCCAACCCTCACACGCACCGCGCACGCCGTGCACCACGTACACCGCTGCTGTATCGGCAACCACCCACACCGCTGCCCCACGACCAATCTCCTCCCCACCACGATACCACACATACTCAGCATCCGACGCTGCACGCCCCACCGCAAGCTGCACACTGCTCCCACGACACACGACGGTGTCCCCCACTGCCTCCACCGCTAACTGCTGGCCAACTTCCACCCGCACCGTATCGCTGCCACGGCATCCCGACGCCGTCCGCCCCTCCACCACATACCACGTGCTCTCGACTGCCTGCACTTCCACCGCCGTACCCTCGCCAATCACCTGCCCGCTCGAATCTCGCCACACGTACTCGGCTTCCGCTGCCGGGCTGAGCGCCCGCAGCAACTCCGGCAGGTGCAAGTATCCTCGCCAGAAAAATACACGATGAATGAGTTCGAGGAAATCGATCGGTGGGAGGAAGTAAAGCAGAGCGTGCGGTCGGACAACTCGTATAACGTGACTAACGTATGGTCTAACGTGCCGCTTGGGGTCTATTATGATCGGCGCGATAGTTCGCGATGGATTGCCCGCCGTGTGAGGACAAGTGGGCTCTATTATTACGACGCCAATGAATTTTACCGCTGTCATGAATACGTGCGTTGGCTTATAAGCCAGCAGCTAAACCTCGATTCCGAAGATTACATCGCTCCCGCATATATGGACTGGTCTGAATTGCCGCCGGAGCGACCAACGGAGAAGTGTTTGAAGTGTCAATCAATCAGCACATACGGTCGTTGGGCGGCGAAGCTGCTGGTCGCATTATTTGGGAGCGACCACCAACGCACGATTGATGTCGAGCTCCCCTATAATCAACCGATCATCGATCACGCACAGTTGATAATGGGACGTGCATTGCAGATTGACTCCATCATGCATGTCCCTCTCTCGATAGAGATTGATTTTGCAGCGGAACAAGTACGAGGTACCTATTATGCCGTCCAGTGAGATTTTGAGACCCTCAGCGATATTCGAATACCAGTTGCCTCCCCATCTCCGGGGTCGTCGTGGCGGCAGTGTTGCGACCTCGAGCGGCGGCGATCCTGATGTCATTGTCGGCATAGCCGGTGAGGCGATCAATGCATATATGCTTGTATCACGAGCAGCAGACGGCAGATATATACGTGCATCATCTGCGGACATTATCCCTGCGCATGCAATAGCGATAACGTCTGCTGCGGCGGATGAGCAGGTCATGCTACGAGTTGGAGGCAGTATCACATGGCAATCAGATATCGCCGACGGCTGGCATTATCTTGGGGATAATGGATTGCTCGATAGCCCATCAGGACCGCTATATCAGATCGTCGGTTATTCGATTGGGGGGCGTCTTATCTTGACGATTGGTCTTCCTATGGTGCGCGAGAGTGATTAGTTTCGCGCTAATTGGCGAGCATGATGCTATGTCATCCTGGCAGACGCGATAATGAAAATAAAATGAACGGCATACGCAGGATTAGCATAATTGGAGAATAGCGCTGGAAAATAATTGGATAGTTCACAGTACGGTCCGCTCCGTGCAGGAACGGTCATCACCGTCGAGCCGGGGATTTACATTCCTCCCGGCAGTCCATGTCCGGAGCGCTGGTGGAATATCGGCATTCGCATCGAAGACGATGTGCTCGTCACCGAGAGCGGTCCGGTGAACTTATCGGCTCGACTGGCTCGCCATCCCGACCAGATCGAAGCGCTGATGCAGAAGCGATAGCCGATGCTGAACTCGGTTTGGCTCCTCCCTCCTCCACCGTCACCCTGAACTCGGTTCAAGGTCTTTTCTTGTCCCCTGTCACCCTGAACTTGTTTCAGGGTCTTTTCTTGCCCTCTGTCACCCTGAACTTGGTTCAGGGTCTCACTGCACAAGATGCCGAAACGCGTTCGGCACGACAAACAGCAGTGCAATCAGATGCCGAAACAAGTTCGGCATGACAGGGGGTTGCGCATTCCCCAAACGCACGTCACCCTGAACACACACCGTCATCCTGAACTTGGTTCAGGGTCTCACTGCACAAGATGCCGAAACACGTTCGGCATGACGGGAAAGGGGATATGCCGAGCACAACCCAACGTACAGGCACATCGCCGCTGCCATGACCACTAGAAATGGGTCAGGGACGACCGAACAGCCAGCCGCCCCCGACAACACTACGCAACAGACAGCGCTCAATCAACTACCACAAGTCGCACCGTCCGAACGTCACCGCCCCGCCCCTGCAGACGAAGCGTGTACACTCCCGCACTCAAGCCTGCCGTCGGAACGACTGGCAATCCACCATTGAACGCAGTGGTGCTCACTGTCCGCCCAAGCCCATCGACGATGTCGAGCTGACAGTTCTCCGGTATCGTCCCCAATAGCAGCGCATCCTCGCCACGCTTGACAGGATGGGGAGCGACCGTCAGCGATTCCTTCGGCTCGTCTTCGACCGATACCACCGTTCGCTCGATCGCAAACAATCCATGTGAACAACCGACCAAACACCGATTGGAGTCGAGCCAGTACACCTCGTGAAAATTCGTCGGACCTCCGAGCGATAACGTCCGAACCGACGACGTTGCAGTATCGCCGAAAGTAAACTCGAATACATCGAAACCGCCCTTACTGACGAGCGCTCGCGTACCGTTCGTCCACAGACCCAGACCAATACCTCTGAGTGTGATCATCATATTCGGATCTTCGACTGTGTTGTAGAGTTTGAAAACCGGCGGTAGATAGGTAAGAGCGTTTTGCTGTAGATCGAGCCGGGCGACAGTCATACGGCCTGTCCCGATGTAAGCTAAAAGATACAACTGCCCATCGGCGCCACGCGTCAATATCCGCGCTGATCGGTCGAAATCTATCGGCGGCGTAAAGGTAAACCGCCGATGCTCGATCGTTCCATCTGCAGCGACATGGACGAGCACTACTCCGGTGCAGAAATACAACCCACCCTGCCCATCGGGAACGAAGGGCGTAGCTTCCTCGGCGTTATCTCCGAATAACGTCCAACGACTGATCAACTCCAGCCCCGAACGACCGACGCGGAAGAGTTCTGTGAACCTCTGGGTAATCCTCACGGAGTTGTTGAGTGTATCAATCCACGAAAAGAGGTAGGAGTCGGCGGTCACATAGACTCTCCCGCTACCATCCACTCCGAACCAGAGAAACTTCCGTGTCATCCGGAGCGAGTCTTCGAACGGCGTCAACGGGCTTGGAACGTAGCGGTAAGTATGCCACTGCTGCTCGGCAACACGGAACACCATCACGCGAGACTCTGCCACGCGAGACTCTGCGTCACGGATTGTACGACCGGCAACGTAGATATTGCCTTCGTGATCCGTCTCGATCGGCGCCCAAAAGCTATAGTGACTGAAGATCGGTTGGTCGAGTGTATCCGCAGGGTAGCCGTACTGCGGCAACCCGATCGGGTTCCATTGCTGCCCATCCCACACGTGAACCGAATGAAGTACATTCATCATACCCCACCGCGGGAGGCGGTAGAGGCTACCGCTTTGGACAGCATAAAGCTGACCATTGCGCAGACAAACACGACCGGCAGGTTTGTCGAAAAGCTGGGTTACCCGCCAGGCAGTTTGTGCTTCGAGCACCCACGCAGCGCCGATCAGCAGAGCGATCACAGAAAAAACGTGTCTCATAAGTACCTCCGTTAATAGTTCAACAACCGTCCTCACACTGAGCCGAATTGGGACCTGTGCCGTACTTCGACTCTTGCAGGCTGCAGGGATAAATTCGCTGCTTGCTGATCTGACGTGCACGTATGACCTGATCCCCGAATTGGGGAAATGTCTCGATGCAGTATTCGAAGACCCGCTTGCAGCATGTGGTTCCGCAGTCCTGCCATTTGTACGAGCGCACACGTAGTTTGCCATCGGGACCTCGAAACTCAGGGAAGGGTGGATCGAATCCCTGTTGGCACCATTTCTCCACCGATTCGTCAACAGCATACTCGCAGTACACCCAAACTCCACAACGTCGTGTGTAGTAATGGGCTCGTGGCGTACCCCAACCAGTCGAACAGGGAGGTACTGATCCGGAGTAGAAACCCCTTTGAACAATCCATTCCCAGATATTCTGAAGACCTGCCTGCACAGCCATTTCTGCTGCTGCGTCGAAATCGAAATGGAACACACTGCGTTTCTCGAATGCTTCACAAATGCCGATCAACTCACGAGAGACCTCGTAAAATTCAACCACGCCATTGCAGATGCGATACATCATGTTGACCTGAAGAGAACACGAGGGCGCAGCAATTTTGAATGCTGTACCGATCGGTCCCTGCCATTGTGCTGTATCGCAGTCTCCTTGAGGCGGGCACGGTTGCGCTTTCAGACCGGACAACATTGTGCAGAATAGCGCACCCGTGATCAACCAACAATTGATGATAGCTTTCATAGGTATTTCCTTCACAGGTAGTGGAACATGAAAAGAGCATTGTTCTCCTCCATCCCGACACAAGCGATCTCATGTTCCACATGGCGGTGGGCGCTCTTCATCGAACAGCAGCCGGCGTGGAATGGTGTGTGTGTGTGT
>Ga0308400_1000270_pt1 | contig 21815 bp, 13 predicted proteins | sample HotsprSampOS1265_FD_203451 | JGI IMG/M metagenome (GOLD analysis project Ga0308400, IMG submission 203451) | Hot spring phototrophic mat microbial communities from Octopus Spring, Yellowstone National Park, Wyoming, United States - 20060914_OS12-65 ...
TTGCCACCAGTCAGGGTTGTCGGGGACGGTCATCAACAGGGTGAACGTCAACAGAACACTAAACCCGATCAATAGCCCTGACCGAGGAAGGGTTAGCGATGGTGCTTGCATTGTAAGTGGTATCTCCCTAGTTTATAAAGACAATTTTGACTATTACAGTGCTGAGTCCACTGCAAAAACTCACCACGGAGCACACAGAGCGTCTAAGATTTATGAATAAAGGATAACTTTTGGCTATTGGGCGCATGGAAGAAAAATTTCACAACCCTATTTTCAATGAGAGATAACATTATAACATTATCTCTAGTCTCTGTGATCTCCGTGGTCTCTGTGGTGAGAAGATCACCTTTTTGCAGTGAAGTCAGTGTTGCGATCAGCTATATTTCACGCATCACCAGCTCAATTGCGGCGGCCATAGCAGCAACAGTGGTATGGATGTCCTCTTCGCTATGCACCGCCGAGACAAAGCCGCTCCGGCCACGCATCAAATCAACACCGTTTAGGTGAAGAGCCATACGCAGCAGGCGCAGTAATCGTGGATCGCCACCCCGTTTGAGCGTGGCGAGTGGTAAATTGCGTGGAATCTCACCCGGTACCAGATCGGTTGTCGGATCAACGAAAAGGTGAAAGATGGAACCATCACCAAAGGCTGTCCAACCTCGCAGCCGATACGATCTGAAGAGTTCATTTAACATCTGAACCAGCATTGTCCCTCGCCGGGCAGCAATTGCGCCTGGTTCACCGGTCGCGACTGCGCGGAGCATAGCAATACCCGCTGCTGCCGAGAGGGGATTGGCATTAAACGTGCCTTGCTGACGGATGCGACCACGTGGCCCGTGCTCGTCATGGGCCAGGAGGTCGAGCAGTTCTGCCCGACCGGCAAGCGCACCGCCAGGCAATCCACCGGCCACGATCTTCGCCAGACAAACCAGATCGGGTGTCACCCCGGCCCGTGCACAGGCGCCACCTGGTGTCACCCGAAAGCCGGTGACCACCTCATCGGCAATCATGATCACACCGTAACGGTGCGTAAGTTCACGCAAACCGACCAGAAAGTCGTCTGGTAATGGAATGGAACCGTATGAGGCGCCGGTAGGTTCGAGGATCACAGCCGCGACGTCATCACGGGAGGCCAGCGTTGCCGCAACCTGATCGAGATCGGCGGGCAATATGATCAGGCTATCCAGCGTTGATGGTAACACACCACGATTGGGGTCATCGGGATCAGCACCTGGGGCGAGCGCATCGTGCCAGCCATGGAAATGACCGGCAAACCGAATGAGCGTGTTCTTTCCGGTTGCTGCCCGGGCAATGCGGAGTGCGAGTGTGGTTGCCTCGCTTCCCGATGCGGTAAAGCGCACACGTTCAGCAGCGGGAATCAGCTCGACAATCAGATCGGCCCACTCCAGTTCAAGCCGATGGCTAGCGCCGAGATGGGTTGAAACGGGGGCCTGTTGGGTAATGGCGGCCACGATAGCAGGATGACCATGTCCGAGTAAGAGTGCCCCGTGGCCGCACCAGTAATCGATCATCCGATTGTCATCAACATCCCACTTATACGGCCCATACGCACGTTCCATGAAGAGGGGAAATGGATCGGCGTAACGGCCATCGTGAGTCGCGCCACCTGGGAAACGCTGATACGCACGCTCGGCCAGCACCGCCGAACCGGCAAAGCGCTGACGGTATTGCTGTTCGAGTGACATCGTTACATCCCTATACTCAGACGGTATATCAGGGCTGATGGCAAGCCATAATCGCGCATCTGTTCTTGTGTCTGTTTGATATCGTAGGCTACCCGTTTGAACGTAAGAGTTTGCCGTTCGGTATCGAAGATTGCGTATGCCGCTCGTGGGTCGTGATCTCGCGGTTGCCCGACACTCCCCGGATTCACAAAATAGCGTGCGTTGTCGGTAAAGTTCAATTGGCTGCCTGCTTCTGGGACAATCCGTTCACATCGCCGATCATCGCGTGAGCAGCGAAAAGCGAATTGAACATGGGAATGACCGATAAAGCAGATCGATTCAGTAAACCATTCGAGGTTGGCCAAGGCTTGCGAAGGCATGAGTAAATATTCCCAGACCGGCTCACGGGGGCTGCCATGGGCCAGGTAGCATTGATGGTCGGCGCTACAGGCAGGAGGTAGTGGCAGCAGCCATTCGCGATTGGACGGCTTGAGTTGCAAACCGTTCCAGAGATTAGCTCGCCGTGCGTCCGGGTTGAAGTCGTCGAGACTAATCTTACCAAGACAGGCCAGATCGTGATTGCCGGTGAGTGTAATCATTGCATGTTTCCGGATCAGTTCGACGCATTCGTTTGGCGCGGGGCCATACCCTATGGTGTCGCCTAAACACCATAGGGCATCAAATGATCCGGCATCGGCTAACACCGTTTCAAGAGCAACGATATTTGAGTGGACATCGGAAAGAACGACAATTCGCATAGATATATTTTGACGATGCTCGCGGCCAGATCGTATAATTGGCAGCGACCCGGTTGTGAGGAGCGTCACCGTTATGGTTGAACCGTCAGGACACTGCCCATATCTAGGCTTAAAACAAAATCAAGCGATTCGCTTTGCCTCGCCAACGCCGGAACATCGTTGTTATGCAGCCGGACAGGCGCAAGAGATTCCGCTGTTTGAACCGGATTATCAGGTTCGCTATTGTTTATCGACCAATCATGTTCGTTGCCCATTATACACGGGGATGCCATTACCTACAACATCACCAACAGCTCTTCAACCGGCAGGGATGTCGCCGACGGTCGTAAGTTCTCCTCTTCCTTCATCTTCACCGAGTGGTTTACGAGTATGGTTAGCCGGGTTGGCACCACGTGATCGGCTGATCTATACCATACTGCTATCGGTAGCAGTGCTGGCCCTGATCGGGTATGCGTTGGGAGGAGTTGCGTATGTCAGCACAATGCTTAACTCAGTCGGCGCACCGACCGCCACGATAGCGGTTGATGTGACCATTTCATCGTTATCACCGACCAGGGCTGAACCTGAGTCGTTTGCCACAGCGTCACCAACGATGATCGCCTCACCAACGCCAACCATTACCCCATCTCCGACGGCGACCCCATACGAGTTAATTCCGGTCACCAATACGCCAACCGTGCCGATCTTTGTTCCACCGCCACCGCCGCCACAGTCATTGCCAACGCCAACAGCTACGGTCTTCGTCGAGCTACCAACAGAGCTGCCGACAGAGCTACCAACAGAGTTGCCGACGGAAGTACCGACAGAGTTGCCGACAGAGCTACCAACAGAGTTGCCGACGGAGGTACCGACAGAACTGCCGACGGAGGTACCGACAGAACTGCCGACGGTGCTGCCGACAGAAGAGGTTGTGCTTGAGGCTTCGCCAACTCCAGAGCCGCAGCGTACCGTTGTGCCGTAAGGCGAGAGTAGGTGCAGTTTTTCCTGCCGGGCAGTGGTCGTGGAGGGAAGAGAACAGACTCTATAACGAACCACAGAGCGCACAGAGAGCACAGAGTGCGAGGTGGAGGGAAGAGAACAGACTCTATAACGAACCACAGAGCGCACAGAGAGCACAGAGTGCGAGGTGGAGGGAAGAGAATAGACTCTATAACGAACCACAGAGAGCACAGAGAGCACAGAGTGCGGGGCGGAGGGAATAGAACAGATTCCAGAATGCACCACAGAGCGCACAGAGAACACTGAGCGAGAGGTGGAATGATCGTTTCCGACGGCTAATAGCTGCCGCTTTCCTAGCTATCACTAGGAGTGTGAAATGTGCACTAGACGCAATGTTTCGGGTACACCCTTACCCTGTTGATGGTGTTGGCTGCGTTACCTGGGCTGTTTCAAGCTGCTTGATCAGTTGATCGGCAATATACAAAATCTGTTGGACGAACGGATGTTTTGGTTGTTCAAGGATCAGCGGCGTACCACGATTAACCGCAGTTACCACTGGTTGCCCACCGCTCATTACGTGAAAGTTAACCTTGCGCCGTAATACCCGCTCAATCTCGCTTATCCCTATACCTACCCCTGAATTAGCCCGGTTTAGGACGATGCTAATTGCACGCTGGTTAATTCCCAGTTGACCGGCTAAACTTAGAAACATACTAGTGTTTTTCAGTGGACCTATTTCCGGGGTAATCACCAACAGGACATGATCGGCACGGTCGAAGACTGATAGGGTGCGATCATCGTAGCTTGTCTGACAATCCACTACCACATAATCAGCGCTAACCGCCAATAAATCGAGAATACGGGTCATGTGATCGGCATTGACCAGTTCGGACTCTTCAGGGCGTGGTGGTGCCAGCAGCGCCTGTAATCCTGATGGATGGGCGAGCAATACCTGATTAATCATCTCGCGCTCGATTTCGTCGCTGGTGCGTACAACATCGACGATGCTGCGCGTCGGCGCAATATTGAGATGGACGGCCACATCGCCGAAGGTGAGATCGGCATCGACAATGACGACCCGACGACGGGTACGCAGACGTAGTGCCAGCGCCAGCGACACAGCAATGGTCGTCTTACCGACACCGCCTTTGGCGCCGAAAACAGTAATAATCTTCCCGCGCGGTAGTGGCGTAGCCGGGGCTTCACTGGTGATCCGTGTCAGCAGATTTTTTACCCGGTAAACCAGCTCTTGTGGTTCAAATGGTTTGGCCAGATAATCGTTCGCACCCGCCTCGAATCCGGCAATCTTGGCGCTAATATCACCCTGAGCGGTCAGCATCAAAATAGGTAATGTCTTGGTGAGCGGATGCTGCCTCACCCGCTTGCACAGCGTATAACCATCGATACCGGGTAAAAGCACATCACAAATCAGCGCGTCGGGAGGAGTCTTGTAAATCTGCTGTAGTGCCTCTTCCCCACTGGTTGCACGCCGTACTTCATAGCCGGCACCACGCAGCATTAATTCCAGCATCTCGGCCAGGGTATCGTCATCATCAACGATCAGGAGAGTTGGCGGTTTCATTTAATTGCTCCTCTCAGATGCAGCCAGTCTATTGAGCAATGCCTGTAACGTGCCGGCAGCTAATGGAACAAGCAGGTAGTCGTCGGCGCCAAACGTCACAGTCGTAGCAGCGCGTGGTTCTGCGGTAGCCGGTGCAATGGTTACAATGCGCGCATTGGTAAAATATTCGCGCAACTGTACCAGCTTCGCCGTGTGTGTCCCTTCAATCTGGGTCATATCAACCAGAATGAGGTTAGGGGGAGTCGGTGACTTGTATTTCAGTGCATGTTCAACATCGTTGATCATATCGTACATGAAGCCCCGTTCGCTGAGTGACTGGCGTAACAGACGACGTTGAATTCCGTTTGAACTGATGATCAGTGCGCGCCAGACTGTTTCGGTTTTGGTCGTTGCGGTATCTTTTGCAGTAGCAAGAACGAATGGTGGCGCATCGTCACGATGAGCGTCAACGATCACGCGATTGCGCCCGGCACGTTTGGCCTGGTACAGGGCAGCATCGGCGGCCTGCATCACCCCGACTTGACTCCGATGGTGGGGGTATCCGGCAATGCCGGCACTGAAGGTCACGTTAAACATCCCGTTTGGCCCGTAGTGGCGTAATGCGGCAAAGCTGCTGCGTAGACTGTCGATCAGGGTGCGGGCTTCGGTCAGCGAGGTATTGGGTAGAGCAACCAGAAACTCTTCACCGCCGTGGCGCCCGATCAAATCGCTCTGGCGCAGACGTTGTTGCAACAGACGGGCGAAGCTGCGTAACACCTGATCCCCTATCAGATGCCCATACGAGTCGTTGACCCGTTTGAAATGATCAATGTCGATGATCGCAATCGAGAGTGGCTGTTGCAGGCGTTCGGCGCGGGCGAATTCACGCGCTAGCTCTTCTTCAACTGCCTGATGGTTAAGCAAGCCGGTCAGACTATCGCGTAGCAGGAAGCGTTGGAGATAGCGGGCGCGCACCGCACGCGCTGAGATAGCTGCAACCAGGTCTGTCGGAGTGATTGGCTTAGCGAGAAAATCGTCGGCACCGAGCGATAACGCTGCTTGTTGTTGGGTTCGATTCGTTTCGGCTGAAAGAAAGACTATGGGCATTCCAACATAGCGATCTTGTTGACGAATGATGCTGGCTAGTTCTTTACCGCTACAGATCGGCATATACATGTCGAGAATAAGGAGATCAGGCCGAAATACCTGTAAATGATCGAGCGTTTCACGGGGATCGGTGATAGCCCGGGCATGGATGCCCGCTACTTCGAGTTCGCGGACACAGCGGTTTCCAAAATCGGGGTCATCATCAACAATGAGCACGCGCAAGGGTATCGGTTCTTCGTTGCCGGTCAGTCGATCCAGCGCATTAATGAGCTGCCCGGCATCAACCGGTTTGGCAAAGTAGGCGTGACCACCACTGCGCACAGCAGCCAGCCGGGCATTAAAATCGTCGCGTTGTGAAATATAGATGACGGGTACAGGCGCAGTGCGCTCGCGCTGAAGCGCAGCAATTGCTTCGACACCGGCCAGATCACCTGATGGAAACACGATATCCATGATAATCGCTGCCGGGTTAATTGCCCGCACCAGCGTTGGCAGACCCTCAAGATCGGTTATCAGATGGGTGTCGTAGTTGAAAAGCCGTAATTGTTCGGCAAGTGTGTTAGCGTACTCACGATCATCTTCAACCAGAATGATCGTGCGTGGGAGCTTATTGGTCTCACGCGGAATGGACTGCTCCAGCTCTGGTGTGACGGAGGCGACGGTCGGTGCATGTTCCACTGGTGGTGCTGTCGGTGCTGAGGATGCGGTCGTCGATAGCTGGGAAGTGTCAGCAGGTGGTGTCTCAGTGGTGAGCGGTTGATCTTTATGCACCATCCTCTGCAACAGAGTGACTTGGTGTGCTAGATGTTGACGGGTAACAATATCTGGCAGGTGATCGTGCTCCAGCCAGGTTTGCAAGCCAAGATCAATCTCATGGGCCACCGCACCGAGATCGGCAAAGCCAAACATGGCAGCCGACCCGGCCAGTTTGTGAGCAAGTTGGCGGACTTCCAGCCCAACCGACTTGTCCCACTGGCTTTGTTCGAGGTGTTGCCAAGCGCTAAGAATTGCCGCCACGCGCTCGGCAATCTGTGCTGCGTAGCGTTGACGCAGCGCGGCAAACTGTTCTTTAGGATCGGGTTTCATTGGCTTTAACCCAAATGTCTGCAACCCGTGCCGATAGAGTCATGGGATCAAAAGGTTTTGAGATAACGTCAGCCGCCCCCATTGCCAGGTACTGTTCAATCTCGTGACGCTGCACACGAGCGGTCATGAAGACAACCGGCGTGTGGGTCAGAGATGGCTTCTTGCGTAATTCCATCAACGTGGTTGGCCCATCCATGCCCGGCATCATGACATCGAGCAGGATCAGGTCAGGCGCAAATTGTTCGGCGACGGCCAATGCTTCTTTGCCCGAACTGCACATTTGAACGGTGTAGCCGCCTACCGCCTCCAGAGCCAGTTGAGCGACCATCTGAATATCGGGATCATCCTCAACGAAGAGTATCTTCTGCAAAGACGTCACAATGGTTCCTCCTTATATCGTTTTTGGTGTCTGATCGAGCAGGCGAGTTACAGCCGTGATCAGTTCAGTATTGGTGGTTCGTGATTTGACCATGGTTACGGCAACGCGACTGGCGATCGCTGGTTCTAGATCACGGACTGAGAAGAGAATGATCGGCAGCGGTGGTTGCTGTTGCTCAATCAGTGGTAAGAGTTCGATCCCGTTGCCATCGGGTAAAATCTGATCGAGAATCACCAGATCAAATGACTGTTCTTTCAACAATGTTTGTGCCTCGCTGATCGTCGAGGCCGTCGTTACATCAGCGATCTCATCGAGCAAGAGACCAATAATTGCCGCTACATCGCCATCATCTTCGACATGCAGAATATGTGGTCGGGTAGCTCTGGTGCGTTGTACTGCCCGCCGTAAGGCGGTTAGTAGTCGTTGTTGATCGATTGGTTTTGATAACCAGTCTACCACATCTCCATCAGCGTTGTTCAGCATTTGTTCTTCACCGGCGCGTGCCGATACCACAACAATTGGCAGATGGCGGGTATGTGATTGTTGACGAATCTCACGGATGAATGCTCTGCTATCTTCGTTGGGCCAGATCAGGTCGAGCGTAAGTGCACGGTACTCGTGCTGATTGAGGAGATTACGCGCTTCAGCAAGCGAATAGGCGACATCGGTTGCATAGCCAGCCTGTTGTAAGATCAGCGCGAGCAGGGCGGCAATATCGGGATCATCCTCGCAGATCAGGATGCGGGGTGCATGCGATTGGGCTGGTGGAAGTGATATGGGAGCTGTATGCGGACGATATTCGGCGAGATCGACATAAAATGTTGTTCCCACACCGGTTGCGGTCACGAAGCCGATCTGTCCGCCGTGACGCTCAACAATTGCGCGGCTGATGCTCAATCCCAGCCCGGTACCACCCTGCTGGCGGGTATTTGACGAGTCGGCCTGGGCGAACTTCTGGAAGATACGACTGCGGAATTCAACGGGTATGCCTGGCCCGTAGTCGGTGACGGTAACGCGCAGTCGGCCATGCGGTTCTCGGCCAATGGCAATTTCTACCTTGCCGCCAGGAGGCGAGAATTTGATTGCGTTGGAGATAAGGTTGGTAAAGACCTGGGTGATACGGTCGGGATCGGCATAGACCTGCACACCGGGCAGGGTCGCAGTGAGTTCGAGCGTTACATCATACTGCTGGGCAAAACCACGGTTGGCTTCAATGGTTTGTCTGAGCAACTCGTCGAGCACAATGGGTTGAAACTTAAAGACCATCTTGCCCGATTCGATCTTCTCAATATCAAGAATATCGTTGATCAGACGTATCAGCCGCTCACTGTTTTTCAGGGCAATATCGATCATCGATGCTGCCCGTGGTGGTAATTCACCGACCACACCACCAGCTAGTAAGCCAAGTGAACCTCGGATCGAGGTGAGCGGCGTGCGCAGTTCATGTGAAACCACAGCGACAAACTCATTCTTCATTCGTTCGATAGCCCGCCGTTCGGTGACATCGCGGAAGAACCAGACGCGGCCGTAATACTCGCCTTCGGCGCTGATGACCGGTGCACTATAACGTTCGAAGGTACGACCGTCTTTCAATTCAATTTCAGCTTTGCCCGTCAGTTGGGGATTCGCATAGAGTTCTTCAATCTCGTTCCGCACTCGTTCTGGTTCGCAAACCTGGGCCAGCATTTTCTCCATACTGACTGCACACGTTGTTGCATGCACCGGCAGCTCAGTAAGATGCCACATTTCCAGAAAACGCCGATTGGCGTACAGCCAGCGCCGATCAGGTGAAACAACCAGGACGCCATCGGGTGAGGCTTCAGTCTGACATTCGAGCAGGGTCTTCTGGAAACGGAGCTCACGCTCGGCATTGCGACGGGCGGTAATGTCGTGGAAGCTGGCTACTGCAGCGTATACCTGACCGTGATCATCGCAGAGTGGCTGTGAATTGATCGATATCCAGGTCAGTTCTCCATTCGGCTTGTGAATGCCCATAATGACATCTTGTTGCGGCTGTCCGGTGGTCAGTGACACCATAATCGGATGTTCTTCACCGGGGAAGGGGCTACCATCTTCACGGATTGCCTGCCACCTCGGATCGAAGCTGGTACGACCGATCAACTGATCATAGCTCAGACCAAGAATGCGTTCAGCACTGGCATTGCAGGTCTCGATGATGCCAGATTTATTCATCACCACGATACCCTCGCTCATCGCAGTGATCACTGAACGGTAGCGCGTTTCACTGGCCCGTAACTGTTCTTCACTCTTCTTACGGGCGGTAATGTCGAAGCGCACAGCCAGATAGCGTTCGGGCTGGCCATCCTCGCCGACAAACGGGACAATTGTTGTATCAACCCAGAAGAGATGACCATCTTTGGCCCGGTTGCAGATTTCATTTCGCCAAATCCGACCGGCTTTGATCGTCTGCCAGAGATCGGCAAAAAACTCTGGTGGGTGAACCCCCGACTTGAAAATGCGGTGATCCTGGCCGATCAACTCATCGGCGCTATAACCGGTGATTGTACAAAAGCGTTCATTCACTTCCAAAATACGTCCTTCAGGATCAGCGATGGAGAGAATTGTCGATTGATCAAGCGCATTCATGACATCACGGCTCTCCTTGAGAGCGGCGCGCAGCATTCGCTCCATCTCTTTCTGATGCGTGATGTCGGATTCAATAGCGATAAAGCGAATCAGGTTATGCTGATGATCGTACACTGGTGAGATGTTAATCGCCAGCCAGTACGGGCGGCCATCTTTGGTATAGTTAACAATTTCGGTCTGGATCGACTCGCCGTTGTGAATAGCCTGGCTCATCAGTTCGACCGTCTCTGGATCGGTCTCAGGGCCTTGTAAAAAGTGACCGGGCTTACGACCAACGACTTCATCTAAGGTGTAGCCAGAGATACGGGTAAAGCCTTCATTGACCCACTCGATATGCCCTTCTCGATCAGTAATAATGACTGCGTTATCGGTAAAACGGGCGACCAGCGAAAGCATCTGCAACTGTTCGGCTTCACGGCGAGCACGGTGGGTAAAAGGTCGCAAAACGAACACGCCACTGCCAATCACTAACAGCATAATGATGGCTAAGATACTCGATTGAATCAGCGCAATTTGATCGCGCAGGCGCTGGCTTTCGGTCAGCAGCAGGTTACTTATAGCGTTCAGACTACTCTGTAGGGCGGCCAGATTCGTTTGCATCGCCCGCAGATTGGGATTATCGCGGTTGAGCTGCTGAGACGGTGTTTCGATGAATTGGGTGACATACTGCAAAAATCGCTCGAGGGTAGGGGTGATCTGCTTGATTGAGGGGGATGATGAAGTTGCAAGCATCTGCCGGTGGGTGCGCTGGATGTCACTACGCAGCGTGCGTAACTCGGCGCGTAACGCGGTGGCCCGTTGTGCATCGGCAAAGAGTACCAATTCATTTGCGATCAGCACCACTTGCTGTGCCCGAATTTGTTGTTGATGAGTCACTTCGAGGAGTGCGTCATTTTGGGCTAGGCGGGATGAAAACGTGACCAGTAACCAATACCCACTGATCACTAAGCCTAAAATCAGCACAAAACTGACAATGTAGGTAAGCGTCAAGCGCTGAATTGGTGAAGTCATCCGCATAATTGTACCCTTTCATTGAGGAGCAGCGGGCAAGGCCAATCAGAATGTTGCAGGCTGGCCGAGGCCTCATGCGCTATGAAGCAATGGTCTCTCTGTAAATCTCTGGTGCACAAGGATTTTGGCAATCGCAATGGGTTGATTGATCTCGTCGGGTGGTAGCTGTAGGTTGGTTGTCATAGCCCGTCTCCTCGTTTGATAGTGATGTTCATTATACGCCGCCGGTATTTCCATAGCATTTCGGTTGCCGAATATAGCCGATTTGACAGCAACCTGGAGTTGCTTTCAAGTGTATGAACGGTTATAACCGCTGTTGCTTGAGCATGGGTTTGAAGAATGCCTCTGGCAGGTAGGGATGGGAGGGTTCTATACCAGCCCTCACCATTGCCTGGCTCTCTTCTGTTTCCACTAGGGAAGAGGAAGAGGGATGGCTCTCTGGCGCATCTCATTCCTCTGTAAGGGAGGAACCTGATCCTAGTAAAAATGCTAACCAGCATAAGCGGCGAGAGCACGGACGGCCTGATCGCAGGCCACCATTGGCACAGGAAGCTGACACTGCTGCGTTCGTTTCTCTTGCCTCTTCCCTTTTTCTTCACTGCTGCTAGGTGTGATGAAAACGTTACAAAGACACCTGCCCTACCCTTCTGGAGTGTCTTTTGTGGCTTGCAATGTCTGGTATGATAAGGGTGGATTTCTCTTATATCGTGTATCACCTGAGAACAGTTTCGCACGTCTGGCAGCAGAGTTTTTTCTGCTCTTGTCAACTGCAAATATATCTGAATCCTACGACAAATCACAGCAAATGCCGAATGAGATGATTTCAGACAGAACTCGCTGTGAATCTGTATACTTCAAGGAACAAATCCATGCTTGACCGTTGCATTACCGATGTGAAGTTGAGAAAAGCCGATTACGACCAATTAGCTCCGGAGTTGCAGGCACGCCTCTTCGACCTCGAACAGATGCTTCTGGAAGCGCGTATCCCGACGATCTTCGTGTTTGAAGGGTGGGCCGGAACCGCAAAAGCTCGCACGATTGCGACCCTTACCCGTCGGCTTGATCCACGGGGGTTTCGTGTACATTCAATTACGCCGCCACGAACGTATGAGCAACAATATCCATGGTTGTACCGTTTCTGGTTGAAGATTCCCAGTTACGGGCAGATGAGTTTCTTTGACCGTTCGTGGTATCGTGAGTTACTGGCTGCCTACACCGGTGGTGGTGATCGCGATCAGTGGCGTACCCGTTGTGAAGACGCGGTCATCTTTGAGCGTCAACTGGCCGATGATGGCGCATTTATCCTCAAGTTTTGGTTGCATATCACGAAAAAACAACAGGCACGCCGTTTCGCAAAGTTGCTGGCCGATCCACTCAATGCCTGGCGAGTGACAGAGGAAGATCGGTGGCAGCATCGCCACTATAAACAGGTCTATTTGGCCGTCGAAGAGATGCTCTCGCGCACTGATACCGCCTTTGCGCCATGGCATGTTGTTCCGGCTGCTGATAAACGGTACGCTCGCCTTACCGTATTGCAGATCATTGTTGGGGCGCTGGAGAGCCGGTTGGGGATCACGGCTATTGATCGCGGGGCCAGCCTTGATGACAGTGGATCGGCCTTGCGACGCTCTTACGTTGATCTTCGGATGCCGGTACAGCCGACAGTAGCGGAGATGCGAGTTGAGCGCACCACATTCCTTCCCCAGCGCGGTGAATCAAAGCCAGTACCAATTGTAACGCCGTCGGTCGCCCCTCTATTACGTGCAGCAAGCCCATTACAGCGGGTTGATCTGAGTTTACGTCTGGATGACGGAACCTATCACCGCGAATTGAAGCGGTTGCAGGCCAAACTTTATCTACTCGGTTTGCAGGTGTACCATCAAAAGCGACCGGTTGTATTTGTCTTTGAAGGGTGGGATGCCGCAGGAAAAGGTGGCGCTATTCAGCGTCTGACGGCCGAACTCGATCCACGAGCGTATACCGTGCATGCCATCGCTGCTCCTTCTGGCGATGATAAGGCTCGCCACTACCTCTACCGCTTTTGGCGTCGCCTGCCACCCCGTGGTCAGTTTGCCATTTTTGACCGTTCGTGGTATGGGCGGGTTCTGGTTGAGCGGGTTGAGGGTTTTGCCCGGCCTGACGAGTGGCGGCGGGCGTATGCCGAAATTAACCAGTTTGAGCGCCAGTTGGTTGACTTCGGTTCGATTATTGCCAAGTTTTGGTTGCACATCAGTCCTGAAGAGCAATTACGGCGTTTTGAGGCGCGGCAACACGTACCCTACAAAGCCTGGAAATTGACCGACGAGGACTGGCGTAACCGTGAGAGGTGGCCGGCTTATCTCGAAGCAGCCGATGAGATGCTGTTGCGTACCAGTACACCATATGCGCCGTGGACTATTGTTGAGGCGGAAGATAAGAAATATGCACGGATTAAGGTGTTGCGTACTGCGGTCGATGTGCTTGAAGCTGAATTGGGTCCGGTGAAGTTAGCGTAGGGGATGGGTATGAAGCGGCGATGGTTGTTCTGGCTTGGGTTTGCGGTAGTTACATTGCTGGTTGCCCTCACGCTAGAGATAGGGCTTGGTAGTGGTGGCGCAGCGATAGGTATTGCTCTGAGTATTGTTATCGGAGGATTGATTCGACACTGGCAGGAGCGGATCGCCTTTTCGTGCCGGCTTAATGGGCCACGACTGCATCCGTTGCAGGTAAGTGCGTTCGGCGTGATGGCGCTTGGTGTGCAATGGTATTATGGGTTGGGAAGGGGCGCCGTTGCCACGTTGAGCGCATACTGGCCAGTGTTGGGTAGCTCGTGGTTTCCTTTACTGTTGGTCGTTGCCGGTGTAAGCTGGCTAGGTGTCCTTAGCGTGAAGAGCAGTTGTCGTGATGAACAATTGCTGGCGATGATGGGTGAACACCATCGGCAGTAATACGAAATGAATCCGGGAAGGCCGGTACGTGTCGGCTGGGTAAACGGTTGTACAACGTTTGAGGCTTATCATGATGAACACAATCTGGCATGCGCTTGAAGAGCAGGCAGAACGGCAACCTGATCGGATCTTGCTGCGGTTTGCCGACCAGCAGTGGCGTTATGCAGAAGCGGCAAGGTTAGCACGTCGGGCAGCCGGTGTGTTGCGTGATCTTGGTGTACGACCGGGTGATCGGGTGGGGCTGATGCTCGGCAACACGCCAGACTATCTCTGGGCGTGGTTTGGGTGTGCCTGTCTTGGTGCAGTCGTTGTGCCGATCAATATCCACTTGAAGGGTGATGTGCTCCACTACATTCTTGACCATGCTGGTGCGACGGTGCTCATTATTGAGCCGCACTTGTATGAACGGATTACCACGTTGCGCAACCAGTTGCCGACATTGCAACACGTGCTCGTGCGGGGTGATGGTGAACCGCTGCCCGAAGCAATCGCCTGGAATCAGGCACTCACTTCTGCGCAGCCCGCCGATCCTTCACCTAGTAACGCTACCGATTTGCACAGTATTCTCTATACTTCTGGTACTACCGGTCCACCCAAAGGTGTGATGCTCAGTCATCACGCATATCTCCATTCGGCAGCGCTATTTGCCGATGTCATGATTGGTGCGACCGCCGATGATGTGTTTGGTACAAGTTTGCCGCTGTTTCACATTAATGCGCAGGCGCATACGGTGTTACCCGCCATCTATCGCGGTACGACCATCGCCCTGATCGAGCAGTTCAGCGCCTCTCGTTACTGGCGACAACTGGCCGATCTGGGAGCGACCGTGTGCAATCTGTTGGCGGCAATGATTCCGATCTTAATGAAGCAACCACCTTCGCCCGATGATCGGTCGCACCGGGTGCGGATCGCCGCCTGTGCGGCTACCCCGCCTGATCTGTGGCGGGCATTTGAAGAGCGGTTTGGCCTGACGATTATTGAAGGGTATGGGTTAACTGAGACTACCGGTTTTTGTGTGGCTAATCCACGGGATGCAGTACGAGTCGGTACGTTTGGCAAGCCGATGCCAGGCTTTGAGTTGGCCATTTTCGGCGCCGACGATACCCCGCTACCGGCGGGTGTTCCCGGCGAGATCGTTATTCGTCCGCAACGAGAACATCTCATAATGATGGGTTACTATCGTCAGCCTGAGCAAACGGCAACCGCACTCCGGGGCGGATGGTTTCATACCGGTGATCTGGGTCAGCTTGACGAGGCTGGGTACGCGGTCTTCATTGATCGGCTCAAGCAGTCGATTCGTCGTCGCGGCGAGAACATCTCCTCGTGGGAGGTCGAGCGGGCAGTGAATGCACATCCAGCCGTGCTCGAAAGTGCTGCAATAGGCGTGCCCAGTGAATTAGGCGAGGAAGAGGTCAAGGTTGTGGTCGTGTTGCGCCCCGGTGCAACACTTGATCCGCTTGATCTGGTGCGCTGGTGTGAAGAGCGGTTGGCCTACTACGCGGTACCACGTTACATTGAGTTCCGCGAGAGCCTGCCCAAGACGGCGACTGAACGGGTTGAGAAGTACAAACTCAAAGCCGAAGGGATTGGTCAGGCATGGGATCGTGAGACCGCCGGTTATCGGGTGAAGCGTTCGTGACATAAGGTAGTCTTCATCTTTCGTTGCCCCCTCTTGTTCTCACCAGATGAGAGCAAGAGGGGGTTGGCTTTTCAGAGAGGAGCAGGTTTCCAACTATCCAACCTGACCTTCCTCGACCACAGGGGGGAAGATGAGGGGGCGTGCTCGACGATATGCAATTTAACTACTGAAGCATAGCTTCGGCAGTCCACAAAATGAAGCGCGCTAACAGCGTAGGTGTTGTTGGCGACGTTTGCGAGTGGTAAGGTTGTTGTCACAATCAGGGCTGACAAAAGGTGACAAAGCTATCATCGTACTCCTCTTTATTTTATAAAGCGTCGTCATACCTGTTTGGTAGGGTATGACTGTCCGATAGAGCAAACGCTGGAATGGTGAAAGGATCGCATAAGTGTCTTGCACGATACCATAATGGGAGACCCGGCAGAAGTAGGGTATTTGCGTAGACGGTTAGGCTGTTGTTTACGCAGATCAAACTGCCAAACATCAGCACCAGACGGTTGGCATGAACTGAAGAAGGAGCAAGTCAGTGCATAATCAGAAGACGGTCACCAATCAGCCATTTGTCAAGACAGGTGTTATGGTAAAGTGGAATACTTACGGGTGGCGCATTTATTTATTATTAGTACTGTTCATAGCTGCTGTGCTCAGACTTAGTTCACTCTCAATGATGGAGTTTCGCCATGACTCGGCATACTGGGCACTTGATGGGTATCGCATCTTGCAGGGAGATTATTATCCGTTAGTCGGTCAACAGGTTGGCAGCGTTCGTTCACCGCTATATAACGGTCCCGCTCTATCCTACATAACAGCAATTATATTTGCACTATTCGGTTACAATCCGTTGTTTGTTTCGGCACTTATTGCGACGCTAAATGTAGTTGGGGTCTATTTAGTTTATCTTGTAGGGTATCGTCTCTACTCGCGCAATGTTGGCCTGATAATGGCAACGCTTGCCAGCGTGTCGCCTTGGATTGTGTTGTACAGTCGCATGTTCTGGCCGCAGTCGCTGTTCCCCTTTCTCATTCCGCTGATGTTGTTGTGCTTGATCAATGCACTCGAAAAAGATAGGGTTATTGATTACACTTTGACCGGTATTTTACTCGGTCTAGGCGTCCAGTTGCACCTTTCAGCGCTGGCAATTGTGGGAACAAGTATGTTGATTATGCTTATCTATAGTAAAACAAAATGGAAAGTATCATGTTACACTTTCGGTGTTGCTTTAGGGTATGCACCTAATATTATCTACGACCTGACTTCAGATTTTGCTCATATCAAAAGTATCATGTTGCTTCCTTCCCTCCATGCTGTCGATGAGCCACGAATCTTTCACTTCGCCAAAACGATATGGAATTTTTCCAATGTATTATCAGGTCAAGGATTGTGGGTAAGTAAATTATCGAAGTCTCAGTACCTACCGTCATTTATCGACTGGGGTCAAGGTGTTTTGTATTCACTAGTATTTATCGTTTGTCTTGCTGCAATTTTTTACTATATCGCCAGTAATTCAAAGTCTGATCGGTTACGTTTTAGCATTTCATATAAAGATGCAATAGTACTGCTATTCTTGCTTTTACCTCTGGCATATCTCTTCTTCTCAAGAAGTTTGATTCAGCGGCACTACTTCCTCTTTATTTATCCGTTGCCGCTTCTGGTGATAGCAAGAGGGTTTGAGATATTGAGTTCAAGGATTTTTCTCAAGAAAGATACTGTAAAAGTAAGATCGATCTTTTTGGTAGTTCTGGCGATCCTGTGTTTATTTAATGTAATAACAATAGGGTACGCAGCGCGTTTTCTGGAACAGACGGGTGGTCAAGGAGAATATGGGACGGTTTTTGTTAATAAAGATCGGGTGGTGAGTTATATTGTCGAGCATTCTAGTGGTGAATATATCGTCGATCTTAGGAATGTGCAGGAGTCGTTACCGTATGTATTTCTCTTTCAGACTCGTGGGAAGATTATCATTGATGGTGATCATATGATTGCCTATACACTTCAGTCTTATCCACCATCTCATCGATCACCGAAATACCGAATCGTCGAGACTTATTACCATCCAGTCGTTGTCGAACCGGGAGAACGAATAGTATTCCAGGTGCCAGGTATTGTTGTGCTGGTACATGGTAATTAAATTAGTGGAGAGAGGCACAGACATGACCTTCATCTCTCCCAACAGGATTCTTCGGCGAGGCTTGTAAGTTATGAAATAATTCTCATCTTGTCCCCCGTAACATTCAAAGGTTGTTCAGCTTTTCTCTTTAGACTGGCAATACCAGGTATACAGGGGGAGGGGTTGTGCAAACGATGAAGTCTCGATACTGGGTTCGATTGGCCAGTTCGTCTGCTTCTACACTTTTACTACTCTGGTTAGTCGGTAATCTACTTCCACCAACACCTGTTTCGGCAACAATTCCCAATCGCCAGGCGTGGTCTCACCAGCCTGGAACTTGTCCGCCAGCGCTCGAAGGTGCGGTCTTTGGTCTTGCCGGCGATGCCTGCGGTGGTAGTGGTACCAGCTTCGACACCACCCAGGTTTACGGTCATTCAATCATCCGGGATAACGCATCGCCTGTAGCTCCCTGTGAAGGTGGCCGCACAACCGGGATCTGCTACCGAATGTGGTATACTGGTTTCGATGCCCTTGGTGTTCGCCGTATCGGTCTTGCACTCTCTCCTGATGGCATTACCTGGACCCGTGTCGTTGGTCCCGGCCCTAATGGCAGTGTTCTTGGTCCAGGATCGCCTGGAAACTTTGACAGTACCAATGTCTCTTTCCCCAGTGTCATCCGTACCGCAACCGGCTACCTGATGTGGTATACCGGTGGTGATGGCAGTACCTTTTCCATTGGTCTTGCTGCCTCTGCCGATGGAATTAACTGGACCCGTGTCCCAGGACCTCTTACCGGTAGCGCTGTTCTGCGACCCTCCGGCATATCCGGAACCTTCGACCAGAGTATCATTGCCGCCTCGCGCGTGATCCGCGACCTCGCCACCACTACCGCACCCTGTGAAGCCAGTCGCACATCTGGTTTATGCTACCGAATGTGGTACCAGGGTATCGATAGCAGTAATCGTTTCTTCATTGGCTACGCCGTTTCACCAGATGGCTTGAACTGGACCCGCATCCCTGGGCCGGGAACCAATGGTAGTGCGATTGGTGAAGGGCCAACCGGAACTTTTGATGCCCGCAACGCTGCTGTTGCTGCTGTTGTGAAGGATGGGCTGCGTTATCGAATGTGGTACAGCGCCCAGGATGCTAGTGGCGCTCATCGGATTGGGCACGTCGTTTCCCTCGATGGGGTAAACTGGGTGCGCCCACAACCAAACGATCCGGTGTGGAGTGGTAGCGACGATCCCGGTACACTAAGCCCAGACAATGTCTGGAGTCCGTTTGTGATCAAAGAGGGGCTAAGCTACCGCATGTGGTACAACCATACCACTCGTGAAAATTCGCGTCGGGTGGGATTAGCCCAGATGACACCAGGCACACCACTGAGCGCCGTTGGCCTGAGCGGTTTAGGGACGGTCTATACAATAACATTTACAACTGCTGCACCAATTCCAGCCACCGGATACGTTCTCATCAGTCTACCGGCAAGTGTTGCAACATCAACGATTATACCGGTTAGCTCAAGCGGCTTTGGTAGCGGTGCAACGCTGACAGTAGAGGAGAGGATTCTCACCGATGCCGAATCAGGAGGAGATGCACGCGGAGCGTTATTGGTACGTCTAAGTGCTGATGCAGCTCCTGGTCCTAAGAGTATTACCTTTTCAATAAGCCCTCCGCCTGATGATGATACCACTGTTCTCGTGCAAACCTTCGACAGTCGTGAAGTACTCGAGTACGCCAGTGTGACGATTGGGGCCGGTGGGGTAGCGCCCACACCAACAAATACACCGACGCCAACTGACACCCCAACACCAACCAATACTCCTACCGCGACCAACACACCAACTAATACTCCTACCGCGACCAACACGCCGACTAATACTCCTACCGCGACCAACACACCGACGAACACTCCAGGACCGTCGCCAACGCCTACACCACCACCCGATCCAGCCCCAAACAGTCAACCATGGACGCAGGTAAATGGGCCATGCGCCGATGGCGCAATCTTCGGTGATGTGGACAGTGGCTGCGGTGGTGGAGGCACCAGTTTCGATACCGACGAAATCTTCCCACCAAGCGTCATACGAGACGAGGCATCAACCATCCGTCCGTGTGAAGGCGGTCGTACCAGTGGCATCTGCTATCGAATGTGGTACGTTGGAGTCGATAATCCTACCGATGCCAATCGTCGGATCGGTTATGCGGTTTCACCCGATGGGATTACCTGGACTCGTGTGCCCGGCCCACTAACCAATGGGGCAGTCTTTGAAGGTTCTGGTATCTCTGGTCGCTTCGATGAATTTGGTGTCTCTACGATGCACGTTATTCGGTATGGTAGTGTCTTCCGCATGTACTATACCGGATTTTCAGCTCGTGGGGTTATTGATAGCATTGGTCTGGCCGAATCAACAGATGGTATCAATTGGACACGGGTGAACGGGCCTTTTCCTAACGGTGCGGTTGTAGCACCATCCGGGATTGTTGGACAATTTGACACAAGTTATGTAGTCGCACCAGTGGTGCTGATCGATAACGCCTCACCGATAGCTCCGTGTGAGAGTGGACGAACCAGCGGGGTATGCCATCGGATGTGGTTTGAAGGGGTCACAACTTCCCCCAGTTACACCTTCCGCATTGGCTACGCTGTCTCGCCTGATGGCATTAATTGGACCCGCATGCCGCTTTACAGCGACGGATCGGTCGTTCAACCTGGCCCTTTCGGTGACTTTGATGACAATAACGTTGGTGTGCCAATGGTTATCAAAGACGGAGCCATCTACCGAATGTGGTTTGAAGCGAATGGCTATACCACTGGCTACACCACCGGCTACCTCGTTTCCACCGATGGACGTAACTGGATTCGGGCCACACCTAACACGCCAGTCTGGACCGGGACAATGGATAGCATCAACGTTGGGACACCTGATGAGGTCTGGGCAGTGCGTGTCCTGAAAGAAGGCCCATCTTATCGGATGTATTACACCACCAGTACTCGCCCTAATGCCCGTCGTTTTGCTTTGGCAACAATGACGCCGGGTAGTCCTCTAGGGGTCAGTGTTGAGCAAACAGGAACAACTTATACGCTGTCATTTACGACAGGGTCTATTCCGGCTGGTGGAAGCGTTTTGATCACCTTACCGCCGAACATTCCGCTCAGTGCAGTAAGTATCGGGGCAGTCAATGGGTTTGGTAGTGGTGCAGCATTCGTTGCTGATCCGGCGGCAGTGACTGATGCAGTCACGGCAGGTGTAGCCCGTGGCGCGTTACTGCTTCGTCTCCCGGCCGGTGCGCCTGCTGGGGATAAGAGCATTACTTTTACCCTGAGCGGATTAAGCTCCAATACCTCAGCTCTGGTGCAGGTCTTTAATGCCCGTGAAGTAATTGGGTATGAAGCAGTAGAGTTGCCTCTCATACCGCCAAGTCCGACCCCGACCAACACGCCGACGGCGACCAACACGCCGACCAGTACGCCGACGGCGACCAACACGCCGACCAGTACGCCGACGGCGACCAACACGCCGACCAACACGCCGACGGCGACCAACACGCCGACCAGTACGCCGACGGCGACCAACACGCCGACCAACACGCCGACGGCGACCAACACGCCGACCAACACGCCGACGGCGACCAACACGCCGACCAGTACGCCGACGGCGACCAACACGCCGACCAGTACGCCGACGGCGACCAACACGCCGACCAGTACGCCGACGGCGACCAACACGCCGACCAGTACGCCGACGGCGACCAACACGCCGACGGCGACCGAGACCCCGACCAACACGCCGACGGCGACCAACACGCCGACGGCGACGAACACGCCAACGGCGACCAACACGCCGACCAACACGCCGACGGCGACCAACACGCCGACCAACACGCCGACGGCGACCAACACGCCGACGGCGACCGAGACCCCGACCAACACGCCGACGGCGACCAACACGCCGACCAACACGCCGACGGCGACCGAGACCCCGACCAACACGCCGACGGCGACCAA
>Ga0308400_1000274_pt1 | contig 21649 bp, 17 predicted proteins | sample HotsprSampOS1265_FD_203451 | JGI IMG/M metagenome (GOLD analysis project Ga0308400, IMG submission 203451) | Hot spring phototrophic mat microbial communities from Octopus Spring, Yellowstone National Park, Wyoming, United States - 20060914_OS12-65 ...
CGCACCAAGGGAGCCTCTCCAGAAGCGCGGGTCAGCCGCGCGCAATGTTGCTTGCAGCGATGCCGCGGCACTACACACCCGGCGTCGAAGGGGCATGATACTTCGCGTGTGCAGGTCTGTCAACGGCGGAGAACTGTACCGGTCGATCTGCCGTCTCTCGCTTCCCTTCCCTCCCCCCTCTTTCCTCACTTCTCTCCGGTTTTAGCGCGCCTTTGACCTGGAAAGCGCTTTTGACAAACCAAAAAACCTACCTGATATATTCGGGAGAAATCTCTTTGCCTGACCAGAGTAAAAATTCTACATCCATTGGAGCAAGAGAAAATCTTTGCCGTACCCATTTTTGCCTTTCAAAATACTCATCGTATTTATCAAGGCGGCTCCATGCACAGTTCAGACTGGGAAAACCATATTTTTCGAGTTTTCCAAGCAAAATGTTATCAAATGGAACATGACAATAAGAATAAACTGAGTCAAATCCTGGAATACGTTGTTCGCCAGCTGTAAAAATATATTTCATGGTCATATTGACCCATTTTTGAGCCTGTCCAACAAAGAGACGATAGCCATTATTAGAAAAAACAGAAATCAGGCTTTCGCAGGTTTTTTCGTGCCAGTTATCGAAAACATCTACTGAAATTTCGTTCCTGGCAGTAGATCTCAGAATTTCAAGCGAATTTAATAATGAGTTTTTTGCCGATTCGTAAATATCACCTTCGCTTTTGCGAAAACCATGCAAGGTGCGATTGAAATCGAGATAAGCGCGATTGATACAGGCAGTCAGTAAATCCGCGTTAGAACCAAAATACAAGTAGATCAGGTAGTCTTCATAGTCTGCACGAGAAATTATCGAGTTAGCAGGCATATTCAAAACCAGTATTAGCTTTCAGAAATAAATTCCTGGAAGGGGCGTGCCAACTATTGATTACACGGACTCCGCTTTTCTCCCCTCCAAGGCACCATTATACAGCTTCCGTACAATCCACTCCTGGGGTTGCATGTGCGAAGATCATCTTGTATCGTAACCCCTGACGACCGCTGTGCTACGCCATGTTACAACACAAGTATCGCTATATGTCAAGGGAGATGTGGTAGAACCAAAAACTCAGGAAACTGCCAGACCAGGTCCGGGATGCGCTGCACCTCAAACGCCATTCGCCTCGAGAACGCTTACGTGGACTGAATCCGACGCTTAATCCTGTTCCACCATACATGCCGCCCCGCTGACATGGGCGCAGCTGAGGTCAAAGCCTTCCTTTCCGCCCGCGAGCGGAGGGTTCGGGGGGATGGCGCGTGATCGCGCACATCTTTGAGGGACTGCCGTTCTTCGACGCGCAACGGGAGGGTGCGGCGAACAGGCGTTACACCCTCCCGAGAAAGGCACGATGCGAACGGAGGCTACAAGAGCGGAACCTTTCTTCAAAGCCCGTCAGCTTCGCAGACAGAGTCGCATACCTTCAATGATCTGCCGGGCTACCGGGCGAACACCGGCTCATATTTTAGCCGCCAGGCTGGTCTCGTGCAGGACACCAGACTATGCATGTATGAGTCCACTGCAAAAAGGCTATTTCACCGCAGAGACGCAGCATTCGCAGAGAAAGATGCTATGGCGAGTCGCTCAAACGTATGCTTCGCCGCGCATACATTTCGTTTTTTAGATTCTCTGTGCACTCGGCGTCTCAGCGGTGCGTTTTTGCAGTGAAGTCATATATGTGTGGGTCAGAGAGAAAACCGGTTGCGCTTACGACGCATCTCCTGGTTGGAGACCGCGCGCGGTCAGTAGTGCGCCAAGTTTTTGCAGACCCAGGCGCACACGTGTCTTGATCGTTCCGAGCGGTCGGTTCAGTTTCGTGGCAATTTCCTGGTGCGACAACCCGCCGAAGTATGCCAGTTCAACAGCCTCGCGCTGCGTATCGGGAAGGTGATCGAGTGCATCACGGATGACGCGCCGCTGCTCAAACGCCCATGCCGCTTCCGGCACATCAATCTGATCATCGGCAAGTTGCTGGATAACAGGGTGATCAACGTCCTCATAGACCTGAGTCGGACGGGCACGCATGCGGCGCAACTCATCAATGCACAGGTTATGCGCAATTCCGAACAACCACTGCGCCACACGTCCGCGCTCGATGTCAAAACTTGCACTGCGGCGCCAGACGCGCCAGAAGACTTCCTGGACAACCTCTTCTGCGAGTTCACGGTTTTTCAACATACGCAGCGCCATGCGGTAGACTACAGACGAATAGCGGTCGTAAAGCGTTTCGAGTGCGCTGCTGTCTCCCTGTGCAATTGCCGCGATCAGAACATGGTCGTCTGGAGTGTCGGTACGGGGAATGACGGTTGTTGTGCGAATGTACTCGTCAGAGGATTGGTTGACCATGGAAGAACCTCTTTTCTCTTGCCGTGAGGCTGCTTGCCTCGACCTTAGTTTCACGTTGATTATATATCGTTCACAACCCTTTGTCAATGTTTTGAACAGATTTTGAAAAGGTTTCTCATCATCCTTTCATCTTTTCCATCAACAGGTTTCTACAGCATAAGAAAGCCAAAGAAACAACATCCTGCCTGAGGAGGTTGCATTTTGGTTGCACAGTTTTGTACTGTGTATGCACAGGTTTTGGGCAGATCCGGGGAACAATACCGTCTGTACGGGTGCAGCTGCGCTGCGCCCCTGCGGTGCCCCCACTGCGCCCCTGCGCCGCCAAGCGTGATCTCTTCCACCTGTCCGGGCGCAGCCGCGCTGCGCCCTACTATTCCACCGAAACGCACTCTGGTCCGAGTGTATCGCGCAGCGCTCCAATCAATTCGTCATCGCAGGTGATCGTCCGACGCATGCGCAGCAGCACTCGACGATCGGCAGTGTCCAGTTGTATCACAACCTGGTCCGAGCCATCACGTCCACGCAGCAGATCGTAGATGTGCTGCATCAGGCGGATGTCTGAGTCGTGATCGCCGGTGCGACGAAAACGCAGGCGCATGGTACGTCCCTGTGCGGATCCGCCATTGATCTGGGGCGGGTAATGGTCATGCCCGTTGCCGTTTGGTGCAGCAGACGGTCGTAGGCGGGGTGTGGCGTGCGGTTTGATAATTGAAATGGGGGTGGTTACCGGCGGCGCAGCCGGGGTCGACGATGGAGATGTTGCCCCCATCTCCACAGGGGTGGACTCCGACGGTGTCGCCGTTGCGGTTGCAGGAACGGATGGTGTGGAGGAGCATGCTGCTTCATCTGGCACTGTTGCATGTAGGACGATCTCCGGGAGAACAATGCTATCGTCCTCCTCTGCCAGTCCTTCGAGATCCATTTCAGGCGCATCTGGCAGCGGTGCGGCTGCCGATAGGTCGAGGTGCGCCGCATGTTCGAGCACCAGTTGCACGACGCCATTGCGCTCATCGACTTTTGCCTGCACAACGAGCAGAGCGTCTTGACGGAGCAGATCGCGATATTTTTCGCAGGCTTTAGGAAAGGCAACGAGTTCGACAACATCTTCATTTTCATCTTCGAGCGCCGCAACTAGCATTGAGTCGCCCTTTTTTGTCGAAATTGCGCGAACGCGCGTCAGCATGCCAGCAAAGGTATGCACCCTGCCCATATATTCCTGCAACCCTTCCGGGTCGCGGAGCGCGGCGAGCGGCACGCGATTGTCGATGGAAGCGTCCGCCAGCACTGCCTTACGTGGGTCGCTTGAAAAGACGACGCCAAGCAATTCTTTTTCCCATGCCAATTGCTCCTTCCGATCATCAGGAGTCTCGTTGATCGTCGGCAGCGGGATCGCACCGATCGGGGCATCCGTATCAGCGACGATATTGCCAAACATGTCGATCTGTCCGGTTTCACGGTTCTTCTGAGCGCGTGCGCCCGCCTCCATCGCCGTGTCGAGGATCGCCAGCTTCTGCCTGCGCGTGCCGGGAAGTGGGTCGAGCGCACCAGCTTTGATCAGGCTTTCGAGCACCCGTTTGTTCAAGGCATGACGGTCCACCCGTTCGCACAGATCTTCCAGCGACCGGAATGGACCGTTTGCATCACGCTCGCGCAGGATTGCCTCGATTGGTCCAGCGCCCACATTCTTGATTGCCGCCAGCCCGAACAGGATGCCGCGCCGGATCTGACCATCGGACGGATCGCGAAATTCGCGGATCGTAAAATCGAGTGCGCTGGCATTAATGTCGGGACCGAGTACCGGAACACCGCGCTGGCGACATTCATTGACCGCTTTGGCGATATCTTCAGTCACACCGCCAGCGCCCTTCAACACTGCCGCCATGTACTCGACCGGATAGTTCACCTTGAGCCAGGCTGTCTGATAACTGAGCAGACCATAGAGCGTTGAGTGCGGTCGATTGAACGAGTACCCGGCAAACGGCAGGATCAGTTCCCACAACTGATCCGCTTGCTCCTGGGTCAATCCTTTGCGGAGACACCCCTGTTTGAACTTCACCTCGTTCTCTGCCATCAACTTTTTGTCTTTTTTACTGATGGCTTTGATGACAATGTACGCCTGACCCAGGGTGTAGTCAGCGACTTCCTGGAGCAGGCGCATGATCTGTTCCTGGTAGACAATCACGCCATAGGTGTCTTCGAGGATCGGTTTTAGGATTGGGTGGAGATACTTAATATCCTGCGGATTGTTCTTGTTATGAATATAGACGGGGATTTGCTCGAGTGGGCCAGGGCGATAGAGGGCGACCATCGCGTACAGATCTTCAACACGGGTGGGCTTGAGTTGCATCAGATAGCGAGTCATGCCCGGACTTTCGAGCTGGAACACGTTCGTTGTTTCACCGCGACTGAGCGCCTCAAACACCTTCGGGTCGTCGAGCGGAATATCGGCGAGTTCCATTTTTCTGCCGGTTGTCTGCGCAATATACTCCAGCGCCTCAGCGACGACCGAAAGGTTGGTCAATCCGAGCACGTCCATCTTCAACAGCCCCATCTTCTGCAACGTTGGACCCTCAAATGCTGCCATGAGCGCGTTCTCGTCTTTCGTCGTGCGTTGCAGCGGCACAATGTCTTCAAGCGGCGTGCGACTGACGACCACACCGCAGGCATGCGTGCCAACGCTTTTCATGCGCCCTTCGACTTTCTGCGCCCAATCGATCAGCCGCGCCAGGTCCGGGTTCGTCGTGTAGATCTGTTTCAACTCTGGCACTCGTTCGAGCGCCTGCGCAATCGTGGTTCCAACCGGCAGCGCCGGAATAAGTCTGGCAACGCGATCCACCTCGTTCAATGGAATCTCCAGGACGCGCCCGATATCGCGCAGGGCGGCTTTGGCGCCGAGCGTACCATAGGTGATGATCTGCGCCGTGTTCTCGCGCCCATACTTCGCCGCGATGTACTCTAGCACCTCGTGGCGGCGACTATCGGCGAAATCGATATCAATATCCGGCATCTCCAGGCGTTCCGGGCTGAGGAAGCGCTCAAAGAGGAGTTTGTTCTTCACCGGATCGACATCGGTAATGCCCAGACAGTAGAGGATGAGCGATGCGCCTGCCGACCCGCGCGGCAGGCAGGGAATGCCGCGCGACCGCGCAAACTTAACGTAGTCCCAGACAATCAGCATGTAATCTGGGAAGCCGGTTTGATTGATCACATCGAGCTCATACGCCAGGCGTTTGACATACTCTTCCGGCGGGTTGCCGTTGAATCGGCGCATTAATCCTTCCTCGCAGACCAGGCGGAGGTAGGAAGCGGCATCATGTCCTTCGGGAATATCGATTGTCGGCAGCTGGACGCGCCCGAATTCCAGGGTCAGGTTGCAGCGCTCAGCAATGCGGCGCGTATTTTCGAGCGGCGCTGTGCCATATTTCTTAAACCGGCGCCACATCTCTTCGCCCGACATGATGTGGTAGGTAGCGTCCATCTGATAGTTCTTCGCGCACAACTCCTTGAGGGTCATGTTGTAGCCGAGCGCCAGGATCATGGTGTGGGCTTCAAGGTCTTCCGGGCGGACAAAGTGCGTATCGTTGGTGACCACCAGCGGAATCCCCAATTCCTTGCTGATACGCACCAGTTCATCGTTGATCTCCTCGAGTTCCGGCGTATTGTCGTGCAGTTGCAGTTCGATGAAATAGTTGTCGGGTCCAAGCAAGTCGCGGTACCAGGCAGCAATTTCGCGTGCCTGATCCTTTTGCTTTTCGATCAGCCGCTGGATGACTTCGCCAGCGATGCAAGCAGATGTGACAATCAACCCGTCGTGGTACTGCTCCAGCAGTTCCCGGTCAATGCGCGGACGGGCAAAGACCCCCTTTCCCATGCCTTCAAGATGAGCGCGCGTTGTCAGGCGCACCAGGTTGCGGTAGCCGACCTCGTCCTTCGCTAGCAGGAGCAGATGGTAGTAGTTCTTCGCATTGCGGCTCGTTGCATCGCGGCGCGATCCGGGCGCCATGTACGCTTCCAGCCCAATGATCGGCTTGATGCCCGCTTTCTTTGCGTTGGCATAGAACTCCATGACGCCATACATCACACCATGGTCAGTCAGGGCGATGCTGTCCATCCCCAATTCGACAGCGCGCTCAGCGATAGCGCTCGTGGCAGCGTAGCCGTCGAGCAGACTGTATTCAGAGTGGACGTGCAGATGGACAAAATCGTTCATAGGAGTGCTCCGCAAAGCCTGGCGATATACAGATTAAATGCTTTACACCTGGAATTGACGATTCAACCAGACAATACCTTCCAAAGCAGCATATGCTGATCCCTTTTCGGGCAGGTGTCAGTCAGAACGCATCAGAATGCGGCGGCTCAACATAACAACGAACGCACAGCAGGTATCGTCGGCGTCAACAGTGCAAGTATAGCACACCCATGCGAGATCGGTGAAGTGGATAATCTGTGGATGTGTAAGAGATTATTGTGGATAGTATCGCGATACCAGGGGTGCAGGACGTGGGTTCGTGATTGCGAAACGGTTCCTTCTTTGCGATACTTAGAAAATATAGTGCTATCTGCCTCAGCATCCCTCCTCAACCGAAAGGAAGCATGGTATTTCACCATCACTCAGCGGCGGAGTTTCATCACTATCTGCACCCTGATTGGCGCAAGCGCGCTGATATATGGCGCCCTATTGGCTTTCACCGGCGAGTGAACACGGGTTATTGTCAGCATTGTCAGTTTGCTGATCATGTCCGCTCCTGCTGGCAACGTATCTGCGAGGTTGGAATCAGGCGCGGCACGCGATGGTGATTGTGTTCGTTTTTTACAGTCGTTAGGAGACGTTGCAACAGATAAGCGCCGGAGATTAAGCATTGGAAGCGTTTACTTCCGCTTCCACGCAGCTACATTCCACGTCACGGGGGCAAGAGCATCGGGCAAAAGCCCCTGGACGCTGGGGTTTGCCACGATAATGCTCAACCGCTGAAAGAGGGGCAGCGCTGGCAGTTCCTGTGTCCAGAGTTGCTGCTGACGCAGATATGCTTCTGCGCGCTCGACTGGATCAAGGGTTGTATCAGCAATTCGCACAGCGCGATCAGCATCGCGGAAGCACCAACCGGCGAAGTTTTCGCCACGATACCCATTGCTCTCAGATGGAACCGCGGCACAACTCCAGAGTTGCAATCCACCCGGCTCCGCACCAGCAATCCATCCAAAGAGCGCCAGATCGAACTGTCGCAGGTAGAGAGGACCGTCGGCATTAAACATCTCTTCGGACGGTGTTTCGTTGATCTCAATCTCAATGCCGAGGGCACGCATATCCTGCTGGAATCGTCGGGCAATCTCGCCACGCACGGCGCTCCCCTGGGTGGTCAGCAATTGCAGCGTTAGCGTGACCCCGTCGGCGGCGGCGCGGATGCCATCGCCGTCAGGATCGGTATACCCTGCCTCTTCAAGTAACCGTCGCGCCTGATCCGGATCATAGGGATAGCGGGTTAACAGGTCAGGCGGAGCGGCGAGTTGATCACCTGGCAGCACCCAACTGTCCAGTACCGGCGTCCGTCCGTCGAACAGCGCATCGACGATTGCCTGCCGGTTCGTGCCATATGCGATTGCGCGCCGCACACGAATGTCTTGAAGGATTGGAACGTCCAGGTTGAACACAATATGCTCCCAGATGGGGTTGGGGACGGTCATCACCTGCAATGTTTGTTCGCTTGCATCGCTATCAAAACGATCCAGAATCGCTGGCGGAATACGATCGGCAAATCCCAGGTCAAGATTGCCGTTGAGCAGATTAGCGCGCAACAGTTCAAGATCGGCGAAATTACGAATCACCAGGCGTGACGCGGAAGGTGTCGGACCAAAATAGTACGGATTGCGCTCAAAGCGCAGTTCGGTAGAAGTTCGTTCAACAAGAGCGTAGGGACCGTACCCGACCGGACGCTGCGCGAACTCGCTCTGGCGCACCCGCGCTGGATCGACGCCCCGAAGCAGATGGCGTGGCAGAGGGGTCCAATAACTCATGAAATACGCTGGGCCAACGTAATCAGGACGCAGGATGGCGCGTGTTGTATGATTGTCAACCTTCTCGTATGCGGCTGTCCGCGCCAGCAACTCGGCTGCAGCGTCGCCCGGCGGCGCTGCCTTTGCCAGTTCGTAGGCGAAAACCGAATCATCAGCGGTGACGGGTGTGCCATCAGACCAGCGCAGTTGCGGGTTCCAGCGAAAGGTGATAACTAGTTGATCAACCTGGGTTACGACATCGGTCGCTGTGGTGGTTATCGCGCCGGTCGCATCCAGGTACACATCAACTTTGCGCAGTTCGACATCACCATTTTCGAGGGTCGGAATACGCTCGAGGACGCCCGTCACAGTGTACCCGTAGTTATAGGTCAGGATCGGCGCTGGAAACAGAAGTTCGGTAATCGGCGCCATTGCGCGCTGGGTCGCTGCCGATTGGGGATACGGGTAAATGTCCAACGGAAGATCGAGCGTCCCGATCATCCATGTGTCGCTGCGCTCTGCCATACGTTCAGCGATGACTGCACCAGTGGAGATCGGACCGATCGGCGCTATGGTTGGGACGATGGTCGGAGTCGGAACACCGCCTTCAATTGTGCAACCTGCCAGCGCGATGCCTGCGAAGGCAAGCAGCGTGATCAACCGCGCAGCGCTTCTGAGTCGTTGTTGGATCATACGCCCTGGGAGTATACCAGGGTTGCGCCAATTTGTCCAATACCGGCAACCAGTTGTTGTGCTCCATGCTATAATCGGTTACAGTTTCGTCATCGACGGAGCACTCCTGTGACAGAACCAGCCGTTATCTCAACCGATCAACTTATCTGTGACCTGGAGCAACTCATTCGCATGGTGAGTAGCACCGGTCAAACCGATGAGTTGCGTATGGTTGCTGTGCGCATTGCGGCAATGATGCGCAGTCGCGGCTTGAAAGTCGAAGTGCGTCCAACGCCAGGCGCACCGATCGTGATTGGATGGCGCAGCGGACGTCGACCGTTCACCCTTTTGCTCTATCATCACTACGACACCCCTTCTCCGGGTCCCTGGCGCGCCTGGCTGCACGACCCGTTCCAGCTTGCCGAACGAGATGGGATGGTTTACGGGCGCGGTGTGGCGGATGGAAAAGGACCACTGGCAGCGCATCTCAACGCGATCGCTGCAGTGATCGAAGCGGAAGGCGAGTTGCCTTGCGGTGTCGTTGTGGTGGCTGAAGGCGACTACCTGATAGGGAGTCCCTACCTGGGTTCATTAATTGCCAACTGCCGTGCACTCTTCAGAGCTGATGCATGCCTGGCGAGCGGAGGGGATCGCGATGCCAGCGGACTGCCGTTCTGCTACAGCGGCGTGAAAGGGTTGGTGCAGCTCATGCTGCGGTCGCAGGAGGCGCAAACGGTGTTGCCCGCTGGCATGGCAGCCAGTGTTCCCAATCCGCTCTGGCGTCTAATCTGGGCGCTCAATCAGATCAAAACCGATCAGGAGGAGATTCTGATCGGCGGTTTCTACGATACCATCGAAGGTCCGACCACCGAGGAGAATCGCATCCTGCGCACTGTGCTGGCAGACGAAGCAGGACGTCGCGGCGCCTGGCAGGTCAATCAGTTTCTCTTTGGGTTGACAGGCGCACCGCTGGTGCGCTCGGAAGTGACCCTGCCAACATGCAATATTGGCATGCTACACACTGAGCCAGTCAGCGATCTGCCAGTGATACCGCGCAGTGCGGTTGCGCGGTTAGACTTTCAACTGGTGCCGCGACAGCATCCGCAGGAAGTCGTTGATGCACTTCAGGCGCACCTTGCCGCTAAAGGGTTGCCCGACATCCTGATCGAGCGTCTGCCGGGCGGATACCCGCCTGCCCAGTCGCCTATTGATGATCCCTTCGTGCGCCTGGTGAGCGACGTCGGCAGATATATCCACGGTCAACCGCTCACCATTCTGCCACGCGGTCCGTTTACCATGCCCTTATTCTACTTCGCCGAGGCGTTCGGCATTCCTGTTGCTTCGATTGGCGTTGCGCGCCCGTCGAGCGCAATCTTCGGCGCGAATGAATGTATTCCCCTCCCTGATCTGGTGCGTCACGGGCAGCATTTGATTGAGGTGCTCTACGCCTGTTCCGCTACAACCCTCAGTGCATGATGGTGCCGTCCTGTCTACGTCTCCGGATACCACGGGAACATGTTCTTTCGGCGACGTTCTCCGTTCTCATGTTCGTGGTTTTTCTGCTCGTGTACGGCGCTACTGCAGCACCCGACGTCCTTTCCGGCGACTCGGCGGAGTTCCAGTTTGCCGCCACGCTGTCCGGCGTTCCGCATCCGACGACCTATCCGCTGGCAACAATCATGGGTCATCTGGCGACTCGTCTTCTTCCGTTTGGTACACCTGCCTGGCGGGTCACCATGGTTTCGGCGCTGTGCGCTGCGCTGACGGTTGCGCTGTTTACGCTGCTGGCACGGCGTGTTATCGGGAAATGGTTGCCTGCGTGCGTCGGAGCACTGGCGCTAGGGTTTGCGCCAGGTTTGTGGAATGCCGCTACACTTGCCGAAATCTACGCGCTGCTGGCGCTCCTGATCGTCGCGCTGGCGCTGGCATTGCATCGCGCGGTCGAAAACCCGGCGCGCCGTATGCCGGCGTATCTCGCTCCTGCGGCGCTGATCGCGGGGTTGGGGTGTACACACCATGGTTTGTTTGCTGTGACCGCGCTTCCGCTCTTTGTGGCTGGATGCGGTGCAGCAATGCGTCGTGATGGCGCGTATCTATCGTTGCATGCTTCGGTGATCGCTCTCGCCTCCATCGCGCTCTGGTTTCTCATCGGCACGACCCCCTTGATCTATCCGTTGGTGCAGTTCGCCCGTTTTGGTCCGTTCGACGGGCTGGATTACGGGTTGCCGCGGCACTATTTCTGGGGAGCGCCACAGTCGTGGTGGGATGTGGCGGATCTGCTGACGGGCGGTGAGGTTCGGCGCGGCATCTTCCAGCTCCCCGACGCTGCATCGGCGCTGTCCACCATCCAGATGGTCGGAAGGCGGCTCTGGTTAGAGTTCGGACCGGTCGGCGTGGCGTCTGGCGTCGCTGGGTGCGTTGTGCTGGCGCGATCTTCCGTCTGGGTCTGGCGCGCATCCGCCTGGGTGTTCTTTGCGACGCTGACGTACCTTTTGCTGCTTGGTCCTGCGGTTGGCGACGCACCGGTTTTTACCCTGCCGATGCTGCTACCGTGGGCGCTGTGGATCGGCGTCGGCGCGGATGCGCTCACCCGCCGGGCGCAGTCACCGCGTGCGCCCTGGCGATCCGTGGCGCTGATCGCCATCCTGGTCGCGTTGACACTGGGGTGGGGCGCAACGCGCTATCGAGTGTCGGCAAAGCAGCATCTCTGGCTCTACCGCGAGTTCGCCACGGCGACGTTCTCCGTGCTGCCGCCGGATGCGGTTGTCATCACCCATTGGGAACAGGGAACAACGCTGCTCTACCTGCGCTTGGTGGAAGGCGTTCGTCCCGATGTCTGGATCGATGTTGTCGAACCAGGCGATGATCCCTGGTTCGAACGGGCGCAACGACGGTATCCGGATCGTCCGGTCTACTTTGTCGGGCAACCAGACAGTGTCGCCGGAATACCGGTCGATCTGGTAATCGACGAAGCATACGCGAATGTGTATCGGTTGCGGAGCAGACCGGCACCCTGAACGGCAGTGGCGCCGGTGAGCGACTCTGCCAGACGCTCGACGTGGAGACGCGCAAAGAACGCAGTTCTTCGACCGGTCCGGCACATTCCTTAGCAGTTCTCACAGAGGTTGAACTCAAGGGACGAGGTTGAACCATCCTCGGAATCGTGCTTCCCACGCGGTGACCGAAATGAATTTCGGTCTACACTCCGCCAGCAGCAGGTGTCTCGCGCGACACGGCAAACCCAGACAAGGGTCAATGTATCTGAGAAATGCTACTGGTTACGAATGTCGCTGGCGGAGGTACGCCGGGCTATTCGTTGAACGGCGCCAGTGGACCGGTGAGCAGCGCTTCGAGTTCGGCGCCAGCCGGGAATGGCTGGGTTCCCGGCGGAACAATGAGCATCGCATTCGCGCCCAGCATTGACATCAGGCGACTGCTCCCCTGGCGACCCGTACTGCGCGCCACCAGGCGACCTTCCGCCCAACCGACAATGGCGCGCTGATACTCCGGGCGATCAGCGGAGGGGTAGATGGGATCACGCAGCGTCACTCGTACACGCGGACGTTCGGGGCGTGCGTCCCCCTGAAGCCGGCGAAGCGCTGGACGCACGAATACCTCAAACGAAACCAGCGACGAGACCGGAAATCCGGGCAACCCGAAGACGAGGAGCGGAGAGGCGCGTCCTGGACGGTCGATGGTTGCGAACGTCGTCGGCTTGCCCGGCTTGAAAGCAATGCGTCCAAAATGCACCGTGCCCAATTCTGCCAGCAATGGCTTGATCAGATCGCGCGTTCCCATCGAAACGCCGCCGCTGGTCAGCAGTACATCGGCGCGATCAACCGCATCGAGGATCGCAGCGCGCTGCACAGACAGGTCATCGCGCGCAATGCCGAGCGATACCGCCACACACCCGGCTTCGCGCGCCGCCGCCATCAGCGCATAGCGATTGCTATCGCGCACACCGCCGGGAAACACCTCGCTATCGGGTTCATACACTTCATCGCCGGTTGCCAGTACAGCAACAATCGGACGACGGTAGACCTGCACCCGGACACGCCCGACCGTCGCCAGTAGCCCGATCTCAGCGGCGCCGAGCGTTGTTCCGCGCGTCAACACACATTGACCGGCAGCAATATCCTGCCCAACCGTATGAATATTGTCGCCAGCACTGAGCGCATGGCGTACCGTCAGCGTACCGTCCTGCTCCTCGGTGTGCTCTACCATCACCACCGCGTCAGCGCCTTCTGGCACCGGCGCACCGGTCATAACCCGAACCGCAGTCCCTGGCTCAACGCGCAGCCCCGGCGCTGCACCAGCGATCACTTCGGCAATCACACGACGCGGAGCAACGCCATCGGCGCTGCGCAGCGCATACCCGTCGACCGCCGCTTTTGGCACATCGGGCAACGGATCGGTTGCATAGACATCCTCCGCCAGCACACGACCATCGGCGGTGTCGCGGAGAACATCTATCTCCTCGACACCAAGCGGTGCGACATGCGCAGTGATAATGTGCTGCGCCTCGTTGATCGGAACCATCGGATAGGGCGATTCGCGTCGCATACCCAGACCTCTGCTCGCTTCTTATGCTGGCGTTGTGGCGAGTTCAGCCAACTTTCGGGCGGCATGCTCCTGTTCACTAAGGAACCAGGTCGCTTCCATAGCCGCCTTGCACCCCTCACCAGCTGCCGTGATCGCCTGGCGGTAGATGTGATCAACCACATCACCTGCTGCGAACACTCCCGAAATCGCGGTGCGCGTCCGATGATCGGCAATAATGTACCCATTCTCGTCGAGTTCCAGCTGACCCTTGAACAACGACGTGTTTGGAATATGCCCAATGTACGGGAAAACACCGTCAGTCTCGATAATCGAAACCTCGCCGGTCTTCAGATTGCGCACCCGCACACCCGTCACTTTATCGTCCCCCAGGATTTCCTCGACAATCGAATTCCACACGAACGTAATCTTCGGGTTAGAGAACGCGCGCTCCTGAAGGATCGGGTCAGCGCGCAACGCATCGCGCCGATGGACAATCTTCAACTCCGAAACATAGCGCGTCAGGAAGAGCCCTTCGTCAAGGGCGCTATTGCCGCCGCCGACCACCACCACCTTCTTGCCACGGAAGAAGAAACCATCGCACGTGGCGCAGTACGACACACCGCGGTTTGCCAGACGTTCCTCACCCGGAACCCCCAGTTTTCGCGGCGACGCTCCGGTTGCAATGATCAGTGCATCAGCTGTCACTTCCTCACCGCTGTCGGTGATGAGGCGGAACGGGCGCTGCGAGAGATCGACACGTTCGACAATAGCATCCATATAGCGGGCGCCGAAGCGCGCTGCCTGCTTTTCCATATTATCGGCAAGCTCGAAGCCGCCAATTCCTTCAACGAAGCCAGGATAGTTCTCGACTTCGCTCGTCGTTGCGATCAAGCCGCCCGGTTGCAACCCCCGGATCACCAGCGGCTCAAGATTTGCGCGCGCCGCGTAGAGTGCTGCGGTCAATCCCGCCGGACCAGAACCAATAATGACAACTTTGCTATGCATGTCGCGGACTCCTTGAATTGAATGAACGGCATCCCTGCGCCGCCGCTTTTATGATGATACCACACCCGAAAAAGTTACGCCGACAGATTCGGCGCCGCCAGGGGATTGCCGTACTGTTGTCCACACCCCAAACAGCCACCCCCGACAGGGACAATTGTCTATCTTTTGTGAAAGGCGCACCTGTGGCACCATCAACGCAAGTTCTGTGTTTGCAGCAGGAGGGATTATGCGCTGGTCGCTCATGATGCTGACATTCCTGGCTCTGCTGTGGATGTTCGTCACCGGTCCGGTATACACCGCCGACCCTCCGGTTGCACTTATCAACGAATTCATGCCCGCTCCTGCGAGCGGACCGGAATGGGTCGAAATTGTTAACCGCGGCGACACGCCACTCGACGTGAGCGGCTGGAGGATCGATGATGATACGCCGGGCGGACCACAGACCATCATTCCATCCGGCACAATCATTCCGCCATATAGCCTGCTGGTCGTCGAGCTGAAGACCTACATCCTCAACAATAGCGGCACGGATGCAGCGACGCTGCTTGACACCTCTGGCGTTCCCGTTGACGTTGCGCCCTACACTTCGGCAACAGTTGGTAAAAGTTTTGCGCGCATCCCGGATGCTGGCGCTGTCTGGGTCAGGAGCGATCCGTCGCCAGGTCAATGGAACATGCCGCCTGGGTTGTCGTCGCTTACGCCCTCACCGTCACCCGCCGACACTGCCTCGCTAACCGTTACGCCTGACGGTATACCAGAACATACTCCTTCGCCAGAACCAACAACGCCCGTCACTGGAACTGATACCCCTCTCCCGTCAATGCCCTCCGATACATCGACCGCGATAGGTGAGCCAGCAATAACGCAGACATCGCAGCCGACCGCCACTGACGAACCGATGCCGACGCGGACTCCTTCGCCAACCCACACCCCCTCGTCGACTGACGATCCGACCGCCACTAATGAACCGACAGCAACGCGGACCCCTTCACCGACCCGCACGCTGTCGCCGACGCGGACGCCGTCGCCGACTGACGATCCGACTGCCACCGACGAACCGACGCCAACCCGGACCCCCTTGCCGACGCGGACGCCGTCGCCGACCCGCACCTCCTCGCCAACCCACACCCCCTCGTCGACCGACGATCCGACCGCCACTAATGAACCGACAGCAACGCGGACTCCCTTACCGACCCGCACGCTGTCGCCGACGCGGACGCCGTCGCCGACCCGCACCCCCTCGCCGACCGACAATCCGACCGCCGCCGACGAACCGACGCCAACCCGGACCCCCTCGCCGACGCGGACGCCCTCGCCGACGCGGACGCCGTCGCCGACCCGCACCCCCTCGCCGACGCGCGAACCTGCCGCAGGCATCGAACCGACGGCGACGCGGACGCCCTCGCCAACGAAGATACCAACCTTGACCCGCACACCGTCACCAACTCGAACCTTCTCCCCAACCCGTACCCTGTCACCGACCCGCACGTTATCACCGACCCGTACCCTGTCACCGACCCGCGTAACATCAACGGGCAGCGCTGCCCTACCTGATTCGAGAACAATCGCGTCGCCATCGACCGGCAGACCGGGGCATGGAAATAAGAGCGTCACACCCCTCGTCACACGTCGCCCCTACGACCGTCTGCCTGCCTGGGCGCCGGGTGGGTTACCGACTGCTGCGCCGTTCGTTGTGTCGGGAGAACGGACAGAATATGGCGCACTGCTTACTCCTTCAGCTACTCTCTCTATCACACCGTCGGCAACGGTCTCTCCCCCAGGTACGATAACGTCTGCACCTATCGCCGCTTCACCAATGATTGCCATCAGGATAAGCGTTGGCGTTCTTATGATGATCGTTGCCGGATGGCTTGGCGCGCGATCACGGCAGCACCAGACAGCGAATCGCAGCAACGCAGATGACAGCGGAGCAGAATGGTCATATGACATATGACGCAGCATGGTTCACTGTGCTATAATTGCGTTTCCAAGCCGCACTCGCTCGCACTGTTGCGCTATCGCAGGAGGTTGCCATGCTCGATCCGACGTCGCTCATCCAGGAGCGATTAAGACAAAACCGTTGGGGTCTGCTCGGCGGTCAGGGATGCGTCCTTGGTTTCGATATCGGCAGCTACGGATTGCGGGCAGCACTGGTAGATCTTAGCCGGCACACCTTTCATGCGATGCATCGCGAACCGGCAAACGAATCGCCGCAAGAACTGGTCGGGGGCGCCATCGATCTAGGAAATGAGTTAATGGCAGCGCACGGTGTCACCTCCGCACACCTGGTTCGGGTTGGCGCCGGTTTCGGCGGACCAGTGGACGTGCGTCATGGCATCGTCCTGCTCTCCCCGCATGCGCCCGGCTGGGAACGTTACCCGCTGCGTGAAGCGCTCGAGAACGCTTTTGGCGCCTCGTGTGTTGTCGATAACGATGCCAACCTGATTGCTCTGGCAGAAGCCACATTTGGCATTGGGCGTGACACCCAGCACATGGTGTACATTCACCTGAGCACCGGTGTCGGCGCGGGTCTGGTGCTCGATGGGCGTCTATACCATGGCGCAACGACAACTGCAGGAGAGATCGGTCATGCAGTTATTGGTCCTGTGGATCCGACCCGTCCTGGTGAACCCCCCAAAACGCTGGAGGAGCACGTATCGATCAAGGGGTTGCTGAGTCGCGCTGCGGAACTCGGTTTCCACACAAACCTGTTGAGCGACATTTTCAGCGATCATCCTGTGGGACGTCAGGTTGTCGCCGAAGCCATTGATGTGCTGGCAGTACGGATTGCTCAGATCGTTGCACTCATCGACCCGCAGATGGTGGTCATCGGCGGGGTTGTGGCGCGCAACGGGGGCGAGGAGTTCATCAACGCTATTCGGGAACGGATGCACACCTATATTGGTAAAGCGGTCGAACGACCGGTGCAGGTGGTCTCCGCCATTTTGGGTGCCGATAGTGTGGCAATCGGGGCAGTGGCGCTGGCGCTCGAGAGCATGCGCGATTGAACAGTTATAGCAGTTCTCAGATACATTGACTCTTGTCCGGGTCTGCCGTGTCGCGCGAGGTGCCCGCTTCCGGCGAAGCGTGACCGAAATTCATTTCAGTCGCCGCGTGGGGCGCGTGACTCCAGGAATGCTCAACCCCGTCCATTGGTTCAACCCTTGTGAGAAATGCCGTAAGTTGCGCAGCAAGAGTGGACACGATATAATGTGAAATGCACCGCGGGGCGGCAGATACTTGCTGAACCCCGCCAGGACCGAGAGGTAGCAACGGTAGGCGAGTTCCTCTGGGTGTCCCGCGGTGTCTAGCAACAAGCAACGTAAAGCGTCGGTTCGTTAGTTCAACTGCACAGTTCGATGGCACGCCGTCCCAACTCGCGAATATCTTCGGAAATATCAGGCGCATCCAATTCTTCCCATGTCACCCAGCGCGCGGCTCGAGTCTCACGTTCAGAAGGACTCAGCACGCCGCCGCGTACCCGCGCAAAGTAGATCAGATCAATGTGCTGATGTCCTGGCGCGATATCTTCCAGCAAGATGCAGTACGGTTGCGGAAGCACACGAACGTTGCCGAGCATGCTGCCGGTCGTCAGCAGTTCCACCTCAAGTCCGGCTTCTTCGCGCACCTCGCGAATGGCCGCTTCGTCCGGCAATTCGTTCGGGTCGATGTGTCCGCCGGGTGGAAGCCACATATTCAGTTTGCGATGCAACAATAGCAGCGTGCGTCGTTCGTGAACAACAAATGTGGTCGCAGTAAAATCGCGCGTGATGGCTGACATGGCAATCTCTGGTAATGCACTGATTTCCAGCGGTAGTATACTATATGGGCGAAAGATATACTCATTTGCATAGTGGGACTGTTAGTGCATAGACGGGCAGAGTGCTCCTGGATTATAATTGTGTGCAGTCGGGCACGATGATGGCAATTGATGTCTATTGCGTTCAGCGAGTGTCATTTTGTTGGCAACCGTCTTCTCTGGCAACTTCCTGGTTCCAGGGATGTTCCCACAAGGGTGTAGGAGGTCTCGTTGGAAAGCCTCAGGATACCCATTCTCAAAATAGGCGACGTGCTTATCGCTTCCATTCAGGTGGCGTTGCACGATACCTCAGCCGTACAGTTCAAAGATGATCTGCTCCAGAAGATCTACGACACCAAAGCACGCGGCTTGATTGTCGATCTCACTGCTGTCGATGTTGTCGACAGTTTCATCGGGCGTCTGATCAGTGATATCGCTTCAATGGCTGGTCTGATGGGGACGAAAGTGGTCATCACCGGGCTTCAACCGGCAGTAGCGATCACGCTGGTGGAACTGGGATTGGAGTTGACCGGTGTGATGACCGCTCTCAATCTCGAGAAGGGTCTGGCGATGCTCCGCAGACAGGCTGAGGAGGACGCCGATGGCACAGGCTAAGGTTGCACCGATCCGTAGCGACCTCGATATTGTGATCGCTCGCACCCTGGCTCGTGATACTGCGAAGGCGCTCGGTTTTGGTGCGATCGATCAGGCGCGCATTGCGACCGCTGTTAGTGAACTGGCGCGGAACATCTTTCTCTACGCGGGTACCGGAACGGTGACAATTCGTGAGATCGAGCGCGGTGGACGCAAAGGCATCGAAATTATCTGTGAAGACCAGGGACCCGGCATCGCCGACATCGACCTCGTTATGCAGGACGGCTACAGTACGTCCCGCGGCATGGGTATGGGGTTGCCTGGCGCCAAGCGTCTGATGGATGAATTTGATATCAAATCCGCTGAAGGTCAGGGGACAATCATCCACTGTCGCAAATGGCGCACCTGAGTCGGTCAGTGGTTCAGGTATAGGGGAGCGCTGGAGAGACCATCACCTGCTCTGTCTCTCTGGCGCCTTTGCTTTTATCCCGGAAGCGCGTTTGTTAGGCGGGTAATCCGGTTGACCAGGTCATCGAGATCGAACGGTTTGAGGACATGATCGTCGGCGCCTGCAGCGCGGCTGCGTTCCAGATCAACTGCTTCGGCGCGCACCGAAAGGATAATAATTGGAACGGAACGACGCGCCTTGATCTGCCGACAGACTTCCCATCCATCCAGAAAGGGCAGGTTGATGTCGAGCACAATTAGATCAGGCGTATGCTTCGCTTCGCGCTGAAGCGCTTCCACCCCATTGCGGGCAGTAATGACCTCGTGCCCTTCTGCCAGCAGAACACGCTGCACGAGATCGAGAATATCACGATTGTCATCGACAATCAGAATGCGCATCGGGCATTTGCGGGGATTACTCGTTATGTGGCGCATTATAACCCCGGAATAGCCTGCGGTCAATCGGTTGACTGCTCACAGGCGTACTATTGAGAGACGAAACCTGCCTGCAGACATCCATCGTGAGACGTTTCCTGACGTGCGGCATGGGGTAAAAAACGCGGACATTATGTTCTGGCGTGCTGCGTATAAGCATAGCATAGCCCTTGAGCACATACCTGGCAGTGACATGCTTTTCGATGTGCCGTAAAAACCGTATGCGGCGGCTGACCCGCGTCTCACCTGCGCTGTCGTGCACAACAAAGCGGGTTCACGTGAAGCGTGGGTGCTGCAACAGGAGTAGAGGAAGAGAGCGAGGGGTCCTGTATCGTCAGGGTTGCCAGTTTATGATAATGAAACGCAGTACCGTCAAATCGTGGCGTATCTGCTTCCAGGAAAGACGCTGTATGCTGTCTACGACTGCAAAGGTATTGGGACTGGATTCGTCGGCATAACTGATCGTCGGCTTATCTTCTACGATCAGGGGATCATTGCAAAGAAACGGCTGATGGTCTCTCTGCTGTACCAGAATATCCTGGGAGTCGCTGTAGCGGGCGAAGGGATGATCTTTCAGAGCGGTGAGATTATCATTCTGACGGCTTTCGGTCAGTTCGCATTCGAATTTCGCGGTCCGACAGAGCCGATTGGATCTACCGTTTTCTGATCGGGCAGATCCTCGCGCAAAGGTTATCGACGCTAACAGCGGGTTATGGCAGGTAACGTATGAAACATGAAACCGTGCTTCATTGTCCAGTCTGTCATAATGACAGCGATGCGCTAATGCCTGACAATGCGTGCGTTGTTGTGTATCCCTGCCCACAGTGTGGCGTGCTTTTGCACCCTAAGCCGGGCGATTGCTGTGTGTTCTGTTCCTATGCTGACGACTCCTGCCCACCGGAACAGGCGCATACTGCGCGTGAGTGATGTCGGCGAGCGCGCATATGCTCTCCTGTTGCAGAACGATGCTGCACTGACCCTGACACCACACAGTGCCGCTCCGCATCGCTTCTTTCGAGCTGAGTGCCTGAACGATATGGTTGTGGAGCAATTATCCCGCTCTCGCCTGTGCAGGAGGGCTTTGCCTTAGATAGCCGAAATAGAACACGGATCGGCACGGATATGGCGGATCGGCACGGATAGTAATGAATAGCAGTTCTCACAAAGGTTGAACCTGCCGGGCAAGGTTGAACACTCCTTGGACGACCGCAATCACTATCGCGCGCTCCTTAGTAATCCGTAAACTGAGTTCTCTTGCATTCCGAGGTGATATCGGATAGGCTGGTGGTATGAAGTAAAGATCACCTGACCCTGACAGAGAACGACCGCACCACGCTTGAAGGACTGCTTGCCAAAGGTACGCTCGCTGTCAAGACGTTCAAGCGCGCGACCGCGCTGCTCGAACTCGATCGCGGCAAGACCCTGAGTGCGGTGGCTGAAACGCTCGATGTGACCTACGCCACGGTCGCCGCTTGGCGCAACGGCTGCCGCACCAAAGGGTTGGACTGTCTGTACGATGCGCCGCGTTCTGGCCGTCCGATTGTCATTGATGGCGCTCAGCGCGCCCAAGTCACGGCATTGGCATGGAGCGATGCACCAGAAGGCCATGACCGCTGGACCTTGCGCCTCCTGGCCGAGCAAGTCGTCGAAGCTGGCTTCTGTGCGACGATCTCGCATACGATGGTTGGCACAATTCTAAAAAAACGAGCTGAAGCCCCATGGACAGCAGACTTGGTGCTTTGGCACACTCAATGCGGCCTTTCTGGCCCAGATGGAGCGCATTCTGG
>Ga0308400_1000275_pt1 | contig 21610 bp, 20 predicted proteins | sample HotsprSampOS1265_FD_203451 | JGI IMG/M metagenome (GOLD analysis project Ga0308400, IMG submission 203451) | Hot spring phototrophic mat microbial communities from Octopus Spring, Yellowstone National Park, Wyoming, United States - 20060914_OS12-65 ...
TGAACAACGTTCATTGGGGAACACAACTAAAAACGGAGAGCCTGATGCGGGCCGGAGGCCCGCGCTCCCAAGGCAAGCGCACCGGTTGCGGATGGTCGGCGGGGGTGAACAACGTTCATTGGGGAACACAACTAAAAACGGAGAGCCTGATGCGGGCCGGAGGCTCGCGCTCCCAAGGCAAGCGCACCGGTTGCGGATGGTCGGCGGGGGTGAACAACGTTCATTGGGGAACACAACTAAAAACGGAGAGCCTGATGCGGGCCGGAGGCTCGCGCTCGCAGGGCAAGCGTACCGGTTGCGGATGGTCGGCGGGGGTGAACAACGCTCATTGGGGAACACAACTAAAAACGGAGAGCCTGATCAAAAACGTTTCATCAGGCACGTACCACGCCCGGACGGCTACTGCGTAAGGGGCTTCGGGCGTTCTTTCTCTCAGCCCCACGTGCCCCCTTCCGCTACCCGTGAGGGAGAGAAAGGGGGCGCGGAGGAAGGTGAGGAATCGCCAGGCTTGCTCTGTAGCCCAGGCTCTGAAACCGTTAAAACTCTTTTCCATCGCGTAGCGGAAACGCATGCGTTGCCTGCCAGTGTTCCCCTAAATACTCTATTGCGTACCATTGTCGAGCCTCATCAAAAGGCCAGGTTTTTGATCACGCTCTAAGAACTTGGAAACCTCCATTGGCAAAGCAGGGGCAGCGTCCAAATTTTATCGTGCAGAAGTGCTGCACGTTGTTCCGGCACTACTCGTAACGCAGCGCCGCGATTGGATCGAGGCGCGCCGCCCGGTCAGCCGGGTACAAACCAAAGAAGATTCCAACTGCAATCGAGGTTAATGTCGCCAGCAGAATTGCATCAAGGCTCACTTCAGCCCGTGCGTTCGGTGAAAAATTCGCTAGCAGTGCCGTACCGATAGCTGCCAGCACGTAGCCGAGGGCAATTCCCAGTACTCCACCCATCAGACTGAGTACCGTTGCTTCAACCAGAAATTGGAGCCGAATATCATTGCGACGCGCACCAACGGCTTTGCGCAACCCAATCTCGCGGGTCCGTTCGGTCACGCTCACCAGCATGATATTCATAATCCCGATCCCCCCAACCACCAGCGAAATTGCGGCAATGGCGCCCAAAAAGATCGTAATTGCACCGGTGATCGTTGCAAAGGAACTCACCAGGTCTTGCTGAGTCACGATGGTAAAGTTGTTGTCTTGATAGGTCAGACCATTCCGTTGGCGTAACAGCGCCGTCACCTGATCGATCAGATCATCAATACTATTTTCATCACGGGCCTGGATGTAGACGACCGTTACATCAACGCGCCGTGTTACATTTTGTGGCGGTGGGAAGAGCCGGTCTTGAGCAGTGGTAAGCGGTACGAAAATCTGGTCATCTTCATTTGACGCGAAACTTCCACCCCGTTCGGCCATCACGCCGATCACCTGAAAACCAATCCCGTTGATCCGAATCCGCTGCCCGATGGGATCGGCGCCGTTGGGGAAGAGCCGCTGGGCAACCCGATGACCCAAGACCGCCTCGCGTGAACGTAACTCAAGCGCTCGTTCGTCGAAGAAGCTCCCTACTGCGACTCGTGCATTCCGTACCTGTAAATAATTGGCGCTTACACCGGCAATCAGGGCATCGTAGCTGGCGCCACCATAGGTAGTCAGGGCACGCCGACTGAACTCCGCACAGACTGCGGCAACTGCCGGTACGTTCAGCGGATCGGCGATTGCGGCGATGTCTTCATTGGTCAGGCGTGGTGGTACGCGACGATTCGTTTCCGGATCGTTGGTACCGGCAAACAAGAAGACGAGATTGCTGCCCAACCCTTGCAACTCACTGGTTACCAGGGTTTGAATCGCACCACCCAATGCTAGCAGGGCAATCACTGCACCAACCCCAATAATGATGCCAAGCATGGTCAGGATGGCGCGCAATTTATTGGCCAGCAGACTATTAAAAGCAATCCGTAGTGCTTCAATCAGGTTTAGCATAGCCTGCTCCATGGATCTCAGCGATTGCGAACACCGGGCGGCGGGCCGCTGAAGAGATTAAAGCGCGCATCTACCCCTGGCACATAGACACAACTGTTTTCATCGATATTTCCTGCAATGATCTCGATGATCTGCTCGTTACTCAAGCCAGTTTGCACCGCCACTGCCTGTACAGCCGGTTGTAGTGGGCGTTGGGTAATATCGAGATTGCATAACATTGGATCAATCGTCACATCAACAAAGAACTGCCCACTTTCCGCACGGATGGCCCGTCGAGGCACGACCAGCGTTTCGCTCTTTTCGGCCACGATAATATCGGCGCTGGCCGACATACCCGGTCGCACTGCCGCTGGTGGATTGTCGGTAACGATTCGCACCGTGTAAGCGGTTACCCCCGATTGCACAATTGAGAGCGGATTAATACGTGCGACAGTCCCGCGCAGATCGAGGTTAGGTAGAGCGTCAAGCACCAGTATGACCGGCTGACCAACGGTAATCTGGGCAACATCGATCTCGTCAACAGTAACATCAACATAATATCTACTGAGATCGGCCAGTACCACCGCCGGTCGTGCTGCGTTGTACAATTCACCCACCTCAAGATTGACTTCGGCCACTACACCGGCAATTGGCGCGACCAGTGTCGCTCGCTCGAGAGCAAGCTGCGCTTGCGCCAGATTCGCTCGTGCGCTGGCGACTTGCGCCTCGGCGCTAGCCAGATCAGCTTCATTTGGTGGTGCGGTAATTCGCTTGAGATTGGCCTGCGCACTGGCAACTGCGGCATTGGCGGCAGCCAGACTCCCAGCTCGTTGATCGCCAAGCAACTTGGTCAGGTTCGCTTCGGCTTGCGCCAATTGGGTCCGTGCCGCAGCTACTTGATCGGTGTCAGCACCGGCCAGTATGCGATCGAGATTAGCTTGAGCGCTGCGCAACTGCGCTTCAGCCTGAGCAATTCCGGTAATTTCGGCCTGCACCGCCTGATCGTAAGCAATCTTTGCCTGTCGCATCTGCTCTTCAGCATTCTGTACTGCACGCAGCGCAGCCGCTTCGTTGTCAAGTGCAGATTGCGGCAGCGACTGGCCGAATCTTGCCAGTTGTTGCTCACGTTCACGATTATCGTTATAAATCCGACTGTACTCTGCCTGACGGTCGCGCAGGTTGTTTGCCGCCTGCAACAACTGCGACTCGGCCCGCGTCTTGGCCGCCGAGAGCGAGTCGCGTTGTGCTTGCAATGCTGCGGCTGCCTGGTCAACTTGGGCCTGAGCCTGTGCCACCTCGCTAGCCTTTGGCCCGCCCAACAAGCGTGCAAGATTAGCCCGGGCCTGCTCGACCTGGGCGCGGGCCGCTTCCAGGTCTTTCTCGGTTACATTACCGGTTGTCTGGCGCAATTGGGCCTGGGCCTGAGCCAGTTGTGCCTCAGCCGCAGCTACCTCGGCTTCACTCGGCCCGGCCCGCAATCGATCGAGATTTGCCTGGGCCTGAGCCAGTTGTGCTGCCGCCTGTTCAACCCGCAGTTCGAGATCACGTGTATCGAGACGGGCTAACGCCTGACCGGCAGTGACCTGATCACCGACCTGTACCAATACCTCTCTGATCAGGCCACTACTGGTAAATGCGAGATCGAGCACCTGTTGCGGTTGAATTGAACCACTAGCATTCACCGTCGCTTGAATCGGACTACGCTGCGGACGAGTCAGTGCATAGTTAAGCCGCAGATTGGTCGGTTGACCACGATTAAACACAAACGTCCCGGCAACAATACCACCAATAATGAGGAGAATGCCAATACCCCACCAAAACCGCGATGTTCGACGACGAGGACGTGATGACTGAGCCATGATACAGCCTCAAATTGCTTTTATCCACAACACAAACGACCCATCAGCAGTACGTTGTAATGCTGACGCTATCCATCATAATACGATATGACGAAACAGAACATTGAAAGGTTGCCGGTGAAAATTACGTAGGACGGTCGAGTGATGAATTGACCTGCCCGTGCAGATGTTGTTCAGAGTCGCGGCTGCTGATCAACTCATTGATACCATCAAGAAGGAGTTGGAGCAGGTGTTCGAGGGCATGCAATTGCTCCAGGCTAAATCGAGATAGAATACGATCCATATCGGCACGTCGTGCCTCTTCAACCAACGCCAGCCGCTGTTCGCCCTGGCGTGTCAGCATTACCTGAACAACCCGTCGATCTTCAGCATCGCGCACGCGCCCAACCAGATGTTCATCAATCAAGCGATCAACGATACCGGTTAGCGTTCCCGCCGACTGCTGGGTAATCTCGGCCAGATCACTCATCCGACAAAGACCAGCTTCTCGAATTGCAAACAGCGTTACCATCTGTGGCAAAGTCAAGTTAATGTCAGGTCTGCTAAGCGTTTGCAACAACTGCTTCTGGCTCTGCCACGTGATCTGACGCACTATATCGTCAATAACATCAGCATGATGGGAACGGGCCGCTTGTTCATCCATGCGTCGCCTCACAAGCAATTATACCGAGAATGCGAATTATTTCAGCCACAAATATTTAAACCTCTGATAACCATCGTACCCGATAGTTGCAAGAATGTCAATGTCTTGCACAGGCAATATCCTGATTTGTTGATGGTGTGTAGCTAGAGGAGGGAGGGGGAGAGTCGCAACTTTCTTACGTTCCCTCTTCCTCTCCCCCAAGGGGAGAGGAAGGGGCCAGAGGGAAGGTGAAGGCTGCCAGGTGTGCTCTGTAGGCCAGGTGCTGTAACCGCTGCGACTCGTGATGTCGTGGGCAACGCGAAGGCCTTGGCTCGCGTATAGGTGCACTATCAGGGGCAGGTTGCGAACCCGTCTCTCCTGTACACTGACGGACGTTATCAGCACACCTGCGAGGGGCCTGGCTACAGACCAAGGTCGGAACATAACCCTGCCGTTGCTGCGCATGTTTCTGTGCTCGTTTCGTGTTCCAATACCTGCGCTCCGAACCGCTGTTGGGTAATATGAAAACGTCGAAAAGCCTTATCTCACGCACTATGCGATCAGGTTTTCAGTTCCTCGCTCACTGCTCCTTACCCCTCACCCACTCCGCCATTTCTGTGGTACCCTTCGTAACGGCAGTACCTTGCGCAAGATGGAGGATAATCAATGACCACGAACGAGATGACACAACTGGCAGCATTGGGGCCGCTCGATGGCCGGTATCGCAAGGATGTCGCAGTGCTGGCCGGTTTTTTCAGCGAGGCAGCTCTTTTTCGTTATCGGGTACGGGTGGAAGTCGAATATCTGATCTTTCTCTCGCGTGCCCGTGGCATTCACTTCGTACCACCGCTTACGCCGCCCCAACAGGCTGCATTACGAGCGCTCTACCGCCAATTCAGCGATGAGGATGCGCTGGCGATTGCGGCCTGGGATCGGCGCGTCAATCACGATGTGAAGGCGGTTGAATACTGGTTGCGCGAACGATTGACCGCCCTCGGTTTAACCGGTCATCTTGAGGCCGTTCACTTTGCGCTTACTTCAGAAGATGTCAACAATCTAGCATATTCATTGATGGTGAAAGAGGCGCGTGAGTTGGTCTTGCTGCCGGCCCTCGAAGCGTTGCGTGAACGAATACGGCAACTGGCCGACGAAGAGGCGGCGACCCCTATGCTGGCTCGTACCCATGGTCAACCGGCTACACCGACGACGTTTGGGAAAGAAATGAATGTCTTCTACATGCGATTACGGCGGGCGATCAACGATGTGATGTCGATTCGCATTACCGGCAAACTCAACGGCGCCAGCGGTGTCTTTGCCGCGCATTATGCCGCGTTGCCCCAGATCGACTGGTTGAAATTCTCGCGAGCGTTTGTCCGCTCACTCGATCTGGAACCAATCTTGCTGACCACGCAGATTGAACCGCACGATACAATCGCCGCGCTCTGTGATGCCCTCAAACGGATAGGAGCCATTCTGACCGATCTGAGCCAGGATTGCTGGCGTTACATTAGTGATGGCTATCTGGTACAGGCCACCCGCGCCGGTGAAGTGGGTTCTTCGACTATGCCGCACAAGGTGAATCCGATTGACTTCGAGAATGCGGAGGGCAATCTGGCTCTGGCTTGTGCACTGCTCGAGCTGTTCAGTCGCAAATTGCCGGTTTCACGGCTCCAGCGTGATCTTTCCGATAGTACCGTCTTACGAAACCTTGGCCTGGCCTTCGGTTACTGTCTGCTTGCCTATCAGCGGTTACTCCGTGGCCTGCAAAACATCGCCGTTGACCGTGACCGTCTACGCCGCGATCTCGATGCCCACCCGGAAGTGTTGGCCGAAGCGATTCAGACGATTTTGCGCCGTGAGGGTTTTGCTGAACCATACGAATTGTTGAAAGAGTTTTCGCGTGGTCGTACCCTCACCGCCGATGAACTAAAACGCTTTATTGCCAGTCTTCCGGTCAGTGATGCGGTGCGCGCCGAGTTGCAGGCCCTTGCTCCGGCAACGTATATTGGCCTGGCCGTCAAACTTGCCCAACTTCGCGATGAGGCGACAGTGGGTAACTGGACATAGCGCGGATGCAAGATAATTCCACTGCCACGATGGTGCTGATCGTGGCAGTGGCTTGATTTTGGTCATTATGTACACGATTTTGTGTTTGCAATCTATTGACAAAGAGTGTACACTACAAAAAGAACAGTTCGCTGTCAGGCAGCATTCAGTTGTGTCGCTAATAGAACGTTGCCGAAAGATGCGCCCTATGATCGTATGTGCATTACCCACAACGTTTGTCTTCAGATCAAGCCTCATGTGTAGAAAGGTGGGCAGGGATGGCCGCTGTTGAATTAACTGTGTGTCGGCTCTGCGCACGAAGCCGTCCCGACATCTGGCGAACGCTGGCCCATTTACGGGCAATGCATCCCAATGAACTGTGCATCGTGGAACTCGACTGTATGGCCGCCTGTGATGATGTACCGGCGATCATGATAGATTACGACTACATTCCCCGCATTACCCCGCAGCAGTTGATCGATCTGGTTGAAGCGCGTCTGAATGGAAAAGAGGAAATCGGAAAGATGAGCGAAAGGTAGGGGCGGATGCCCGACTCCTCACACCGCTACCCCTAACCGATTTATCATGGCACAACGAGATTTTCAGCAGGTGCTCACATTGAGGTATTGGCGCTCTGGGTAACCTTTAAAAACACCTCTTCCAGATTGCTGGTTTGGGCCGTAAAGTGGATAATTTCGACCCCATGTTGTACCAGATGGGTCAGTAATGCACTGACCGCCCGATCATCGCCATCAATATCAATAATCAGACGGGGCGGGCCTTCGTCTTGTATTGCCCGCACGGCAAGGACATGCTGCGCCGCAGTTGCCGCAATCACCGCTTGCTCGAGATCGCTGATCACATGCACTTCAAACGTCCGGTGTGGCTGCAACGAGCGCATAATCGTCTCAACATCCCCCGACGCCAGTAGGGTGCCACGCTCGATGATCCCGATGTGTGTACACATCTCGGCCAGCTCGGTCAGGATGTGGGAGCTGATCATGATCGTCTTGCCCATCCGGCGCAGCTCGCGAAGCAGTTCACGCAACTCAACGCGCGCCCGCGGATCGAGGCCGCTGGCCGGTTCATCCAGGATCAGCAGTTGTGGGTCGTGGATCAGGGTACGGGCCAGACTGAGCCGCTGCTTCATCCCGCGCGAGAGCGACATCACATCGCTATCACGTTTGTGTCCCAGGTCAACCAGGGTCAGGAGATCATCGATCAGCCTTGCCCAGCGCGATGGCGGTATCTGATACGCAGCAGCGAAAAATTCGAGGTATTCCGCCGCCGTCATGTTATTGTAGAACCCAAACGCATCAGGCATGAAGCCGACGACACGACGGACTTCGTTGCGCTGGTGCGTAACTGAAAATCCTGCTACCCACGCCTCACCACCCGAAGGCTTGAGTAAGGTGGTCAGAATACGCATTGTTGTTGTTTTACCAGCACCGTTGGGGCCGATAAAACCGTAAATAGCTCCCGTCGGAATGTGCAGGTTCAGATGGTTCAGCGCCAGCATTTCCCCGTAGTAGCGGGTCAACTGTTTAGTTTCGACAATTGCTGTCATATGCCTAATTATTCACTGTGTCTGTAAAGTTTATCGCAGTGCGATGATATAAAGCGTTTCACCACGCAACGCGGTTGCGCCACTATTCACCTGCATAACCGGCGATGCCTCGTTACTCCAACCAACCAGATACACCTGATCACCGGGAAATCGCGGGCCAGCTTCTTGTAATAAAATAGACCAAAACATATTTTCTATGACTGCCGTATGGGAAAAGATCGTTCCATCACTAGTGGGCATGAAGTCGCGCAAGAAATTATCGTTACCGTCTTGCAGATTGATGGTTACTTCAGCACTAGGCGCGAGTTTTCCAATCCACTGCATCTCATTCTGCCATACCAGCATGACATCGTACAAGTAAGTTGAACCGGTATTGGTCAGGGTACCGCGCCAACCCTGGTTATTCCTTTCCAGACGATGGCTGAGTTGGATCGGATTGGTTGTGATCTGTTCGACAATCAGGGTGCGAAAGGCAGACGAATCGAGAACAAGATCAGGAATAGAAACGCCCGTATCGCTATACTCGGTGTCTAATGTGCTTTCCTCGAAACGACGGGGCGCCGAAACCAATGCCGACTCTGCAAAGGTGAACGTATAACGCTGCCGTTGGGGGGCAAAGACGCCTACCACCGTTGTCGCAAGCGCCGAGGGACTCCCACTCGCCGTCTGCATGATTGACAACTGAACCAATTGCACTTGCCCACCACGGAGGAGATAGCCCATCGTAAAGGTTCCGCCGAGGAAGGCAACGATGAGCAGCGGCGTAGAGACCCAGGCCCATTCCAGTCGCCGCCAGCGGCGCAGGATCAGGAACTGGATCGGCCCGATTACAACAATGTAGGCGCCGATGAGCAGCAGGAGGGTCGCGGTTGAAGGTTGCTGGAACAAGGGGATGTTCAACTGCCCCCAGGGCAAATCGGTGAACTTTTTGCGCAGCTCAGGGCCTATGGCGATACGTGGCTGAACCGACAGAACGTTTGTCCACAGATTGCGCTCAGCCGGTGAGGCACGGAGTGCTCCCAGATCGAATGCGGCAAAGATGATTGTACCGGCGCCAACTTCCCGCCGACTGATCAGACCATCGTTTGTCACCGATCGGGCGTCAGGGCGTAATGTGACCGTGTTGGCGGTCAGATCAGGGACAAAGTTGCTTAAGCCAGTTAGACTACTGACCTGCTCGAGCGCAGCCACTGAAACCCCACGCTGCAAAGCGCCTACCGTAACCGGCAACATATCGGCGAAGGCACGGATCGCTGTTTCACCTGCTGCACCACCACCAACCAGGAGCGTTCCCCCTTGTTGCACCCAACTCAACAGCGCAGCCCGCTGTTCGGCGCGCAAGTCGGTGGTCAGATCACGTACCGCGATCACATCAAATGCTGCCAACAAGAGCGGATCATCCGCAATCAACGCAGGGTCAAACGGGAGCACTGCAAAGTTGGCAGTTGAAAGACTGCTCAATACTGCCGGATCGCTGCTAAGCAAGCCGAGCGTGTACAGATCATCACGCAGCGGGTTTAGGGGAACTTGTTGCCGCCCTACTTCAACCCCATCGGCAGTCGTTACGAGCAAAGCCTGACGGGTTTCTGTGTGTACTACCGGTAAGACAATCCGCTTACGGGCGCCGCCGGGTAAATCAATGCGATAGCGTTGCGTAGACCCTCGATCACTGAGACTACGCCACTCGAGCGTAAGCTGTCGATCAGCGCCATCGTTGGTCAGCGTAATCCAGACCGGAAACCAGTAGCCGGGGCGATAGGTTCCTTCGCCATCAATCCCGGCCTGCACAGCAATGGTTATCGGTGAGGGTTGTTGTGCGGCGATCGGTGTAGGAACCATCACCAGTACGAGCAGGCACAGCAGGATGAAGCGTCTCATGCGGAAGGTTGCTCCTTCGATTCAGCCGGTAGCTGTTCTGCCAGAGCGATCGTGGTTCCGTTTGCCGGCATTAACTCGTGATGTCGTTGTTGGGCGAGATGGTAGTGGCGCAGCAATTCCAGCATATCGTTGAGTGAACGCTCTTTATCAGCACGCTTAAACATCACGTAATAGTCATTGATCATCGTAACCACATCGCGCGGCTTTGGTACGTGCGAGAAGGTAAACTTCCCACCGCTACCGGCTGTCTCTACCACCACATCACCGTAGCCGAGGAAGTTACTGATAAACGTCGTCTCAAAAGAGACATTGGTGATAGCGCCAAGGCTAGCGGCACGACGATCCTCTGGCCCAAGCGGTTTCTTTTCAACATCAATGATATTGGTTGGGGTGAGGATGTACATATCGTTCCGAAAATCTTCAATTTCCCAGGCCGACCAGGCCAGAAATGCGATGAGAATCGCGATAATCAACACCGTCAGCCATGGTCCTGGCAATAAGCCCCAGCTTCCCACCAAAACCACGATAATCCAGCCCACGAAGAGCATGGTGAATGGGGGCATAAGTCCCTGTAGCAAAAACAACCAGTGTTTCCGCCAAATAATAGTCTCTTTTTCCGGTTGCACTTCAGGGTTTGGCGGTAACAACCAACTGAGCCACGGCCAACGTGTTGGATTTGATGGGAGTTGACGCTTCGTGCGTGGTGGTGGCTCATTGTAAACCTTTGTCTCTATCAATGTTGCTAAGTCTTGTTCGCCGCGTTTGCGGCGATTTTCGTTAACCTGGGCCATAATCCGGCGCTGCATCTCCTTGGGGTTCCGCGCACCGTGAAAGACAATGTTGCCTCCGATCCGCGCCGATTTCACTTCAATGGTACCGTACTGAAACCAGTGTTGGGGATAGGTCTTGGTGGCGGCAACAACATCTTGAATTTCATCAATAAAAATCTGTTGTTGAACACGCTGTTCGAGCAAGCGCGGGATGAAGACTTGATCGTTACCGTAGACAACCCGGCGATTAGTGAGGATCAGCTCGTCGTTTAACCAGTAGTACACGACAAAGAAGATCGAAAAGAGGCTCACGGTTGTCAGGCCGATCAAAAGCAGGTTAAGCGGATCGAACGCCTGACCAAAAAACCGACCGGGATCAATATAGAAGACACGTCCCCCGTTGTACCGAAACCAGATCAAGGCCAGGACGGCCAGGTTAGCGGCTAACAACACGCGCCCCGGATTCGGATCTTTACCTCCGCGCACCCACAACGCGACCCAGAAGAGGAGCAATACAGCCTCGATCAGCGCCAGCAGGATGTTGAACAGATCAAAACCGGTTGGCTCACCGGTGTTAGACACCAGAAACCCACCACCGATAGCGCGATAGAGAGCAATTCCACCGAAGAAGCAAATGCCGAGCAGGGGAATGATCAGCCGTGATAAGAGGATGATCCAGTGTCGACCGGTGACGTAGAGAATCTCTTCGTTTTCTGCCAGGTCAAGTGCACTGTCAGCATCTTCGTAGAGTAACCGGTCAATAATGTTTCCCGCCATAGCCTGGTCTCCCTCACTGGTTGTCGGCTGCCATGGTGCGCGTGAGCAGTGGATTTAGGCGTGATTGGTGAGTAAAAGGGATCACCGCTCTGAAGACATACTCAGTACCCGTCTACATCAGAAACCCGCTGTTTTTCCCTGCCGGTGCGGAGCAATACAGCGCTTTCCCTGCTTACTCCTCACTCGGCGTGCTTATTTCTCTCCTCAACACCGTTCACCAACTGATGCAACACCCATTCTACCTCTTCGGCTGGTGTAAGTCCATCGTTCACTAGGATAATAGCATCGGCAGCCGGTTGCGAAACGTGCGCGTCAAGAGCATCACGTTCGGCCAGGGCAGCGGCAACCTGTTCCAGCGATGTGTCGATATTGCGGCTACGCAGCTCGGCCAGTCGTCGCCGGGCACGTTCGGTTAATGAGGCCTGCAAGTAGATTTTGAGATCGGCATCAGGCATCACCACTGTGCCAATATCGCGACCGACCATCACCACTTGCCCCCGCCGACCGATGGCTTGTTGCTGACGGATCATCTCGCGTCGTACAGCCGGAAAACGTGCCGTTCGTGAGACGATCCGTTCGACCTCCGGTGTGCGAATGGCCCAGGTGACGTCTTCACCATCGACCAGAACTGTATATTGCCGACCATCGGTAACGGTCGGCGCTGTGACATCAATCGTGAGGCGATGGGCCAGCGCGGTAAGGGCATCTTCATCGTCAGGATTGATACCGGCCCGTAGTGCGGCCAGCGCCAGCGCACGGTACATCACACCGGTATCGAAGTAAAGATAACCCAGCTCAGCCGCCAGTAAAGCGCCTAATGTGCTCTTACCGGCAGCCGATTGACCATCAATTGCGATTGTTCGTGGTAGGCGCATAGCTCTATTGTAGCATGGGGCTGCCGTGTGTGGCTACTCCCACTCAATCGTTGCCGGTGGCTTCGATGAAATGTCGTACACGACCCGATTGACACCTTCGACTTCGTTGACGATGCGGCTACTGACACGAGACAGGAGTTCGTAGGGTAAACGTGCCCAGTCGGCAGTCATGTAATCCTCGGTGGTGATCGCCCGCAACGCGATTGTCACCCCATACGAGCGCCCATCTCCCATAACGCCAACGCTCTGCACCGGCAGGAGTACCGCGAAGGCCTGTTGAGTAGCTCGATAATAGCCACTGGCGCGTAACTCTTCCAGAAAGATCTTATCGGCCTGGCGCAACGTTTCAAGACGTTCCCAGGTCACTGCCCCAACGATCCGCACCGCCAGCCCTGGCCCAGGGAAGGGATGCCGCCAAACCCACTCTTCAGGCAGGCCGAGCTGCAAGCCCGCAGCGCGCACTTCATCCTTAAAGAGGTAGCGGAGCGGTTCCACCAGCTTGAGTTGCATATCTGCCGGTAAACCACCCACGTTGTGATGAGTTTTGATTTTAGCCGCCTTTGGTCGGTCAGGCGCCGTTGATTCGATCACATCGGGATAGAGCGTACCCTGGGCCAGAAATTCAACTCCTTGTAAGGCACGAGCTTCTCGCTCGAAGATGCGAATAAACTTCTCACCGATAATCTTGCGTTTTTGTTCGGGATCAACGACCCCTTCGAGCGCAGATAAAAACTCTTCGCGCGCATCGACGGCAATCAGGGGTACGTGAAAGTGCTCGCGGAAGGTGGTGATCACCTGTTCAGCTTCACCGGCGCGTAACAGACCATTATCCACAAAGACGCAGGTCAACCGATCACCAATGGCCCGATGGATGATCAATGCCGCCACTGCCGAATCGACCCCTCCAGAAAGCGCGCAGATCACACGGCCCTCGTCACCAACCTGTGCCCGGACACGCTCGATAGCCTCGGCCACGAAGTTGACCGGTTGCCATTCCGGGCGGGCACCGCACAGGCGGGCAAAATTGTTCAGGATCGTCCGTCCGTAGACGGTGTGTACCACCTCTGGGTGAAACTGCACGCCGTACCAGCGCCGCTGATCGTCGGCTATTGCGGCGAAAGGGGTGGCTGGATTGGCAGCAATGGCTGTAAAGCCGGTCGACAACTGCTCGATCCGATCACCGTGGCTCATCCAGACCGGTTGCTCGGTCGGCGTATCGGCGAACAGCGGATGCGGACGGGTAACTGTGATCATCGCCGGGCCATATTCACGTCCGGTCGGGCGCGTGACGATGCCGCCGAGGGTGTGGCTGATTAACTGCATACCGTAGCAAATGCCGAGCACCGGCAGGTCGCTCGCTACCAACCAGGTCGGCAAGGCAGGCGCGCCCGGCTCGTAGACGCTGGCTGGGCCACCGCTTAACACGATCCCTACTGGCGATAGAGCACGCACCTGTGACTCTGGCGCGTCGTAGGGGAGTAGTTCGCTGTAATAACCCAGTTCACGCAGCCGTCGCACAATGAGCTGAGCGGTCTGCGAACCAAAATCGAGCACGGGTATACTGTGTGTTGTCATGGAACATTCCTGATGAAGGTAGAGGCTGTCGCCCTCCCTGAGAACTGGAAAGCCTCAGCAAGGCTTTCTGGTGTCGTTACTTTCTTGCCGATAGCGCTTGGTGAGAACTTTCGCTCTAGCGCGTTGCTATCGGCATTATAACAAATTTTATCTAAGGAGTTTACCTCTTTCGTCAAGCAGGGAGGGGCGAGGAGAGAGCTAGAGAGAAAAGTGAGCAGAAGTGGTGGAGACCCAACCCGTCCGCACCATACGGGTCGACTGCCTGCGCACCCAGGTGAGCGCGAGGGTCAGGAGCCGATTATGTAGGGGCAAGGTGCAGCCTTGCCCTGCCATGTGATGCCGTCGTTATCAGGCTAGTTATCAGTCGTGTTACGTCCATCCGTCGTGAAATGACGACGGGTTATACAGATAGGCTCTTACCCGTTTGAGACCAGGCGCAGTCGTGGCGGGAATGACATAAGTGCTGGTTTTTGACCGACAGCACGCTCGGCTGTCGGTTCAGAATCGGCAAAGATGGTTGTGTCTACGATTGAATTGTCGCCACCGTAAGGATTGGGAATATAGCCGTCGGCGTTCCAGTCGTTGTGCCATTCGTTGTCGTTGACGAGGTAGCGATACTGGTAAATGCGACCGGCGTCGAGGTCAAGCGTGACCATCCAGCCGTGTTCGGTGGCGCGCAAGGGGGTAGCGCGTGGATTCCAGCCGTTAAAGTCGCCGACGAGGTGAATGGTATCAGCCCATATCGCGGCGGGCAGCGAAAAGGTTACACGTACTTTACCGGCAGGGCCGATCTGTTTCGTTATCATGCCAAACTCCTTCGTTGGGCTGATTGTTTGACAACGCTGTCTCTGTGTTTATTTGCAATTATAGCATGCGCCAGAATAGCATGTCGATAACTAATGAGTAGTATTTTGGCTATTGATGTTTGAGTTTCTTGCAAAAGCGAATGCAGCAATCCCTGAAGAGCCTATCCGAGAAATGGAAATGCTGTTGCGGGCAATGAAAGTCGTCGCTTTGTCAGACTGGTGGGACCTGAAGGCGTCATATTCCACCATCTATGACCATGTGTGGGCACCGACAGTAGGGGTGCGGCGCCGCCAGCGGTGTGGCACCTATGCACGCCGATTGGGGTTAGCCGTGGGGCAGAGCGGCGCCGTGACCCTATACAGTGCATGGAGCATTACCACGATCAGGGCTAGCGTTTTCTGGTTACAACAGTCGTGGTGAATTCCCAAGCCGCTCCCTCGCTTGCGGGGGCTTGGGGGATAGGGTGCAGATACGCCAAACGATGGTTTCCGGCCATAAACTGCAAGACGTGGGCCAGCGGCCTGTGCTCCCAGATGTTCAGATGCACGCAAGAACAACACGACAACTTACCGTGACGCAGACAGCGGCAGATCGTTTGCGGGGAGAATTCTCAAACCGGCACATCGCCAGTGTTTATACGACGGGCGCCGAGGAAGTCAACGAAGCGATACCCAACACCTCGCTCGGTCAGGATATAGCGTGGATTGGAAGGGTCTTCTTCAATCTTCTGACGCAAATAGGTAATGTACAATCGCAGGTAGTGGCTCTCGTCACGGTATTCTGGTCCCCACACCTTACTCAGCAGCATTTCATGGGTAAGGACGTACCCGGCATTCTGCACCAGGTGATACAGCAGCCGATATTCAGTTGGTCGCAAATTAACTCGTTTCCCATCAACTAACACTTCGCGACGGGCAAAATCGATGCTCAGCCGATCATCAACTTTAACCAGCGTCTGGGGAATTGGCGGTTGCGTGTAGTGACGGCGCAATACGGCTCGAATACGACTGACCAGCTCGCGCTGGCTGAACGGTTTGCCAACGTAATCATCGGCGCCAAGCTCTAGCCCGCGTACCCGATCCTCTTCTTCATCTTTGGCGGTAAGAATGATGACCGGCACCTGCGAGAAGCTCCGAATCCGACGCAGTGCCTCAAATCCGTCCATGACTGGCATCATAACGTCGAGCAAGACAATATCGGGCATCTCCTCGCGCACCTTCTCGACCGCTTCACGGCCATTGGTGGCAGTTGTTACCCGCATACCTTCTAACTCGAGATTCATGCGCATGAAGGTTATCATGCGCGGCTCGTCATCAACGACGAGCACCAGTTTGTCTTTGAGTTCGCTCATATCGCCATTGTACCACACGCTGCCAGACTTGCCTAGCCGGAATGCGGGCGAACAGCAGGATTGCGAGTAGAGTTCCGGCAATGAGCGCCGGACGCGGATCTTTGCTCAGCCACAGATAGTGTATCACGGCCAGTATCGCTACCGGATAGACGAGCTGATGCAGGCGTCGCCATCTATGTCTGAGCCGTCGTTGCCAGCCGGTCGTTGAGGTTATCGCCAGGGGTACTAACAGCACAAAGGCCAGCAGACCAGCAATGATGTAGCGCTTCTCGGTAGTCACTTGCAGAATCAGGCTCAGGTCAAGACCGTAGTCTAAGCCGACAAACACGGCGACGTGCAGACTGGCGTAGCTAAAACTGTAGAGACCGAGGGGCCGCCGCCAGCGCATCACCTGCTTCCAACCCAACCAACGATTTAGCGGTGTGCAGGCGAGCGTCATCAGCAACAAGCTTAGTGCAAACCAGCCGGTGCGTTGTGTGAGGTATTGGATCGGATTCACCGTTAAACGTCCGCCAAAAGTATCGCCGATGATAAACCCCAGAGGGAGCAACCCGATCATGTGGGGAAACAAGTGGATGATGTACGCTGTACGGGTAGCAATCCATTGATAGTAGAAGCGAAGAGACATTCGAAATGCTCCAGGTTTTTTGTTCGTCAATCGTTCGTTCTGTCGCAACCGTTACCGATGAGTAGGTTCCGTATGCGCAATGCTCGCTAATAGACCCTGCACACCAATCGCAATCTAGCGCAACCTGCACTGCACAGATGTTTACAATGCCTGCTTTTTTCGTACCCAGAGCGACAGACGGTACCGTCAGAAGAACCGATGACCGACATCACCTGTGATCAGATCAATAGTTCTGGCGCAAATCCATACCAGCATAGAGCGCGGCCACCTGTTCGGCATAGCCATTAAACGGCAACGTCTTGCGCCGTCCTAACTCGCCGATCCGTCGTTCAGTTGCCTGCGACCAGCGCGGATGCGGAACGTCGGGATTGACATTAGCGTAGAAACCGTACTCATGCGGTGCGACCGCCATCCACAATGACACCGGCATCGTGTCGGTTAACTCAATTTTAACGATAGATTTGATACTCTTAAAGCCATACTTCCACGGCACAACCAACCGAAGTGGTGCTCCGTTTTGCGGTAGAAGAGTACGTCCGTAGAGACCAGTACTCAGTAACGTCAGATCGTGCATCGCTTCATCGAGACGTAAACCCTCAACGTAAGGCCAAGGAAAATAACGGTCGCGCTGGCCCGGCATCTGGTCAGGATCGTAGAGAGTTTCAAAACGAACATATTTGGCCTGTGCTGTTGGTTCAACAATGGCAAGCAGTTTGTGCAACGGAAACCCCTGCCATGGAATAACCATCGACCATCCTTCGACACAGCGCAAACGATAGATACGCTCCTCCTGATCGAACATAGTCAGAATATCTTCGATGGCAAATATGCGTGGTTTGTGCACCAACCCTGTCACTTCGACCGTCCACGGCCGAGTAGCAAAATTCGCCGCCCGCCGGGCCACGTCTTCCTTGTTTGTACTGAATTCATAGAAGTTGTTGTAATTCGTAATCTGCTCAAAGCTGTTGGCCGGATCACCAAGTTCATCACGACGTTCATTTCCATCAACGATAGCCTGTTGGCGCTCCTGGCCGCCAGAAATGCCACATGCACTCAGCACCGCACCCACACCTAGCGTACCTAATCCGCGCAAGAACGCACGTCGGTTAAGATACACCGTTTCTGGGGTAATTTCGGAAGAGCGAATGGTTGGATCGCGATACATACAAATGTCCTTTGCCAAAATCGGGTTTGGATAAGCCGCAGCACTGCAAGCACGGAAATCTCCTATACTAGCAGAAAATGTTACTTTAAAAAGAATTCACTATTGATATTATACGTCTCCTTGTGAGGATTGGGAGATTTTCTTACTCATTCCTCATCTTTGCACGTGCCTGACCATCAACGGGCAACGCTATCGCAATCATCGTTGCGTGGCTGAATGATCTCTGCTGTCACATGGAAGATTTGCCACCATACACTATCATAGGAGGGCGGTAATGCCTAGCCCGTATACCAATCCTGTCTGTGACAACCGTGTATCATCCTGCCAGCCTGGTATGGCATCTCGGTTCTGTCAAGAGAACTATGGATTAGCGAAGAAGTTGCAGCGTTTGCTGCGTTGGGGTGCCGATGTAACGACCGAGGGATACCGAAAACGCTCCCGTCTCTGCTGCTGATGACTCCTGCCACACACGGTTACTTGGGTGTGCGGGATACTCCCTACCTCCCCTCCGCTTGCGGGGGGAAGGGGTACTTATGGAGGCAGGGGGAGTGGGAGGAGCCAGCGGAGCGCACCATCGTTCGTCTACACAGTGGAGAATGCGAACTAGAGGCCTGCAAACCAGGATACACGGTTGTTGCGAACAGATTGGTATTAGATCACGTGGGGCGATCACCTCCGCCTGCCTACAAGCTGAGAATAGAACTCATTCATCAACCAACGCCAGTATCAAACGCCGTACCTGCCACAGACGTCGATCAGCACCTTCAGGCCTAACACCGAGATCATCTCGAATCTGGCTGATCTGGAGCCGAATAGCGTCGATGGGACCTTTTTGGGGTTCTGTACTCAGGTTGTAGGCCCGATCAAGCGCACGGCGTGCCATCATCAAGGCCCGGTCAGCTTCGGCGAAATCGTTACGCTGGAGCGCATTGAGTGCCTCATCAAGGGTGATTGCGGCGCGTAAGAGGTGGGTTATTGTGCGTAATTGGGCGTTTTCAGCCTGGAGATCGAGGATGGTCAGGCGCAGTAACCCTTCACTTGGTGGTGGAGATGGTGGGGTGGGTTGCGGGGTTGGGATTGGCGTGGGAGGGATGGTCGGAACAGGTGTAACGGTCGCGATCAACGGTGTGACTGGTGGCGGTACTGCCCAAAACCAGCGGTGAAGGAGGGAGAACAGCAATAGGCTGATCGCGATCGTCAGGACATGCGGTATCACGAATCGGGCATACCGTCGCCAGCGTGCCGATTGCGCTACCGAGACAGATGAAGTTGGTTCAGAAGATGCCATGACGACAAGAATACCGTAACTGCCGCAATCTACTATCGTGAGAGCAATTAATACGAGAACACAAAGCAGGACCTTAGAGCATGATCGAAAACCCGGATTTCTTGTTAGGAATATACCGTGCCTGTGCAACCACTGCGTTATGGGGCTAACGTTCTGTTCTGCTATCCGCGCTGTGGGTGCCCTCACCCCCAGCCCCTCTCCCGCGCTGCAGGAGAGGGGTGAGTCGTGGCCGCGGCATCGTTGCAAGACGCAGACCCAGAATCACCACTGCTCCGCTCCCATCCCCCTCTTCCGCTCCCAATGTGTGAGGAGACGGGGCAAGAAGGGGGAAGGTGCGGACTGCCCTCACCCCCAGCCCCTCTCCCGCGCTGCAGGAGAGGGGTGAGTCGTGGCCGCGGCATCGTTGCAAGATGCAGGCGCAGAGTTGCCACTGCTCCGCTCCCATCCCCCTCTTCCGCTCCCCGTGTGGGAGGGGACGGGGCTGGGGGGAAGGTGCGGACTGCCCTCACCCCCAGCCCCTCTCCCGCGCTGCGGCGGCCCTCACCCCCGGCCCCTCTCCCGCACTGCGGGAGAGGGGTGATTGTGGTCTTGGCATCGTTGTAAGACGCAGGCGCAGAGTTGCCACTGCTCCGCTCCCATCCCCCTCTTCCGCTCCCCGTGTGGGAGGGGACGGGGCTGGGGGGAAGGTGAGGGCCGCCAGGCGTGCTCTACAGCACCGGCGCTGAAATCGTTGCAACCCTGTCCCAGCACGTCGCGGAGCCGCATACGTTGCCCGCCACTGTTTCCCTGACCATCATATCGATGTCATGGTCGAGACTCATCAACAGCCCAGGTTTTTGATCACGTATCAGGTGCCCACTTTGCGTTGGTCGTGTATCGGATGAAACCGGTCACTTGATGCACATTAAATCTCGTGTGCCAGCAAGATCGCCTGCGCAATCTCCTTCATCGACTTGCGGGTATTCATCGAGAGTTGCTGAATTTTACGGAACGCTTCAGCCTCCTTCAAACCCTGGGTATCCATCAAGATACCTTTGGCCCGCTCAACCAGCTTGCGCGTCTCGAGCGTCTCTTTCAGGTCGGCAACCTGGCGATCCATCTCCAGGAATTCTTGATAACGGGCAATGGCAATCTCGATAGCCGGCAGTAATTCGGCTTCACGGAACGGCTTGACGATATAGTTCACTACACCGGCTTCTTTTGCCCGCTCGACCAAATCACGATCCGAATACGCAGTCAGCAACAACACCGGTGCAATCTTCTCTTCGGTCAGGATGCGCGCAGCCTGGATACCGTCAAGTTTCGGCATTTTGATGTCCATGAGTACCAGGTCAGGACGCAACTCACGCGCAAGGTTAATGACGCTCACACCATCGCCGGCTTCGCCGACGACCAGATAGCCGAGACTGACAAGCGTCTCTTTCAGGTTCATACGGATGATCGACTCATCATCGGCGATTACCAGTCGCGTCTGCGGCATATGCTCTTCTCCTCTATATTGACTGACAACCTGTTACAGGCCGTAAAGTACATTGATCGGGGTTGATGCGTGCAGTATATCATCCAATTGTTTGCCGATCAACTATCTGGCCCAATTTTGTGCCTAACCGACACTATTATATCCCAAGCAGTTCCCGTAGCAGGTCATCGTCGTTGGTTGGGCGCGCCGATTTTGCGCCAGACAACACATGCTCATCAAGACGGCTCTCTACCCGCCGCTCCTGATCAGTCGTCGGCTCGGCCAGAACACTCTCATCGAGACGGCGCGTCGTCCGCCGATCATCCTCGTGATTCGCCTGACCTGCTGGCCACGTTGCAGGAGATTGATCCGGCGCCGAGGCGGTCTCGGCCCCGGCCAACTCACTCTGCCAGCGGGCGCGCTCGGTCGGCGGGACATCAGCGGCTGTTTCGTCAACCAGGGGGCCAAGCTCGGCCAGCCAGCGTTCTCGTTCAGCGGCGGGTAGATCGCCCCAGTCTACCGGCTGTTCGGTGCTATACCCGGCCTGCTGTCGCCCGGTAGTTGGCCCACTATCGGGTTCGTCGAACCATTCCGCCAATTCATTGTCCATCAGTGACGGGCCTTTAGGGGACTGCTGGACAGCGCCCTGTGGTAAGGTTGGTAGTGCCTGATCAGGATCAGGCACTGCGTGCGCAGGACCCTGGGTTTGAGGCACTGACGTTACCGGCGCAGCCTGAGAAGATGACAGGGTTCGCACAGGACGACGCCACGCCGGCCCCTTCGCGGTTGTCGTGTGATCGGCGTTCTTACGCTTGAAGAAGCGACTCAGCCATGAGCGTTGATCCTTCTTCAGCGGTGGTGGGACCTCGTCTTCGGCAGTAGGTGATGACACAGTAGCGGGTCGCCGCACAAAACCCTGTAGTTGCTCGCGCCATGCCTCAAAGCGAGTGGCTACCGTTCTTGATGGCGAGGGCCT